>Ga0181362_1000046_pt1 | contig 21321 bp, 25 predicted proteins | sample Su13NDMM110SN_FD_130095 | JGI IMG/M metagenome (GOLD analysis project Ga0181362, IMG submission 130095) | Freshwater viral communities from Lake Michigan, USA - Su13.ND.MM110.S.N | ecosystem: Environmental > Aquatic > Freshwater > Lake | place: USA: Michigan | collected 2013-07-16 | reverse complement strand
CGGTTACCCAGTCGCCGCTCACAACGCCGTTCGGCGGTCGTGTATGTCGGGGCGGTGATTGGTTCGGTCGGCGGAAGCGGTACAAACCCGCGATCATCGTTCTTGCAAGCGCCCAGCACCAAGACACCGACCACCGACCACAGCATAAAAAGTTTCATAGCGTTCGCTCCAGTTTGTATAGATCAGAAATTGGTTACGTTAACAACGATAAACTTAGGTACTTGCGGCGGTGTGAACGACGTTTCTACGGTAGACCCACTAGCGTAATGGTCAATCTTCAGTGGCGCATTGGCGGGCATTACCGTACCGATTGCCGGGTACGGGACGTATAAGTCTGTTCCTGCAAACTTATGTCCTGCACAGTAGTGGGTATACCGGAAAGTGCCGATGACAGATCTATCCCGGAACCGCCAGCCGTTGGCTCCTTGGATGACGGCGTATGTGCTGCCTGCAGCCAAGCTTACGTTTGGCGTGCCCCCTGTACCGCTCGCATCGTACGCGCTGACGACCCTCATAGCTTTACTGCTGCTGTGAAAAACCAGCTGCCCGGTTGAGTTATACACTTCGAACCCGAACGTATCTGCGGGTAGTGCAGCAACGTCAAACACCCAATAATCAAAAGAGAAGTTGGACGTATTGCTAGCCACGGTAAAAGTATACGTGCTCCCGCTAACCGCAGTGCCGAGCAGTGAAACGTAATCAGTCGTCGCACGCAGTGCTAGCATAGGGCTTGTGCAGTTAGTCACGGCAATGTCGGCTTTATAGATCGCATAAACCGCGCCGACCGCGTTGATGTTCGTGGTGCCAATGGTTGCAGACCCAGACGTCTTTACCGCAAAATTACGGTACTCTTCGTCTATGCAAATATCACCGTTGTCATTTTTGATCTGCATCCCCACTGGCATCAGAATACTCCGTACACTAGGAAAGCATTAGTGGCGGACCCGTTATCCCAGCTGAGTGTCGTACCGGACAACGTGACGGAGGGGACAGTAGAAAAATACGAAGTTGTCTTTGTCTGGAAAAACCAGAACGCCGTGCCCGTAGTTAGCCCCGCGTTCGTAACGCTGCCAGAAGTGGACGCGGTGACATCCGCAATTCCAAGTACGCGACCCGCAGCTGTGTTCGTATCGAATACTGTGTTGCCAGACGCGTCTATTATCAGGAGACCTTGTGGCATCAGGTCCAGATCCCCATCCGGACACGCAACCGCACTGAGTCGTAAACTTCAATCACTGAGTTACTTATTACAATACGCGGACCGGACCCCGCCGATTGGATTGTGATGCCCCCTGAGCCGACACTGAGCGTGCCGACGTTGGCGCTCTTGATCTTCACCGCGCCGCCCACGACTTCGAACGGCGCTTCATCGGTCGTGTTGTTGAAGATCTGGAAGGTGCTTGCGGTGAACTTGACGCTGCTCGTCGTACCGTCGCTCAGCAGCTTCATCGAGGCGATGCGACCGCCTGCATCAACAGTCAGCGCGTAGGAAGCAGAGAGCTTGCCGTCCACAGTGGCAATTGCACTGGAGTTAGTAGAGACACTGGACGTCAGTCCGACAATGTCACCGGTCGCCACACGCGCCTCAATCTCGGCCTGTGACGCGACACGAACGGCGCAGCGGTGCCATGTAATATCATTGGCGGACGCTATTGAGCCAAAGCTTGTGTAGTGGCTCATCGCATAAATGCTAGATTGCGTTACGCCGACTGCGCTTTGCACAAGTTTACGAAATTTGTAGAGCGTCCCGGCTGTGCCTGCGCCGATAACGCTGCCGTTGGTATCTTTATCCGTTGAAAAATTGAGCAGATACTCAGTGTAACCACCGGCTGGATCGGAATTTAGAAGCAAGCCCGCACCAGTTAGCGTCCCGCTGTTAAGCGTAATATCGGCCTCAAGAACATGCCAACCTGTCGAAATTCGGCCAGACAGTATCTGCCGGATGCCTGCAGACGCGCCCGCTCCACTCGGTAGTCTGAACGCGTAAGGCTGCGGGGCTATGCCCGTAACGCGCGTGCCAGCGCCGGTCGCGTTGGCCCAGTCAATCCAGTTGGTTGGAACGCCGGTCGCGTTAAGGTTGTCCGCAAACGTCGCGCTGCTGTTGATTGAACCCTGAGAGCCCGACGCGAACGTGGCCGACAAGGTCGCGCTGCTGCTCGCCTGCGTGGCAAACCCGCTGGCGTTGGACGCCTGCGTCGATGCGGTGGCGGCAAAGCCCGAAGCATTACTAGCGCTGGTCGAAGCGTTCGACTCCGACGTCGCTGCATTCCCCGCACTAGTAGATGCCTGCCCCGCAGACGTGGCCGCGCTGCCTGCCTGCGTTGACGCCGTAGTTGCTGAACCGGACGCAGCGGTGGCGAAGCCCCCGGCGTCAGTGGCCTTGGTCGAAGCAGTCGTGGCTGACGTTGCGGCGGCAGAAGCAGCGAGAGCTGCAGCTTCGCTGTCCGTCACATCTTCGATCCGAAAGAACGCTATTTCAAAACTGCCGCCCGTGCTTCCAGCGCCGGTCCTGACAAAGTCTATTCTTGGACGCCAGAACACGTCGAAGGACCCCGGTGTTCCTAGCATATAAATGATAGAGATATTCTGCCAACTCGACGCTTGGTTTATAGGGTTGATCGCCGTGTTGAAACCGGCAACGGCGGTTCCTGTAAACGTCGGGTTACCGTGGACCAGAGTAGTGCTCAAGCCGTTGACGTGGAAATTGGACGAAAGAACCCCGCCCCCTGCAGCGTCAGCTGTCACACGAATGCGCGCCGTCAGCTTGTACTTACGCCCCGCGCGAGGGGTTAGTGCGTACTTTTGCGTAAGATAATACCCCACGGTACCCGTACCAGCTACCGTAACCTGAAGAACTCGGCCTTCTCCAGAAATGTTGGCATAAGTGCCTATTGGATCAGCGGCGGCGGACGCAGCGCCACCGAACGTGTTCGTCCAGAATAAACCGTCTGCGGAGAAGTCTGATGTGCCGATACCCTGTGCAATTGCCGTAGACTTCGCGGCAAGCGATGAGGACGAAGCAACAGTGGCGCTGTTGCTAGCTTCTCCGGCCTTGGTCGTGGCAGTGGTCGCCGAAGCGGCAGCAGCTGTAGCGCTGCCAGCAGCTGCAGCTAGCGAAGTGATGTTCGCAATCTCCAGAATTGCAACCTGCACGGTTGCACCAGAAGCAGAGTTGTCCGACTTGCCAGCGAAGATGCCGAATGCGCGAACATACGCAGCAGTCGGTTGGGCCGCAAGAATCGCTGCGGTTGTCGTCTCAGTGTCGAACGTGACCCATCCATCAGCAATTACATGCGCAACGTCATCGGTGTTGAAAGTGATAACCCCCAGCGACGTTCCCGCAGCGCTGTAAATGTTGATCCCGGCGCGGATGACGTTGCTGGTTCCATCAACCGTGACGCGCGAACGGTAGCGACGGCGATAAGTCGCGCCAGCTACAACCGGGAGCCAGCCACGAGTTTGGATAATCGTGGTAGTCGTCAACTGACGAACATCGCCTTCTCCTGCGACCGCAACCACCGTGCCCCCAGTGAAGGCCCCGATAGTGGATGGATCGCCCGTGCCAAGAGAGTTGGTGTAATCGGCGGCAACAGACGGACGATTCGGTACTAACGCGTTTGCTACACTTTGCGCGGATAGCGCCGAAGTAGAAGCCAGTCCGGCTTGAGTGCTCGCCGTTCCAGCGTGACCCGAAGCGTTCGACTCCGATGTCGATGCATTCCCCGCAGACGTGGCCGCGTTGCCTGCTTGCGTTGACGCCGTAGTTGCTGAACCGGACGCAGCGGTGGCGAAGCCCGAAGCCTGCCCCGCACTAGTAGCTGCCTGCCCCGCACTAGTAGCTGCCTGCCCCGCAGACGTGGACGCGTTGCCTGCTTGCGTTGACGCCGTAGTTGCTGAACCGGACGCAGCGGTGGCGAATTCTCCGGCTTGGGTGGCCGAAGTAGAAGCATTAGAGGCTGACGTTGCGGCGGCGGTGGCGGACCCAGCTGCGGCGGCTTCGCTCGTGATATCTTGAAAGCGAATATAAGAAATCTGCCATGTGCCGCCGTTATTCGCTGTAGAGCCTGCGCGCCCGCGAAGGTAAGTAGCTGTGGGCCACGCTGCGAGAACTGCAGTGGAGGTGGTTTCCTGACTGTAATTTTGCCAGTTTTCGGCAACCGTAAGGTTAGCGTCGTGGACGACAAGGCTGACCAAGCCGAGATAGGCCCACGAGGCGTCGTAAGCAGCGAAGAGACTTCTGGCTTCAATCGAGGGCACCCCATCGACGGTCGCCCGCATGCGAGACTGCAAGCGGAATGTGCGCCCCGTCCCGACCGGCAACGCCCCGCGCGTTGAAAACACGGCTGCTATTGTCACTTCCCTGACGTCGCCCTCGCCCGCGACAGCGACTGCGGTACCTGTTGTAGTTGGCGGGACAGTAGACGGCTCGCCAAAAACCCCAATTGCAAAGTCAGCAGCGACAGCCACACGTTCAGGTAGTAGTCGGTTGGCTACGCTTTGCGCCGAGACGGAGGAAGTTTGCGAAGCCGTTGCGGACACCCCGGCTGCGGATGCAGAGGTAGCGGCGTTTGACGCTGATGTGCTTGCAGCCGACGCAGAAATACCTGCGTTTGTAGCGTTACCGGAAGCGTTAAAAGAACTCGCGGCTGCAGCCGTTGCAGATATATTTGCGGAAGACGCGGACCCAGACGCATCACTCTGCGACTGAGAAGCTTGCCCCGCCGATGTACTCGCATTGCTGGCAAACGTAGACGCGGAACCGGCAGACCCAGCCGCAGCAGCCGCAGATCCTGCGGCGGCGGAAGCAGACCCGGCTGCTGTTCCGGATGATATGTTGGCGGCAGACGCCGACCCTGCTGCGTTACTGGCGGATGTAGATGCCTGCCCGGCGAATGTGCTTGCTTGTCCCGCACTGGTCGAAGCGTTGCCCGCACTTGTAGCGGCGTTTGTGGACGATGTCAGCGCCGCATCTGCGTACGCTCCGGCATCATCGGCGCTCGAATTTGCTGACGCAGCTGAGAGTGCGGCAGCTTGTGCGGCGGCTTGGGCGGCTTCTACGTTAGAAGTAACGTCTACCTCGCCGATAGCATCCTTAATGGACTTGGCAGTTACACGAAGCTCAACCTTCGTGCCTATGGGAAAACTTAATTCGACCGTGTCTTCTTGCGCCCGGACAACACTTAGGTTGTCGTTCATACGATACGTAACTTTTACGATCTCCATAATGTCGCTCTGCGTGGCAGAAGACAATGTGGCGTAAAAATAATCGGGTGCGTCTAGGAAAGGAAACTTAAGCCCGTCGTTAGTCCTAAGTCGTAGTACTGTATCCCCTGCGTTAAACGCATAGGCCAGATACCCTACGACATTGTTCTTAAGTACGACGGCCATTCACACACTAGAGCAAAAGGAAACTAAGATCGTCTATTACACTCTGGATGTTTTGCACTGTTACGCGTAGCGCGATCTGGCTGTTGATAGGAAACAGCAGGGCGAGCGTACCCTCCTGCGCGCGAACAATAGTCAGTATGTCTCCGGTACGCGCTGTTACTTTTACAATCTCATAGTCATCGGCTACACTGGATATAGTAGCGTAGAAATAATCCCCTGCTGCAAGCGTAGGGAACACGCTGCCTGTATTTGTTGCTACAGTTACAGATGTAGCCGTCGTATCTACCAGAGCCGGGATATACGTAACCGCATTATTCTTTAGCTTAACTACCATGGTTCACCTAAAACGGTTGCATTCTTGCGGCCATGGACCCGCGTACGTTACCCATGTTCGCTCGCGCCCGGCGCTCCGACAAATGAAACACGTACTGCCGCCCGTGGTAGGTCGCTAGCTCTCTATCCATCCACGGGACATTTGGCAGCACAAGTAGGTGCTGCAGCGCGCCGTGGAGGATTACGTCCTCAAGCTCGTCGAACGCAACAGAGTCCATACCTGTAGCTGTGCGCTTTGGCTTAAGTGCGTAGAACATACGAACACTATAGCGTTCGTCTCCGTTTGGCAGGGGCAGAACTATGTATTTGTCCGGCGACACCTGACAGATTGTGTCCGGCGTTCCCGCTTTAGCGACAATAGACGCCGGTAGAACGTAGGGTGAGTTCTCGTTAAAAAGGGCTGCGTTGTATTCGAATGTGTTAAACGCGCCAGCGGGTGTGAGGCTCCAGACCACGCTAGGGTCTTCGCCGCTATAGAGATCCGCCCACTCTGGGTGCGCTTGCAGTGCCTGCTCTAGTGTACGTTGGACAAGCGGCTTGTCGTTTACGAGAACGCCAAACACCGCATGGACATCGGCTGTTGCCGGTTTGTAGTACGCGTATTCATGCACACCGGGCAGCAAGAAAAACTTAGGCTGCTCGTACCTCCACGCCAGTGTGCGCTCGCACACACGGATCGCCGCGTCCCGGATGTACTCGATAATAGTTTGCTTCGGGCACCCCGGAACACTTGGGTTAAGCCGAGGGGCCAGCGTTGAAAAGAGACGATCCGCCATGGTTTACCCCAACTACTGAACAGCAGCGCTCTCTACATCAGGTATAACTCTGGTAGCCAAGGATGCGTTAATACCGGCAACAAATGTCTCATAGAACAGTTTAGCCCGTTCCGCAACGACGTGTTCGTTGTCAACCGACTCTGCCAAGAAAACTGTACCGTCCACGATTATAGGAAAGAATGAGTCCGGTAGTAGGTTTATAGTCTGGTTAATTGTGTAGGTGGGCGGGGATTGAATGTATTCGAGCAGAAGCTGCGTACCTTCTGCTGGCCGAGGGTAGAGGAAGAACCGGGTAGGGTTCCGCTGGTGCCGCATGAAATTGACTGGGGCTCCAGCTGTTTCTGACACCCACGCGGGGTACATCTGATCCAGTGTCTCCCGGTTAGCCTCTGTTACAGCGCTACCGTTGACGACTTGGAAAACCTCAACCAGTCGCACTGCATCCGCCGGGAGTGTCTGGACAATGCTGCCAGCCGTAGTGGTGAAAGTGCCTATGTATGAAAAAACGTCTGGTCTATACGCAACGATACGTTTGATACTCTGGTTAACAAAGCCAAGCAGAATAGCGTCGCTATACCGGTAGGTTACGCGCGCATCCGATATGAGGTTTCGTACTTCCGCAATGACTTCCGCAGGTGTCACTTAGGCCATCCTCGCGCCGCTTCAGCGGCCAGTTCGGGGGGTGTAGGCTGCGTCTCTTCCTCCGGCACAGAGAGGTCGATAGCTTTCCTACCTTTGCGTTTGGTCGTAGCGATCTGCAGCATCTCCTGCGGGATAAACCGTTCGGGGTACGCCTCTTCTTCGGTCACCTCATAGCACGACGGGTTCTTGGCGAGGATCTCGTCCCACTCAAAAATCCATCCGTCCTTGCGGCTTTTGAGATATCGGACCATTACCTATTTCCTTTTTCCGCTAGGGGAGACTGGCCACGACTGTCGCGCGGAACCTGTCTTCTTGTCTGCCATTGTCTTCTTCTCTGGCGCAGACATCTTAGCAGCAGCAGCCTTGGGTCGGCAAGCGGGGTACGCACGCGTGGCCTTCTCGGATCCAGAGCGACCACAGGCTTTGCCTGTCTTGACGTCAACCCATTCTTCGCCGAACCACTTACCCAGTCCGCCCTTACTTGCCACGTTTGCTCACCCGGTTATCCGCGCCCGACCAAGAGCCGCCGCGCTTCTTGTATTCCTTAGACGCCCATGCGTTGGCATACGCGCTCGGATACACATCGAACTTACGTTTGGCCTCGCTAATAACTCGCGACCAAAGGGCTTTGTCGCTCGGAACAGACTCGCCCATTAGCACTTCCACGCTCTGAGAGACTTATTGATCCGCGAGTTCGGATCGTTAGCCGTTTCCGGCGACGTAAGCTTTCTCTTCATGCCCTTCATCCGGGCGCAGAAGGCATCACGGCGCGGCCCGCCCTCAGGCTGCGGAGCCTTAAGGCCCGGCTTGCCCGGATTGTCGCGGTTGTAGCTAGCGCGGCCCTTGGCGTTCAGTCCCCCGTCAGGGTCCTTGCCTTCTTTGCGCTGCCATGCAGGTGTCTTGGCCATGTATATCTCCTATGCAACGACTGCTTTTATCACAGCAAACGCAAGAACGGGAGTGTCCGCTGGAGAAACGTTATTGTTTAGGTTCTGGATAGATATCTTGCAGGATCCGGCGCTGATCGCAGTAGTCCCTACTACATACTGCGGAGCGGTAACTCCTGACTTTATGCACACTACAACTACATCGTTAGCGCCGATAAAGCTATTGGTGAGAGTGAACTCTTGGTTTCCGTGACCGGCGATAGTCGTCGCAGCAAAGAGCGTGATCTGTCCGCAGATCTTGTTAAGCGTCACCCCTGTGGTTCTGCTCGTAAGTTGCGTAATAGAACCGCCCGTCCCGGTGGGATATCCGATAGATGTAGTGGCTTCAACCGTGGTGCCTTTAACCGTAGACGCCGTAGTCGCGCCGACTGTGGTACCGTTAATATCCCCGCCAGTAATATTTACTTTGGTGGTTGTGACACTCCCCGTCCCTTTTGGAGACAGTACTATATTTACGTTGGCGTCCGACCCCCCAGCCGCGATACCATTCGTAGTGATGCTAAGGTTCGTAACAGCGTTAGATGTAGACAGCGTTGTCGATGATAACGATGTCAAACCGGAGAACGAACCGGAGAGCGTCACGCCTGCGATACTGCCGCCAGTAATCGCCACGTTTGTGGCGCTCTGCGTGGCCATGCTGCCGAGGCCGAGGTTGGCTTGCGCGCCAGCCTGATCCGAAGCCCCGGTGCCTCCGTCGGCTATCGCAAGGTCCGTAATGCCTGAGATAGCGCCGCCAGTGATTGCAACTTTCGCAATAGACACAGATCCCGTCCCGTTAGGCGCAAGGACGAGGTTGCCGTTCGTGTCAATCGTAGAAAGCGTATTGCCGTCTAGCCGCACGTTATCGACTTCTACATGCGTCGTAGCGACTTTAAGCGCCGTCGCTGTGCCTGTGCCGCTATAAACAATTTTGGACGTCGTCGTAGGACCGTCGGCCACGTGAAGCAGCTGGTTATACGTAGCTGCAATGGTCTGACTCGTGAGGTTCGTTGTCATTTACTGAACACTCGCAGCTGCTCTTTTATGTCGGCAATATCTGATTTGATATGCAAAACTCGTTCGTCGAGGCGGGCTAAAGTGTCCCCGTCCTGTTGAAGTTTGGCAATCGCGGTCTCATGGGTTGATATCTTGCCATGCAATTTGCCATACCCAAAGATGCCTCCGACAACCGCCGCAATCCCCGACAGGCTAAGCCACTCTAGCATGGTGGGCTCCGTATCCATGTGTGATCCTACTTGGCAACCCAGCCGGTATTGCCTGCGCCTGTCTGTTTTACGTACAAAGTCGTAGATGCGCCGCCATCCGACCTGAGGAACAGCGTACCCACGGGAGCAGTGACTGCTCCTTCCGGAGTACCCGTTCCAAAACGGATTTTGTCCGCTAGTGCATTGATAGCAGTCGGCACCGTTGTAGCACTTATGCTTCCCGTAGGCGTATAGGGTAGGTCGCCCACCAATCCGGTAGCAAGCTGAGAGCGTGAGATGCGTTTGGTCGCGTCCGCCGACGTGTCGAAGATGACGAGGTCATCATCGTTGGCGCTATTAGCGCCAGTTAAGATCGTCAACGCGGGTATGCGACTTCCGGCCATCTCACGCTCCTGACTTATTAGCTAGCCATAATGACCCATGCCGTACCGTTGGACACGAGAAGTGCCCAGTTTCCGGCGGTGCCTGATACGATAGCGTTGCTTGCCGCTCCGCCCGCTGCCGGGATCACGTTGGACGAGGCCGAGGTAACCGCAAACCCTGCAATGGTCTTGATGACCAGAATGCGCCCCGACCAAGACGATGCAGCAGGAAGCGTGGCCGAGACGGCGGCACCGCCGTTGACGATAATGAACGTTTCAGTATCCGCAACAGTGAAAGCCAGCGTCTTGGTAACCGGAGCAGACGAGCTAAGCGCGCCGGTCACAGCAAGCGTATTCAGCACTGCGTTGCCGCTAGTAATAGTAACGTTGTCTTGGGCAATGCCCTTGTAGACACCCATTGTGTTCTCCTTTCAGAGAGGGGGGCACGAGGCCCCCTCACTCCTTAGCTGCAATCTGCTACGATGGCCCACACCTTGATAACAGCATTGGTCGGAACCGCAGTGTTAATCAGAAGGTCAATGGTGTCAGCAGTCTTGATAACGGTCGCATTAGCAAGGTTGTCCGAGTCCATTGCGACGGCGTTCGAGGCAGCGTCATCACAGAACACGTTGGCCGGCGCAGGCGAACCACCAGTAAAGCCGAGGTCAAACGTGGCCGTGGTGGCGACAGTTTCCGCCGTGATGACGTTTAGTCCACCGGCCAGAACCACGCAGTACGCCGGGAGATTGATCACCTGCATGATGTCTCCAGCGGCGAGGGCAGTAGCGCTAGCGGCAGCGCGAGCCGCCGTGATAGTAGCGAATTTGAGTTCAACTTCGATTTTCTTCACGGGGCTGCTGTCGGGGAACACCGCAGCGCCCCTATTGAAGCCAAGAGAGTCGGTATAAGTAGCCATGTCAGAATCCTTTCAAATCTATGTATGCAGCAAGATCGTTAAGCCAGCGTGACGACTGCTTGTGCAAGCGCTTCGCCTTTGACAACCTTGTAGCCGTAGACCTGAAGGCCACGGACAATGTTACCGAAAGTGGATTCGGAACGAATGGTTTCCATCTCCGTCATCTGGGACGCGAAGGTGAAGCCCATCTTGTGACCGGCGATGAGGTTGAACTTACCGCCGCTGTCCACTTTGAGGTTGTGGGACATGTAGAGCGTGAAACGGTCGATCATGCCAAGCCGCCCGTTGCGGAGCGGAGTGACGCCGTCACCGGAAAGCGAAGCGTCCTTGAGTTCGGACTTCTTGATCAGGCCAGCCATTTTGGCGGGAATGACGAGGAAGCGGCCCGACTCAGGAGCATTAGCTTCGTCAAGCACGGTGCCCATATCGACGATGAGGTCAACAACCGGAAGCGTACCGCCGACGCCGTCTTTAGTCACCGAGCGCGGGGCAGCGGTCGTGCCGAGGTTGAACGAAGCGGTCTCAGCACCCGCCGTCAGTCCCCGGTTGACAGCAGCGATATCCGGCAGGAGGTCGGTCAGAACGCGCTGGTCGATCTTGATCTTGAGGCGCTCAGAAGCGTCCTTCGACCAAGTGTCCATGAGTTTGATGTCCGACTGAACACGATCCACGTCATCTTCAACGCAAGCGAAGTACTCGCCCTTGTCGATGAGAAGCTGGATCTTGGGCTTGTCGGGGTTCTCAACCACCAGCGACTGGCCTTTGACGTAGTCACGGATCGTGATCTCCGGCGTAGTGCGGATGTTCACGGCGTCTCCCATACGACGGATCTCGCCTTCGTAATCGGTGTTAGAGATAGCCGACAGAACCGTGGCGTCGTAGAAGTTTTCGATGAGTTTGCCGGACCAGATCTCGGGGATAAAGTTACCCGAATACTGGGGACGGCCTGCTGAAACTGGATACGGCATTTTTGATTTCCTTGTTTAAATTATGCAGCGACAATTCGACCTTCTCGCTGTGCAGCGAAAATGTCTCGTTCTAGGCGGTCGCGTTCAGCTTCTTTACCTTTGTATTTGCCGGAGCGGACATCATCAAAAAATTTTCTGATATCCAGTGGGCTATAGGTAACGGTGTTAGACACTGCAGGCGCTGCCGATCTTCCGCGTCCGGGAGCGATTTGCATGTCTAGTTCAGAAGCCTGAACCTTCCGACTGGGTTGAGCAACTTGTGCACTTACTGCTCCAGATGAACCAGACCAACTATTGAAGAAATTAGCCACGCGGCGTGCGTCCAGATTACGCTGTGCGTCTTCCAGATATACCTGCCGTGTAAGCCCCGTCAGCGGATCAACCTCAAGCAACCAAGACCGGAAGTCCGGGTCTTCGTTGATGTTTGCCCACTGAGGGACGTAAGAACCAAGTTCCGTCCAAAACTGCTGGTCACGCGACTTTGCATGGTTAGCGGCGATCTGCTCCACACGGGGGACCATGGAGGTCTGCAACTGCCTGATAACCGTTTCGAGTTCTGCGACACGGGTCTGTGCAGAGGCTGCTTCTTCCCTACTGACTTTACGCATAACCTCAATCGAATCGCCGTACTCCTCGATATCTTTGTCAGTAATAAGCTTACCAACTGAGGGTTGCTGCGATTGCTGCGGCTGTTGCGTACTAAAGGTAGAAAGTAGCTTCTCCAACTCCTGTACTCTGGAAAGCAGCTCTCTGTTCTGAGCATGCATCCGGGGTACTTCAGCGTTGTACATACCCTGTAGTGTACGATACTTCTGTTCGAACGAATCTCCTTGTTGGTCGCCTACCCGGTTTTGCTCGTTTTGGGCAGGCGGTCGCGCAGCTTCTGAACCACTGTTGGCGGCGGTTGTTCCCTCACCCGAGTTTGCTTCCGGGGCGTTACCCGTAACTTCTTGGTTGAGTTCCATATACAACTGCTGAACCGCCTCAGACTGTTTCCGAACCTGCTCTGGTAGTGCCACGTTGAACGCTCCTATCGGTGTGCGTAATTAAAAACTACTTGCCGCTTCCCTGACGGGTTGTGCCGCAAGATCAGGGGCATCTAACATGAGCTTGTGAAGCTCACCGAGAACCTGACAGCGCCCCTGTGCTACTGCCACGTTGTTAATATTATGAGGTAGCGACTCCAGTTCGTGCTTCCGCCAGTCGCCTACCCAAGCGAGGAGGGCCGGATACTGACGGACTACGGTCGCTAGCGCCTTTACAACCTCCGAGTCAGGGCGTTTCATCCCGCCGCCCCGCTATCACGGTTGCTAACTATGTTCCCGTCCATGCCACCTTTTGGTTGTCCACCCGGCTGGGTAGGGGCAGACGCCGAAGGCTGTTGCGCAGGCGCGGAAGCTGCAATTCGTGTCTTATGCGCCTCTTTCTCCCTAGACGGGACGATCTCGTCCACCGGCATTTGCAAACTCTTGGCCACTTCGCGCAGAATAGCAGCGCGTCCCTCCTTGCCGACAATCCCCATGTCGAACTCGTTGGCAGTGGCGTTCAAGAACTCGATTCTCCTGACCATAACCGTCTCTTTGACGGCCAGATTGACTGCGCCCATCGGTACAATCTCGGCATCACCCTTGATTGCCTCGTCCTCATCGTACCGCATGTTATATATAAACTGTCGTCGCACCATATTCTTTACTATATCGTTGTCAATATGCATGACGATCTGTCGGATGCCCTTACCCGCAGATCCCATAAGCATTGACAGCCCGGAAGCCGTGCGGCCCGCGCCCTGAACGTTCATATCGCCGTAAACATAGGCCGGAATACCGGAATGATCGTCCGCTAGCCTGCTAAAACGCTCGTAAACCGCCATAAGTGTGTTGGCATTGTCGGTCGGCTGGTTAAATCGCACTGCAGGGGCGTTAGAACCAAGCGGATCGTTGGTTACCTGCCAGATTTTCCATGGGTGTATCTGCGTAATGTCCTCGTTTGGAGGGATTCGCTCCAAATTCACCTCGACTTGGGGTCCGGACGCGATGCCCATGTTGTTTACAAGGGCTCTGGCCGCTGCATTGCACACAGATTGCACGTCTTTGAGGATTTCCGGGATAGATTTACCCCAAAAAGCGCCCGGAGACTTGATAAAAGAGGTCTTTGCGTAGGGTTTTTCACCCAGCGGGTCGTAATTGAGCACCGCTTTCAGCACGTAGTTACCCGACAGCCAGACGTTTGCGTCGTATTCTTGCGCTTCGTCGGGTACTTCGGTCTCCGGCAGGCCCCACTCACGAAGCATTTTGCCGCTAACTTTACCCCAGAACTCAAGAACGTCAAAAGTTTCCGTCGGGGACCTGTACGAGTAGAACTTTCGCTCCAAATCGTTTTTAACTAGCTCTACATCCTCGTTAATCCAGCTGGATACGTTGCCGATTTCGAGTACTTTACGTATAGCTTCATCGTCGTATCCGGGCACGCCGATCAGATCCGCAAGCGACATGCGCGACAGCGGATGATGTTCGAAGAGATACCCCTCATTGATATTGGTAATCTTGGGTTCTGGGTAGATCCTGAATGGATCAACACGTTCAAACTCAGGGGCCAGTCGCTCGGTAGGCTCGGCCACTGTTGAACCGTCCGCCCCGGTGGCCCATCCGAGTACACGCTGGCGACGAACAACAGGACCCTTCAGGAAGGCGCATGGGAACGTAACAAGGTCTGTGATAAAGTCGTTGAATGCATCAGCCCATCCGCCCTGCGCGAACTGATCGTCAATCTTGATCTTCATCTGATCGGCGCGGTTTTGCGCTTCCTGCAGCAACTTGAATCTAAAGTCCTGCGCCAGAACCTCTTTCAGCTGGTCGGTTTGCTCAGGAGTAGGGGCCATACCCTCCGCCTGAATTGTTTTAAGTATCTCCTGCGCAAGTGATTCCTGAATAGCTGCTTCTCTACTAGGGTCAATCGCAGGGATAGGTGTTGGCTTGAGGTCCCATGGTGGAGTGCCCGTATCCATAAGGATATCGCGGAGCCAGCTTTCAGCCGCGCGGCACTTAACCTCTGTCAGCATCATGAAGATGTCTGACCCACCAACAGACGAAATCTGTTTGCGCTTCGCCGCGTCATACTCACCGTTGCGCTGCCGCATGCTGTCGAGCATGATGTACTCGATAGGCTTCTTGGCTTCTTTGGCGGCGTCCCAGCATTTACGTAGGTATGAAGTCAGCCCTAGGATAACAGGATTGTTCTGCCTGTTCGAAAGATCCTGATCAATAGCTTCTCGCTCCGCAGCAGTAAGCGCGGCGTTGTTCACCACCCGAAGCATTGACAGACCTACCATGTGTGCAACTTATACCTAAAAGATAAGAAACTCAATAATCAAACTCTGTAAAATCTATCTCTCCAGCGGGTGCTTCGGCGTAGGCGAAACAGCTTCCTGCTGTCCAGAGTATCGTCGGTCGTTATCGAAGTAACAAACCCGGTCACGAAGAACGGGTCGAAGGTCAGGTTGGCGCTGGTGGTGTTGGTAGCCACTGTAACGATTGTCACAGTGCCGTTCGAGGTGAGCGGGTCGAAGGTTAGGTTGGCCGACCCAGCAAGGCCGGTGATCGCCACAGCGCCGCTTATCGTGAACGGAGCGAAGGTTCTCTCCGCCTGCGCCGCGACAGGCACCTGCGTACTGCCTGTTAGGAACAGTTCGCCTAGTGCAAGATTAGCCGACGCAATCCGGCCAGTGACTTCCGTAGTGCTGCTTAGTGTAATTGGGTTGAAGGTCAGGCTGGCGTTGGCGGTGACGCCGGTCACCGCAACAACCGACCCGGTGCCGCTTACCGTGAACGGATCGAATGTCCTCTCCGCCTGCGCCGCGACAGGCACTTGCGTACTGCCTGTTAGGAACAGTTCGCCTAGTGTGATGCTCGCTGACCCAGAAAGGCCAGTGACTTCCGTAGTGCTGCTTAGTGTAATTGGGTTGAAGGTCAGGCTGGCGTTGGCGTTGGCGCTATTCGTAGCAACCGTTGTATTGCCGCTTACCGTGAAGGGGTTAAGCGTTCGGTTTGCCGACGCAGCCCGGCCCGTGACTCCCGTAGTGCCGCTTACCGTGAAGCGATCAAACGTGCGGCTGGCGCTTGCAAAAATTATCGGGCGCAGGGCAATAGTAAATGCCACGTACGCACTGGAGTTCGTTGCCGTCGCAGACGGCGGCGCATATGCACCAGCCGAGGCGCGCGCAAAGTCCGCGACAAAAATGCCGCCGCCAAGGTTAGTTGCTACGTTAGTATCAACACGCTCTGTGTAGCCAGTGGGGACCGTAGTAATTGCGTTAGTACTGCCTCGGTCCTCGTCCCGGCCCGCTACCAGCACGATCCTAGTATTCGTAGAAGCTGTCGTGACCGGAGCAAACGATACGGTCGCGCTTGTTCCATTCGTGCTCGCCGAAGTTACGTCGAACGGGTTACTCGGATCGACGCCGCGATAGGCTACTTGAACAGCGACGATATGGTCTGTGGCCGACGGCTGCAGCGAAGGCGCGGTATATGCGCCCGACCTGATACGATACCACACATATAACCGCGTGCCCGTTAGGCTCAGCGGTGAAACGTTCGGCGTGCCTAATAGAGACGTCCACCCCGTTGGCGTAGGAGTAATCGTCGTGGTAGCTTGGATCTCGGCGATAAGAAATATCAGATCGCCGTCTACAATACCCGCTGGGTTTGCGGGCGTTATGGCAGCTGAGCCGTTTCCACTGTTGACCGCGCCAGCTGCGACGAACGTGATCGCCATAACGTCCTCCCTAGGCGATCAGCTCCCACGAAACGACGTGACCGTTGTCAACCGGAATGTCAAACGGGTTATTGTTTACACCCGTCCACCATTGGTCTGTGTACCAGTACGCAACGAACGTCGCCCCGCCCAACAGTACAATATCTACGTTCAATCCGTCGGGCGGCGTTTCTGCGGGGAAGGCGGGCATGTTAGCCGTTCTGCGCCGCAAGCGTGAACGCCGTCACGGTGACCTGTTGTCCTGCCGTGATCGTAGCGCTGTCAATCGTGAGGTCATAGGCAAACAGGCAAGGCGTGCTGGTGGCTACCGCAGTCCCCACTACAGCGTTTGACATAACTACCGTAACCGACGTCGTCGAAATAACCGTGGTGGCAGGTGGCACGTTGGTGCCGGTGATGTTCATCCCAGCGACTATGGTCGCCGGAACGGTCGCCGCGAAGTTTAGCGTATTACTGCCGATTGCTGTCGTTCCGTTAGTCGTCAGGGATACTGATGGACCGCAGGTGCCTTGCAAGAACACCGTGCCCCCGCTCGTCTTCATGCGAAAGTGTGACGCCGTTCCGGTGTTGTCTGCGTTTGTTTCCTGCCATGTGCCCGCAAGAGGCTTGGATCCCGACGCCGCATCGCCCATGAAGTTGGACGTCAGCGATGACAGTATGGCGAGCGGCGACGCGTTGGCGTCAGCGTCAGTTGTGGCTGCGGGTTTCGTGCCCGAAAAGATCAACAGCGTCGGCGCAGCTGGGGTGCCAGTCATGGCGGTGGAGGTGACCGTCAGACCGCTCCCGACGGCCTCGATCACATCGAGCATCGCGTTACGCACCAGTGTAGAAACCTGAAGCACCATTACCTGATCTCCCGCTACGTGTTGAGAAGAGAGCGCAGCTGACTAAGCCGAGTCTCCAGCTTAGCCATCGATTCTTCTTTTTTGTTCAGTTCGTCTTTGGCGGCAGCAATCGTTTTCATGTCGGCTTCAAACGCCTTCTTGGCGAGCGCCAGTTCTTCTTCCTGCGTCTTCATGTCTTTGACCATCTTGAGGATCTGCTGCTCGCGAGACATCACGTCCGCCAGCCTAGCGTCGAGGTGAGCCTTCGCAGTTTTGTGGTTTACCTGCTCTTCTTCAAGCTTCTCTTTCTGGGTAGCCATCTTGATCACGGACGCGCGAAGCGAAGCCTCTTTAGCCTTCACCTCCTCGTCTTTTTCAGCCAGCTTAGTCAGTGCTTTATTGACTTCTTCCAGTTTGGTATTCGCCTCCAAGCGCACGGCGTCGAGGCGTTCGGCCTCTTCGCGCATGTTCTCAGCCGCTTCGGTTAGCTCGCTCTGCTCCTTCTGGAGCTTGGCTACCACCTCCTTAGCGCGATCAGCGTTACCCAAGGCAGCGAAGGCGGCAAGCACATCGCCCAGCGCATCGTTGTCCCCGCCCCGCGTTACCCGGCCCCGCCTGAAGATCCGTTGCGTCATAGCTGTTAGCCCCGCAGAACAAGGATGAAATCCAGCGTATACCCAGCCCCGCCAACGATATTGGGTTTGATGTACGCTGAAGAAAGCGAAATCTCAAAGATCGCGCCTACGGTGGTGGTGATCAAAGCGCCGGTAGGGTCTTCGGCTGGGAAGAAGTTAGTCCCGTCGTTACTACTCGTAAGCGAAACCGTGGCCCCGCCAAACGTGCCGCTGATCTGCAGCGAACCGGCAAAGCCATATTGGCCCCGGACAAGATAGTGCTCAAAGGTATCGGCTGAAGTAACTCCCCGCCACGTAACAATAGGCACGGGATCGTAGGCACCACCGGTTCGTTCAAGCGTCGGAGTTTTAACGGCCATGTCACACCCTGTCTATGCGCTTTGCGCATAGTACATGTTTGTTGTCAGCTATCAAGTGAAAAAAATCCCCCCGCCGCGTGGGCCGCAGGGCGGGGGGACAGGGACACACAGACCCGTCCAGCGAGAGTAGGGGGGGACGAACTCCCGCCAGACACCCCCCGTCTACAGCCGCGCCGCCCCTATGTCCAGCCCTCCGGAGAAACTTTCTTGATCTCCCGTGCGTTGGGCACGCCCCCGCCAGCTGCCGACACAACATGCAACATGAAGTATTGCAGCGCTTCGGCGATGTGTGAATGCTTGTTCTTGTCGATGCTCTCGTTCTTGTGGTGGTACCGGTACCCACCCATCATGGCGGCTTTAAGCTGTGTGCATCTCGGATCCACCAAGAACGCCGACTCTCCGTCAACCTGCCGCATCAGGTAGTCATCGACCGCGTTGATGCGGGCGGAGACATTGTTGGTCTTGGCCGGTATGACCTTGAACCCTTCTGCCTTGATGATGTCTACAGCACTGCGCTCATCCGTCTGCGCCCGCTGCACGCCGGACGGGTCAGTCACGATAAGCACCGACATGCCGGGGAACCGTTCGTAGATCAGGGGCTTGAGCACCGACCGCATGAACCGCTGTACGCCCATGTCGAAGCTCACCGCTTCCGCCAAGATCAGCGCCCGCCCCCTAGGGTCAAGCTGTCCCAGCACAGCCGCAGGCGTCAGGCCAAGGTCCATCCCCACCACAAGCGGCCTTACGCCGTTGTAAATGTGGCGCAGGTTGGTTTTGGCCATGTGATAGTCTGGCCGGAAGTATTTGTAGACCGGCTTGCCCGCAGAGCTAAGTCCATAGTCTCCGTCGATGTAAACCCTGACGTACTCCTCCGACCGCCCGGTCGTGTCGTAGTACCCCTCAGGCAGGTTCTCCGCGTTCTCCGCCAAGGGTGAGCGCCCCGACGGCTGCTTGAACACCTCCCACTTGTTATTGTTAGCGGAAACGCCGTCCTTAGGGTCCAGCTGCTCCATCTGGTAGTACCACCAAGTCTCCATGGTAGGAGGGTTGGTATCCGCCCACATGCCGTGCCAAGTCGGCCCCCCGTCCTTCTTCGACGGGAACCTCCCGATACGTTTAGACATTGCATCGACAATGTCCGGGTGAATGTCCCGGCACTCGTTGAACCACGCAAACGTCAATTCCAGCGAGTTGAGGTTAGCCACGTCGTCCGCATCGTCGAGCGCGCGGAACATGATCTCACACTCTACGTCACCCAGCTTCAAGTAGTAGGTCTTGGTCGTTCGCATGAACGTACCGCAGACCCCATCGGGGAACCAGTCGAGGAACGTCTTGATTGTCGTATCTGTCAACTGACGCACGGTCTCGCGCACCACAGCGCATCGCGTCCGTCGTTTACCCTTGGCGTCTGGTTGTTGCAGGCTGGCCCGCCGTATGATCTCAAAGCAGCAGGTTACGCTCTTGCCGGATCCAACAGGTCCCATGAGGACCCGCATCTTGGCGTCAGACAACATGAACTTCCTGCCGGTGGGCGGCGGCGTAAAGTCAATCGGTTCCATTGTCTGGCTTCCGGCTAAGCAGGATAACCCTTAGTCGTCTGGGGAATTTGCGACTCCCCTTTAAAACTTTGGTCTGATAAGATTGCTTTAGCTTGATGAGTTGTTCGACATAGGTTTCGTATTCGCTAATTGTTACGAAATCAACAACTTCCGGCTCCAAGCCGAGGTCAGGCTTCATCCAGCGCCCACCCGGACTCGCTCTTTGCGGCAGGCGTATTCGTCGGGGCGTGCTCTATGATTGTCATCGGGAGATCCTGCCCGCCAAGGTTTATGCTTATCCTGACGCCGCCGGATCCGGTCTCGCCACTTTCTCCCTTCGGCTCCAGCCCGCCCCACTTGACCGTTGACTTGATCAGGTCAGCCTTCACGGCGGGGGATACGGACGGGTCATGGATAAGCAGCCAAGACGTTGTGAGTAGTTCTTCGGCTTGGGCTCTCGCCTTGAGGCGGAACGTCATGCCCTTGCTTATAATTTCTTCCCGGTAACTCTCTACCCGCTTGAGGAACACAGGGTCAGCGTTAAACGCAAGTAGATCCGCAGCGGCCAGATTGTGCCTGCTGAGTATGTCGTTGATAGGCTCGCCGCTTCCCTCCAGACAAAGGGCTAGGTCGAACGCCAGTCGGTCGGACCACCTCGTATGCAGGATAGCTGATCTGTCCATGCGTGGATGATACGTGGCAACTAAAAACGGGTCAAGGGGTAAGCAGCTGGGGGTGGGGCCGGGCGAGGAAACTTTACATTTTGGATTTTTGGGGTGTGCTTTGTGCGGTTTACCATCATGGGGGGTGGTACGCGCGACCGGTCCGACTGCCCCCCCCGCCTACCTGCCCGGACAGCGTGCAGGATATGCCTCGCGATCGATTTAATCGATCAATTAGGCGCTTGACTTGTTCGGCTAGTCGTGCTTTTGTTGAGTCACGGCTGGGGAACACCCCGGTCGGACTACCGATGTTTGACATTGTGATGCGCGCCGGGCGCTTTCCCGGCATTCTGAGGGCCGGACCCCATGCGGGCCGGACCCTGTGAAGGAGAACTACCATGACGAAACTCGTCAAAAAGGCTGCGGCTGCGGCTCCGGTTTCCGCTGGCATTTCTTACCAGCGGACAGCTGAAGGGTGGGGCTTCCATCCGCTCGGCACCGCCTCCAAACCTAGCAAAAGGACGGGCGAGGTTTGGGTTAACTTCACGGTTGGCAAGATACGCGACCCGCAAATGCTGGCGCTTCTCGCTCGCTACCTTGAACTCAAGGATGAAGAGCGAAAGGTGCAGGACGCATTCGGGCAACGGGCAACGGAGCTAAAACTCCTGACGCTCCCCGCACGGGCCAGCTTCTTCGGCCTTTCGCGCGACCCGAAGTCGAAGTTCGGCCTACGTCCTCGCGACGAAGGCGCGAGCATCGAAGACGCGGACGACGGAATGTTCATCTAGCCTAGAACTACGGGACCCGGAGAAATCCGGGTCCCACCTTCTTCACACACAAAGGGACGAACCTAATGACCATGAAATTCCTTCTTCAGTACGCCTATGACGACGAACCCGGCCAGTGGCAGACCTTTAGCTACTACGCGGACATCGACCGCGCAGTGGTCGAATACCAGAACCGGCGAGACTACGACCGTGACCACGACGTGGTTCG
>Ga0181362_1000043_pt1 | contig 21631 bp, 22 predicted proteins | sample Su13NDMM110SN_FD_130095 | JGI IMG/M metagenome (GOLD analysis project Ga0181362, IMG submission 130095) | Freshwater viral communities from Lake Michigan, USA - Su13.ND.MM110.S.N | ecosystem: Environmental > Aquatic > Freshwater > Lake | place: USA: Michigan | collected 2013-07-16 | reverse complement strand
TAAATATTCTTTACCAATCTTTTGACCAAGACCAGCAGCAAGAGTAACCGCACCAGCTTCTGATGCAGACAACACTTTACCAGCAGTAGTTAATGGAGATTCAATAACTTGACCTGTTGGACTTACAGATGTAAATGCTGCTCTTGCTGCTTTGTCTGCTCCACTTCTTTTCATTATAGAAGCCATAAACCCATCTGGGTCTTTACCTCCATAGAAACGATAAGAGTCATAAACCTTTTTAAACTCTTCTGCTGTTGGTGGTTTACCAGCATTGAATGATTTAAAGAAAGTTTGTGTGGCTCCATAAGCCTCTGTATCTCTTGCTTTCTTTTGTGCTGCTGTTTCGATTACCTTTGGTGCTACGGCTTCAAAAAAGTCAGCAACAACATTATCTCCGAAGAAGTCTCTGTATGTAAAAGGTGTTGGAGATAGTGGGCGTGTTTCACCAGCAGGAGTTCTTGGAGTAGCAGCAATCTCTTGACCTCTTTCTATTAATCTTGCACCTTGTTCTGGTGACAATCTTGTTTCTGCTGGACCTGTAAAAGAACGTGCAGCAATATCTCTTCTTCTTTGCTCTAATGCTTTATCAAGTTGTTCTTGACCAGACGTAGCAGCAGTAGGGGGAAAGCGAGGAAGCATACCAGATTCGGGCTGAATACCACTTCTAAAAGTAGATGCTCTTCTTGCATCTGTCTCTGTTACTTTTGGAGTAGGAGCAGGAGTTGGTCTTGGAATAGCAGTAGGTATTATTACAGTTGGTTTTGTAATAGCAGGAGTAGTCATTCCAGAATATTTTCTTATTCCATCTTCTGACATTTTATCATAGATGCTTGTTAGGTCTGCATCGGGAGCAAGACCTAATCTATCTCTTAATGCTGTTTCTTGTGCTGGGGTAATGTCCGCTGGTTTAGCCATTCTTTATTCCTTATGCGTTTATCTTACCGCTGGTCGAATCTAATGCTGCCAATGAAGAAAGTATTTCAACTGCTTTCTTTTGTTTCTCTGGTGTTCCAGCATACTCTCTTATTATAGTTTGTGTCAACTCACCAAGAGGTTTTGCCTTTTGTCCCTTGATTTTATTCTCATCATAGAGAGCAGCAATATACTTACCCATCGCATCTTTGTTTACAAGCTTACCAGCAGCAACAGGATTTTCTGTTGCAAGTTTAGTTCCCGAAAGGATTGCTAATGTCTTTGCTGTTACATCTTTCTTTTCTAATGAAGCACCTTCTTTTGGTTTTCCTGCTTCTTCGGCAGTATCCATAAACTCTTTACGAGATTTCATTGAATCAAGTTGTTGTTGAAGTTTTCTTTTCTTTTCTTCTTTTAGTGCTTCATCCATTGGAGAAGGTGCAGAACCAGCTTTCTCTGCTTCATCAAAAAACTCTCTACGAGATTTAAATGAATCAAGTTGGTCTTGAAGTTCTTGTCTCTTTCTTAAACTTTCTTGTCTTGCTCTATCACCAGCACCCATATCTCCACCAAGAACTTCACTTCCCATAATGTCTCCAACAGGAGTTTCTGGTATACCAAGTGCTGCTCTATCTAACTTATTAAGTTGAGGTCTTGGTGCTGGAAACTCTGATGCTGACATAGGACGGAATACTTCGCCACCAACTTCTCTTGGATAAGGTGGACGCATACTTTCTGGGAAGTTCTCGTATTGATTTAATCCACCTCTGGTAATACCAGCAATAGCTTCTGCTCTATCTGGCCCAGACATTTGTGGAGTGATTAGTTCGCCTGTTCTTCTATCTAACTCTGGTCTAAATCCACGAAGAAGAACATCGCCTATTGAACGACGAGCTTCTGGTGTAGGAGTTGGACCTATTACACCTTCTGGTTTCTCTCCAAGTTCGGGAGTAGTAAAACTTCCATAAGGACTACCAACACGAAGAGGAGGAAGTTCTGCTGCTGTTCCTGTTGGTGTAACTCTGTTTCTAAAAAACTCTTCCATATCAACGCCGGGTTCGGTAGTTGATGGAGGTTGTAATCCACCAACATCCATTCCTTCTGGAAGTCCCGTTCTATACATATTCTTGATTGCTTCAATCTCTTCTCTTTTTTCACCAATGATTTCTCTATTGTATGCAGTTATTCTATCCTTAACTACTTGTAGGTCTTGTGGTTTAACTCCTTGTGTAGCAGCCCAAGCTTCTTTGGCAACTTGATAAGAGGCAGCATCAGCAGCAGCATTACCCGTGTTAGGTTTTACAACACCAACAGAATCCCATCCTCTTTCGTCGGAAGGAGCAACTACATTTGCAGCAGCAGAAGTAGCACCAGCAACAGCAGTATTGGTTGAAGTAGCAGCAGCATACTGTGGGTCACGGGCAGCTAATCCAGAGAATAGAACAGTCCTTGCTCTTTTCTTTCCTTCTTCAACAGCAGCATTAAAAGCGTCAGTAGTAAATGCTTGTCCAGCATCGAAGGCCGCTTGCTTTGCTAATCTTACTTCTTCTTCAATATAGTTGCCAAAGAAAGTTTTAACCTTACCTAATGCATTTGTAAGTTCATAAGGCATAAGACCTTTGTATTTACCAATAGTTTCTCCACCCATTCGTAGGGTAGTTCCTGTTGGTGCCTCACCAAACTTCTGCATATATTCATCGCGTGTAGCTGTGATTACATCAATAGGTTCAAGAACTGGTTTTGGTGGAGCTTGACCTGCTGTTGCTAATATCTGTGCTTTAACTTCTGCTTCGGCATCTTCTAATGGTGCAAGGTCAACTGCTTCTGATTTAAGAGGTTCCATTGGAGGAAGGTTGTAATCTTTATAGTATGAGCCAGTAGAACCGCTTTGTCTTTCTTTATCTCTTCTTGTTTTTCTATCGGCTTCATATCCAGTTACTCCACCAGTTCTACCAGAACCAGTTCCCATTGTTGCTCTATCTAATACTGCTTGCTCTCCATACTTTATATCTTTCTCTATTGCTTTATCCGCAAGAGCAGCGTCAAGTGCAATCTTTGCATCTGCTTCTGAAACATTTCCTTGTTGTGCAAGTTTAGAAACCATATAGCGATATGCGCCATACAGGGTTACACCAGCACCATATTCTGTATTATCTATCTGATTAGATAGTTGTCTTGCTTTTAATGCTTTAAGTTGAGCGGCAGCAGATTTCTCATCAGTAGCTCCCGCAGTAGCAGCACTAATGGCTTGTTTAGCAGTTAAGCCACCATCAGTACCTACTTCATCTAATGCTTCATCTAATGCGTCACGACCACCAGCGGCTCTTACATTAGAGCCAGAGCCAGTTCCATATGTTTTAGACCAACCATAAGAATAAGAAGAAGAAGCAACATAAGCATCATCGCGTGCTTGTTTGCTCTTTCCCTTATATTCTTCCATATATCTTTTATTTCTTTCTTTCCACTCTGAATCTTCTCTTTTGATTTGAGCGGTGGCTTTCTTTATAGAAATATCTGCTAAACGTTTTTGTAAATCGCCTTTACGTTTTTCAACAGCAGCAAGTTCTTTTTGATACATATCTGATGCTTCTTGAAACTTTAACTTTCTTTCTGCTATTTTCTGTGCAACAACGGCAGCAGAAATATCCCATCTCTGCCAGCCCATATCTGTATAGTAAGAACTATATTGTGAAGCTCTTGTTTCGCTGTTTGCTTCTAACATTTTTTTAAGTTCTGCTTCTGCGGTTTTTGCCATTTTATTGTGCTCCTACTACGCCAATATTACCAGATTGCAACATCTCATTGAGTATCTGTGCTGACTCTGGATTAGATGCAAAGTATTCTAATGCAGGTCCAAGCTGGTCCTCTGACATACCTGTATACTCTGAAAGTGCTGATAGTTGTTCTGGACTTGGTTTAGCACCACGAACTGTCTTGATACGTTCTGCTTCTGCTGCGGCTTGTTTCATAGCTGAATAAGCAGTATCTTCCATTGACTTTCTATTGGCTGTCTGTTGGTCAGAGATAATACCAAGTCGTGTTTCTATTTCAGCAATCTGTCTATTCTTTTCTTCTATGTCTTTTGCTGCGATAAACCTTTCTGCTGTTGCTCTGCTACGAGTAACTGATTCTTCTTGGATTGCTCTATCAATAGCGGCTCTGCCTGCTCCTTGTGCAAGAGAAGCAGCAACACCAGATTGTTCTGCTCTTACATCTCTTGCAGCTTTTGATACTGCTCCAAGTTGTTCTTCATATAAAGCTTGTTTGGCTTCTTCTGTTAAACCAAGTTGATTTAACTCTTCTTTGCGTAGGAGTTCTGCAAGTTTAGCATTGTTTCTTTTTTCTTCTGCCGTAGCAGCATTAGAAACACCACCAGCAATAGCACCACCAACAAGTCCAACAGCACCACCCACAATAGTTCCGATAGGCCCAGCAGCAGAACCGATAGAAGCACCAGTTGTAAGACCTGTTAGAGCACCTTTACCTACACCTGCGGCTGTCTTACCACTTTGGGCTTTCTTAATATCTTTATAGTAATCTGCGTATTCTTCCGAAGTGTATGGGTCTGTTGCCATTAGCTATTCTCCTATTATTGTTGTGTTTGTCTATGCGTAGAATACTTCATACTGCATTATTCTGTGGTTTACCCAGCCTAAATCTACTGTTGGTTCTACGACAATAGCAAATCTCCAAGCAAGGTTCTGTGGCATAGGTTCTGGTGAAATGTTTGCCCATAGATTTGGAATATCTACTTGATATAAAAATGGAACAACTCTTCTATCTTTTAAGTAGTTAGTGTAAAACTCGGTTGTTGAGTTTTGAGTTTCTTCAAAGCCACATACTTTACCAAGAGAGTTTAATATACGAATCCAACCATCGGTTAAACCTTCTATCTTAAATGCCAAGTGAAAGCGTGTTCTTTCTCTTAATGGTGCTAATGTTGTTACTTGTGAATAATCATATTCGTTATTAGTACCTCCACCATTCTTGTTGGCAAACACATATTGATGATAGTTTCTAACACCAATATGTCCAGTAACAACTAACTTTGCGGCAAGGTTTAAGTTGATAGAACTTCCGTTGTGTCCTTCAAAGTAAATAGATTTGCCAGTATCCATAACAACTTGGAACTGACCTGTTTCTCCCCATTGAGAATAAAGAAGTGGTTTATAGCTGGAAGTATAATAACTTCTTTCTGTTGCATTATTAGCCAGCTTATTCTGTGTATAAATATCACCAGTAGTAAACTGATGGTCTTGAACGACATTAGCAAACTCACCCTTTAAAATATCAGTTGTTCCAAAAGTATCTGTTGACAAGTCAGCGGCCACTACATTCTTATTTATGTATTTGCGAAGAGCATCATTGTTATTATTTAAATCGTCAGCAGTTACTGGCGTTGCCGTAGTAAATACTACTGGTGGTGTATAAGACATTATCTAACTCCCATAGATACAAACTCAAACTCTTTTAGTGTAATAGTATTTGCGGTGGCTGTTCCATTAGGAACTTGAACCCTTACTCTTGGTTTTGTTTCTGTTATAGTTTGGTCGTTGGCTGTTTTGTTTATGTAGATATATGATTGTGCTACTCTAACTTGAACAATAAGTTCTTGATTAACTAAATCGCTGAATGATGCACCAGCTTCTGATTGACTTGGTGCCCATCCATTTGGACCACCACCACCAAGAGAAGGTGTTGCATCTGCTAATAGGGAGTATCCGTATTCTGGTGATACTGCTGTTAATATACCGTTGATGTTTACAAAGAAGCGAAAGTAATAGTTGTTTGTTTCTAACGCACGATTAGCTTGACCATTTGTTCCTTTTACTGCTGCTTCTACCATTACAGAGAACTGTAATCTAACTGCTTCATTAGGTCTTAAAACGATTGAACCGGGAGGAGGAGTAATAGAACAAAGAATACCGTGAGTTATGTCAACAAAGGTTGTTGAGTTATAGTTTCCAGAAGCAAGATGCTGTCCTACCTCTTTAAGATAAGTAAATGTAACGTGAACATTATCTGGTGTTTCTGACATATCAAACAGATGCCTTCTGGAAATAGCTTCTGTTCTGGTGTTGTCTGCATTGATAGTTGTAGAAGCAGTATTGATATTTGAATAAAGATTGTTTGCATTAGAAGAAGATATTGTTTCTCCAACCTTGGCTTTATATGCATATATTGTTGTGACTTGTGACATTATCTTCTCCTATCTGTATTGGTTTCTAACCCAAAGATTTCCACCATTGTATTGCATACCTTGTTCTCTGAATAGGGTATAGCCAGATTGCACAAACAAGGTGACCGTATCTGCAAAAGCAATCTTAAAACGAATATCTATCTTACAAAGCTTGGAAGATACAGGAGCATTAAATGGAAGATTAAGTGTCATTCTTCTGGGCCAGATTAAACCAGATTGACTAACACAAACATCATCAATAAATACTCCCCACTCAATATAGTAGGGTTCGTCATATGCTATTAATCTATCAGCAGTTACTGGTGTTCCACTTGCGCTTAAAGTTACTTCATATTCTCCGGGGTCAAAGAAGAAATCTATAACTGCATTTCCAACAAGCATACCTTCAAGAGCATTAAATGTAAGCTGGGCACCACCAACATTTACAGAGTCGTCTAACAAAACATCTCTTAATCTTATCCAAGCACTTCCTCCCTGCCATAAAACATTATTGTATTCCAGACGGGCAAAAGTATTTCCAACAGTATGTTCTGACTGATGGTAAGATTGAGTAGTCATATAAGTAGAATAAGTTCCATCAATACCAGAATACTGGGTAGATGATGTTGGTTGTTTAATATGAGAAGCAGTTATTTGTTGGAGAGGAAGTTGGTGTCCATCAAGCTGACCATTGAACTCTTGAACTGAACCCATTATCTCTGTATTAAAATCTTCTTCTTTTGCTTGACCCAGAGGAAGTAAAGTTCTTGTTGTATAAGTTCTTGCCATTCAGTTTTCCTTTATTGTTTCTTGTTGGAAACCTTAACCCTCTACGAGTATAAGGGTGCCAGATTCCGATTTTGTCTAAATCTATTTTCAGTTTCTTTAAAAAAGATTATTGCCTTGATGTTGCACCATTTTGGTTCAGCGTCTTATTCTGTGAACCAACTGCTTCTATCTGATAAGATATAACTTGGAATAGATTTGCAGAAGATAAACGAAACTTAAACTGCGAGATTAGGGAAGTTCCTATGTCCCATCTTATTCTGGTTATTTGTGTTTGGCTCCATACAGATTTATCCCAAATGGCACTATTAAGTTCTGTTCCTGTTGGGACTGATGCATAGATAGGTTCAGAGAAAGTAGTCAATACTGTTTCTGGACGTAATGGTATTTGAGTTTTGGATGATGTATAAGAGTAGCCCCAATCAGTAACCCAATCTAATGTGATAGGATTATTGCCAGTTGTGATAATCTCTACCTCAACAGATATAACTCTTTTCTTTTTAGAATCGTCACCAAAGTCAGTCCACACAGATTCCCATAAATCTTTTTCTTTTGCTATATAGTTTACATTGAAGGTTGTGTTGGTGTTTCCCACTACTGGATTAGAAAGATATTGTCCAGTAAATCTGGAAGCAGACCATACTTGTAAACCAATACCGGGGAAACCTCTTCTACTTTGAAGGTCTGGCCCAATGGTAGTTATTAATCCAATGATTATCCAGCCGTTAGGGTCAGTAGCCAAACAAGAGAAAGGCATACCATTACCATTAGCAAAAAACCCAGCACCCGAACGGAAAGTCCATTCTTCATTGAATGTATGGAATACTGAACCACGACTATTTTCTGTATCTCCGTCAACAGGATAGTGAACCCAATATTCTTTTTCTCTTTCTGAATAAGTAGCAGTTGCTCTTGGCAAGGCAGAGATTGAGATACGGTTCATTTCTCTTTCAATCATAGGAGACATTTGTTTTACAGAATAAACAGCACCACCACGAACAGAGCCAGAGATTGTAAAGATGCCATCTTTGGATAAGAACATTACACCATAGCCAGCTACTATCTTAATAGAGTTAGTAGCCGTAGTTCCAATGTTAGAGTCAAGGGTAGAGATTACATATCCGTTCGTTCCCACAGTAACTATTTCTATGGCACGCTCACGGAACACCAGAAGCACATCGTAGAAGGGCACCAAAGCCGTAATAGCACCACCTTCACGCAAGCCTACATCAAAGTAGTCAGCAATCCCGAACTGCTCTGGAAGCCCTGCTTTTGAGAAGATAATGCCATAGGGGTTTTGTTCACCACCACCTAACCAGATAGAGTTATTCCAAGTTGCACAGTATTTATGTTGAGAAGAAATAACAGAGGATTCAATAATGGATGGAGCTTCTGTGATTAAATCTTGGTCTGGCATAACATCAATATATTGATTTTCACTATTATTATCTATCTGTGCTACAAGATAATAGATTTCACCAGCACCACCTAAACCATCTTTTCTATTTCTGGTTCTATATAATCTTCGTGCTACTGTTCCTTTGGGACCAACAGGAAGGTCTGAAATCATTACACCATATTTGCCTTCGGCATAATCTGTTCTTACAGGTCTATATGCTCCTGTCATTGTTGATGAAGATTCAGAAGATATAGTCCATTCTACTGTTGCTCTATCTGATAGGGGAGATTCAGAGCCTGTATCTGTAACAAAAGAAATCTTGTAATCATAACGATTAACATCTCCTTTTTCTGGTGTTCCCAATCCTACATAAGAATCCTCTTTAAATCTAATAACAGTATCGCCAGAATCTTTTAAGGATATTTTTTGCTCTGGGATAATACCATCACGATAGATAATATATTTTGTATCTACACCAGAAATAGAAGGAGCGGGAGTTGGAGAGATAAAACCAAAGTCAGAATAAGATTCTCTTCCCCACCACTTAATCATTTTATCAAAACCATTTATGATTAGATTAAATCTACCATAGGTTGTAATCTGTGTTCCGCAATCATCTGGCTTTGGTATTTTTCTACCAGAAGAAATAACAGAAGTTTGTCTTGTAGCAGCGGAGGTTCCCTTATTACCCATATCATATTTAAGTTCACCAGCTTGTTCGTAAAGATAATATGTCTCTGCGCCTTGGTGTCTGGATATAACAGACAGAAACCTAACAGGCTGTAATCTTTTACTTATCTCTGCTGTTGGAAAAACAACAGTAGCGTCAAGAGGAATAAGAGGTTCAATACCTCTATCATTAATCCATCCACCACCATTAGGGTCTGGATGAAAATGTCCTTCTACATTTGATGCAGCATTAGGTCTTGCCTTATATCGTTGGTCAACACCCTTTGCTTCTATCTCTAATGTGCTGTCGGTTTTCATAGTTTATTCCTTATGGTGCCAACTTCAAACTTGCTGGGTCATAGAATGGAAAACCATCTGTGCCAATAGTGAAGCTTCCTCTAACAAAGGTTGTGTCTATTGAATCTACATAACGCTTTTCAAGACCAAGAATAGCTTTCTCAATCTTCTTTCTATAAGTAGCTCCAAGTTCAAGATTTCCAGATTTATTATATATATCTTCCAACACACCATAGACAACAAGTTGATGGAACTCATAGGGCATTTGTGGAGTATCTGTTGCTAAACCCATACGAAGAGGCTTCTTCATATATCTAACTTCTAATCTACGGAAGTATTCTTCTTCTGCTCTTGGTATTACCTCTCCACCTGTTACTGCTGCGTTAAAGAAATCAAAAGCATTGATACGAGGATAAGGTCTAATGCGTGGAATACTTCCATCCCATTCAACATAGCGAGGATTACCGCCATTAAAACTATTAATAAAAAACAGAGAAACTTGACTTAAATCATCATCAACTATAAGTGGTCTGTGAGCAGAAGCAGGAGCACCTTCTGAACCAGTAAGACCACCATTAGTAATAGTTCTCCATACAGGAATACCTAATCTCTTTCCTGTTGTTGGATTAAAGTTAGAGTTGTAATAAAGAACTTTGCGTAGTCCTTCAAACTTGTTTGGTGCATAGTCAGTTACGGAAGCATATGTTTGTGCTGCGATTGGCTTATCATCAAAGGTAGAGAACTGTAAAGTAATAATAGAAGTTGAGAATCCACCCTGTTGTGCTGCTTGTGATTGAAACAATAGAGGTTCAGAGAGTGGACCTATCTTTGCTCCAAGATAATAGAAAGCCCAGCAAACCTCAAAGTATGTAAGGGCTGGTATAGTTGACGCATTGGAATGAACTTGTGAAATAAGTTTTAGTTTCTCTGCTGGTGGAACATTGATAGGAGGAGTGTCGATATAACACTCTGCATAGTTGGCAGTATAATCTTCACGAAGGTTTATATCTTCTTCTCTTCGTTTAGCCAATCCATTTACCTTTCCAAAGGGAGGACGCTGACCACTTACGGCAGGAACATCACGGTGAGACAGATTAAGAAGTTCAAGACAATCTTCTGGTAAGTCATAAAAGCGTTTCTTAACTACCCAAGATGTATTGTCTACAACATTTCCACCACGATAAGGTTCTGCTAATCTTATTTCAGTATCTGAAACTACTTTAAGTATTGTATATTCTCTACCATTTATCTGGAAAAGTTCTCCTTCATAAGCAGAACCAGTAGAACCATATGATTTAGAAGTATCGTGAGAGGAGAATGGACCAAGTGATACTTCCGCAAGAAGCGAAGGAATAGAACCAGAGAAGGTTACTCTGCGTGAACCATTTAGAACGTTGGCATTTTTGCCTGTCCGACCAAAGTTTAGGTCTGGATATATTTTAATAAAATCTTGGACTTGTGAGAACTTCCAGCGTTTTGCTGTCCATATAGAATAGAAAGCATCATTAATCAAATCATCAACTTGGTCTTGATAAGTTTGTAACTCTGGTGTGTAGTCCGTTATGTTTTTAACTTTGCTTCGTAGGTCTTGTAGATTCATAGTAGATGATGCTCCTGTTTATTAAAAAACCCTCCCTCCCGTTTATTTGAGAGAGAGGGTTTCTTTTACCTTACAGTTATATTAGAAGGATTTGAGTACCCAAACTGGTGCAAAACCAGCAGCGGAAGCTGCAAGTGAAACACCACAGGGCTGTGCTATATTAGCAGCAACATTCCCAGCAGCTTCGCCAGTAACTGCGACAACTGCAAGTGGAACACCAGCACCAACAACAGTAGCATTTACGGCTGCGGCAGGTGCCAAACCAGAAATAATAACTTCAACTTTTCCGCCGACTGTTGCTTGTGCGGCTCTGGCAACACCACAGGTAAGAGCATTACCAAGGGCTGTTAGAGCAGCAGGAACAACGAAGAGAACTCTATCAGCACCAGTTTGAGTTGTATCGAAAGCAACCCATTGACCAGCAGTAATAGCAGAACCAGCAAGAAAAATCTCTGACTGTGAACGATTGAGAGTAGTAACAGTTGAACCAACAGTTCCAGAAACCAATGGGTCTGTAACTCGGTCTAACTTTTGTAGTATAGTAGTAGTAGCCATTTTATTTTAACTCCTTTTAAGTTAGATTAGAATACGTCGCCATTGATTATTACACCTTGGGAACCAAGATGGTCAGCGATAAGCTGTCCCTTGAAGTATACGGTGGCTGCGCGAGCAGTTGTTCCAGAGATATACTCGAAAGGTGAAACAGCAAAGTCACCGTCTTTGTGGATTACCATTTTGATGCCATCAAAGTTGAGGAAATACATTGAGTAAACGTTTGCACCACCGCCGTTTAGAGGCATATCAGAATCTGCTGAAACCATAGCTCCTGCATAAGCAAGTGCCATTCTTCCACCATCTAATGTCTTTTCATCAATGTATCTTTCGTTGAGGAATAGGGTTCTCTTATAGTTTGCGAAAGCTGCGGTTGATGCTATAACAGAGTTGATTTCGCCCATAGGAGTGATTACGTTTGAGGAAGTATAGATGTTATGCATCGCTCCAAGTCCACCAGTACCGAAGGCACCAGCAGCAGTTTGGAACTGATTGAAGAAACCGGGAACGTTAAGAGTGTTCTTGGCAAGACCACCAACAACAGAGGTTTGAGTAGCACCGGGAACACGGGGTTCAAGGAACTTGTTAGTGCCAGCGGTTGAACCGTTGAGAGTGTTCATAGTAGTAAGAGAAGCAGAAGTTCCAGCAAGGATTTGCTTATTAAGCTCTCTGCGAAGAAGAGACATAACGGAACGCATACGAGCTTCGACAATCTTAACGATTGCTTTCTCGCCAGAGTTTTCAAGCTCTTCTTTCTTACTGATTACGATTGGAGCAGCAAAGTCACACCAGTCATAAATGGCTGGTTTAAGAACGTCAGCTACTGCAAGTGATACTGGCTCATAACCAGTTGTCATTAGAGAAATGCTGGAGTGTTCTGCTACGGATAGTGGGCGTTGAATCTTGATGCCACCATCTTCGTATTCAATACCACCGTGTTTTTTAGCGTCGTCAAGGAAGGGGACTTTCTTGAAGAGTTCATCTACTTCACCATCTCTGATTGAGTATAGGGTAGATGATAAGAGGTCATTAGTTATTGCCATTTTCTTATCTCCTGTTGGAATGTTTAGTTAAATACATTTAGTTGTTAATCTTACTTGATAGTCCCGTAGGTTATTATCTGTAAGGGTCAACAACTAATGTAAAGTATTCCGTAAGGAGGTTTAGCATTTAGTTGTCTGTCCTATTAGATAAAGGGAACGTCAAGTATTATCGTCTAATCCTGTTGCTGTTCTTATTTACTGATGCTGATGCTTCTGGATTATTCTTAAACCATTGATAGGATTCCCAAGCATCCTTAAACTTTGGCACAGTAACACCATTTACATTTTGTCCTGTCGAGGTTTTGTTAGTAGCAGATACTCTTGCCTTGGCAGCTTCTTTTTCTTTACCAGAATATTCAGCAGCCTTCTGTCCCTTGACAATGTAGTAAGCATCTTCAAGTTTTAAATCTTCTCTTGAAATAAGAAGTTTAGCAATATCATCTCTGTAACTTAATAGGTCTGGGTTTGCAGATTTAAATGCTTCTAACTGCGCTCCACGTTTAGCTTGCTCTAACTCCATCTGTAAAGGATTAAGCATTTGCTGAAACATCTTTGCAGCTTCTTGCTGGATACGTTGCTGCATACCTTCTTCTGACCAAGCATCGTGTTCTATTGGTTTGGAAGCCAACTCATTTATCTGTTTCTGAAAACCACCACCAAGAAGAAGCTCACGTTCTTTTATTAGGTTTGCTCTTTCAGCATCTAACGCTCTTCGTTGGTCTGCTACTTCTTGTGTTTTCTGTGTGGACATAGCTCGTAAGTTAGAGACAAGCTTTCTTGCATCCTCTGGTAAGTGCTGTAAGATTTCGTTATATGGTTTCAGACCCTTGTGGGTTTGTCCCATTATAGGGTCGTCACCAAAATCTGCTGACATTAACTCTTCAAGAGTTATTTGATAATCTCCCTCAACAGGTGTCTCTACTACTTCGGGAGTGGTGCCTACTTCGGCAGTTCCATTTACTTCTTCCATTTTATTATTCCTTTTTTATTGTTACATACGAGAAGCAAAAAGTGCTTCTATATTTGGTGATTGCTCTTCTGTCTTTGCCATAGCCATAGGGTCACCCATTGGCTCTTGGTTAGATGGTGTTTCCATCTCTGTTGGTTTGCTCTTTAAGAACTTTTTAAATGCTGGAACTTTGGATAGTCTGTCAAGCTTTCCAGCAATAATGATTACCGAACTATCTCCACCTTTCATTTCGTCAAGAGAGTATTCAAGTTCTGATGGGACTTCTTCCATTCCAACAGCATCGGTTACTGCTTGTGCAATCATAGCAAGAGCACGGACTACTTCTGGTGTAAGTGCTTTTTCTTTTATAGGTGGTAATCCAAAGAGAGGAAGAACTTTATTAAGAGCATTTGACAATCCTATCAAAGCTTTGGGTGATACATTAACACCTTCAAGAAGAGACATATATCCTTCGTCCTCTTCTTGTTTAGCCATATCAATATCACCTTTTAGTTTCTCTCCCATACCTTTGATGGATTCTTCTTCTCCACCCATTTCCATTTCCATTTCTATCATTGGTTTTGCCATAGTTTATTCTCCTGTGAATGTGTTTGCTGAAAGTGTTTTAACTGCACCTGTTTCGCCAATACAATCTTTGGCTGGCAGGACTTCTTCTATTGCTCTTACTTTTGCTTGAACCGAACCACCATACTGTTCAACTTTATCTTTATATGATTGTAGGATTTTGTCCTGTTCCATTTTAATGTTAAGTTCTGCTGACATTCTTTTCTCAACGAATGAATCTCCACCAACATCTTCAAGAGGGATAAGACCTTTGCTTTTGGCAATCCTTTCTCTATCCATCGAGTTATAGTAAGTAGCTCCAAGTCCTCTATCATAGCAACCATTAACTCCCCACTTACCAGTTTGGTCGCCCCACTTACCAGCAGTTTTAGCTGGTGCAGATACTAATGGTTTTAGCCTATCATCACAGGTAGAACAATATTGAATATCTTTATTCTCAAACTTGCATAATCTTTCTGTTTGTTTCTTACAGGTGTAGCAAATATAATCATACATAGGCATTAGTTAAACCCTCTCTGGTGTTGGTGCGCTTGTTGGCATAGTAGGAATGGACTGCGATAGTTGCTCTGCAAGGGCAGCAGAAGGCAGTTGTGATGGGTCGTCAGGCATTGGCATACCTACCGATGGTAAAGCGGCTGGAGGGGCAGGAGGAGCGGCTGGCATCTCTTCTCCAAATGACTTGGGTAAATCAAACTGACGAATGATTTGTTCCTTAATCTTTGCTGGGTCAATACCTAATCCTTGGAGAACAGGAAGAAGTTGGATAAGCTCGTTACGTTTCATAACAGAAGCAACAGGAGTATTGGATTGGTCAGAAGCAGCAAAGCGGAACTTACCTTCCAGTTTCTCTGCGGTGACACGGAATACTTCTCCATCAGCAATAACTGTATCTTCCACATCTTCTGATTTAAGAAGGTCAACCAACATACGAATATAAATCTGTGACATTAGTTCGATTGCTTCGTCACGCTCTCTTGCCATTTTACCAATCTCTGATGCAGTATAGTTGGCAAGTGCAGCTACTTCTGTGGCTGTTGCTTTGGTTGCTTCTCCTCTGGTGAAGGGAGCTAATACTGAACCTCTCTGCAAGTCGGATTCAATAGCAAGTAAGTATCGGTCAAAGTTTGTGGAGAGTGGTGGAACTTCTACAACCTTAATAAGACCATCAAGAGAATCAGCATCAACAGCAATCATCGCACCATCTACACCAGCAGTAATCTTTGCTAATGCATCTTCGTCAATCTTACCTTCTTTGTAAAGGTATTGTCTGCTGTCTCTACGAATAGCATTTGCCCAGAAAGAACGAACAATATTCTTTTCAAAGATTTGGTCGTAGATACGGAAGAGAGAAGAATATCCTTCCATTGGAGAATCGGGGATGCGTGAGTAATAAAGAGGAACAATAGGAGGAAGTGGCACATCGTCATAACTTCTTACAGGAATAGGAGATACTTCATCAAGTAGTTTTTCTCCGCTGGAATAGTTAGGTGACCAGAAGTATAAGCAATCGTATACAAGGTCATAGAGTTCTACAACTTCAATGTATTTATATTCATCTGGAATATCTTCATCTTGTGCTGTCTTGTAAGGATGGGCTTGCTGCTCAAAGTAATCAGCCTTAACTACTGCTTGGTATTTCTTACTACCAAATATACCTTTTGCTTTGGAAACAGGACACCAATAAACGTGACCCACAAATCTTTGGTCTTGCCATTTAGATGCATCATTATCTACAATGACTTCCCAAGGAGGAACAGGTCTAACAGAAACCTTATCAAAGACAATGGAGGATTCTTTGGGTGCAAGTTTAAAGAAAGAGTTAGGATAGATAAGAGCAAGTCGTGATGCGTTTTCTAATACTTGTCTTTGGTCATAGAGCCAACGATTAGCAAGAGCTTTAACTACTGCATCGTTTCCTTTGCGGACAGAATCCTTACCTACTTCTACTGCTGGAAACTTGGAGAAGAGAGAAGCAATATACCCTTCAATGAAAGCATAACCATCAGCAATCTCTACACGAATATTGGTAGGGTCAAAGGTTATATCCTCAAACATTCTTGTTTCATAAGTATTCTTTAACTTACGCATAAGAGAAGCAGAGTTATTCCAATAGTTCTTATGGTTCTGGTAGATTGCTCTGACAAGATTGACTGTATCTTTTTCTGTTCTTGACATATATAGTGCTTCCTATTGTTGTTGGTTTTGTCTAATAACGTCTAATGTTTAGAGCGTTGGCGTTGGCTACTATTCTTTCTGCTCTTTTTTCTTTTACCCATTGAGGAAGAAAAGCCTTCGTGGGTAATCTTACTTGCTTCATACATTGATAGGCAAGAGCTAATGCTACTGCACTATCGGCGTGTGCTCCGTTGGCTCTGATTAGGGAGATATTATATTTACTATCCAGTTTAATAGAACGCAACTCTCCCAAGGTGACAGTATCTATTTGATGTAGAGTTCCAGAACGTATAGCTTCTTTTAACTCTTCAAACATTACTCGCTTATTTGTTTGTGTTGTTGTCCAATACTTATCATCTGCTGACTTCCATAGATTAGAACCAGAGAGACATTGTAATACCACGATGCCTACATTGTTTGATTCTACCAATATCTTGGCTCCATTATATTCTTGGGAGATAGAGAATAACTCTTGTGCTAAATCTGTGGGTGTTGTCATATTACATCTAAATATTCCAACAGGTTGACCAGTAGTTTTAGATAGAACAAATGCTACTGAATAATCTTTGCCTGTTCCAGAACCTACGTCAACTCCAATAGCATAAGTATCATTAGGATTTACATCAGCCAAAGGGTTCCATCTATCCATATCTATATCAAGTTCTTCGACATAGTTTAAATCATCTTCTGTTAAATAAGCATCACCCGATTGTGAGTATGCATCTTCCAATGAAGCAGGATATTCTCTTTTAAACTTTGAGTAATCTCCTAACTTCTGTATCATTAATCTACGCCAAGCAAGTTGAGAAAGAGATAAGTCATAGTCCGATGCTAATACAATCTCATCTTCTGTTGGTAGGAAATCTTCTGATGGTTCAATGTTATATTCCTTATGCTTCCACCAAGGAAAGAATAAATGATTGTAATCTCCTTCTCCTCTGATGGCAGTTTCTATTTCTAAATGTAATGGGTCACCCCAATAGTTTGCAGTAGATTCAATAATCATTTGTCCGTTGTTGACTGCGGATACTGCTGTTGCTTTAAGTTCATCAGCGTTCTCACTAAAAGCAAACTCTGACAAAAGAAGATAAGAACAAGTGAAGGAACGAAGCCCACCCTTTGATGAAGCTGATGCACACAGAATAGTTGCGCCATTATGAAAGACAAGTTTTGATGCACTATCTTCTTTAAGAGGTCTGCGTAGGAAGGCTGGAAGATTATCATAGAAGGTTTTAAATATCCGTAGTATGTGTCGTACTGAATCTATCTTGTGTGATAGTAGTGCAACTGTTATAGGTTCAGATGATGTGTATGCTTTCCAAAATAGATAAGCAGCAACGATTGTAGTAGACCCTATTTGTCTGGGCTTACATACAATCAAATCCTTTCCTTTCTCTAACGCTTCTATAACTTCTACTTGTTCATCATTAGGATATAGAAAAACAATAGCCCCTTCTTTATCTTTAATCTTTAAACGAGAGATAAACTTAACAGGGTTAGTTAAGATGCCAGATATATCATTTGCTGAATATGCCATTAGCTACTCTTCTTTGTTTCCTGTTGAACCCAAGCATCTAACTCTATAAGATTAGGTTTACCCTTTGTCTCTTTCTCTCCCTCTATCTTCTGTGCTTGCATATCTTTAAGTGCTGTCACTAATGAGGTTAAAGCATTTGCTCCTAATCTATTCTCTGTATTACCTTCTTTCGCCATACGGTATTCATATAATAGCATCTCCCATATAGTCCCTTCATAGTCACGGGCTTTCATAGAGTTGATTACTTTATTCGGTCTGGGCATTTATTACTCCTTTTAGTTTCTCTAATGCAATAGTATATATCTGGTGTATCCTTTGCTTTGATAAGTTCATCTCATTACCTGTTGCTTCAAAGGTCTTACCATCATAGCATATACTTTCTACTACTCTCGCTTCTTTTGCTGAAAGGTTATTCAGTATCTCATATGCAGAGAAGTATGGTTCTTCTTCTTCTTCCTCACCATCTAATCTTCTAATGATTTCATCTTCTGGATTCGTGCTCATTAAACTATCTATTATATAATCTGGGAGGTATACATATCTCCATTTGTCTTTCATATCTGTATCATCCATTAGTGTGAGGTTCCTATATCTATATTGTTGAACACTATATGAAAGGCTAATATCCTTTCTTCTATTTCTTCGATGTTCTTGTTTATAGTATATAGTTCTTTGTTTAGTTTATTCATCTCTCTAATAGATATTTTATTATTACCAGATTTGATTTCTTTAATCCTATATTCTATTCCATCTGATTTATCTTTCAGTATATCTACCGTCATACTTCCAACAGAGAAGTATTTAGCCGCATCGTTAATATTGAAATCATCCACAATCCTTCTATCAAATGCTGGGTGAAGTCCCATACACACCTCTCATTAATAAGAGGTTATGTTCAGCACCTTAATCTTTCTTGTTGGAATGTTTGCTTGCAAACCCTTAACCCCATACTGGTATAAGGGTGCGAGAATGGAAATCTGTCTAAATATATTTTCAGATATATTAAAATAGTTTTACTTGACGAGATAGTTAGACCGGGATATAATGTATGTAGAGGTAAGAGATATGACAAAGATTAAAGTTGGTGATATTGTTTCCTATCACATCTGCGGGACCAGCTATGGATTAGTTACAGAAGTTTTAAACGGCAGGCTCTTTAAAGTTCTTCTTTTTCACAACTTGTATGAAGTTCTTTTTAAAATAAAAGAAATAAAACTATTGACTTGATGATTGGACTTGGGTATAATACTAATATCTAAACTATATAGTATAGGAGGTAAGCGTAATGAACTTTGAATCATATATGGCCGAGAGCACTATACTATATTTTCATTTGAAGGAATACTTTGGGGTCTATAAATCTGGGAGATTAAACTATCTGCTGGACTACAACACGAAGGATGATATGATAGTGGAATGTTGGATAGAGATAATGTCCTCTGATGCTGGATGGGCAATAGAGTGTAGAGAATATTACAATGAAGTTATAGTAGAGAACTATCATATGAACAGAAGAACAAGACAGAGATTAAAGATTGCAGTAAAGAATATAGTGAGCAACAAATATCATAAACAAAAAAGGGAGAATAGAATGAAGAGAACCATCGCAGAGAATATAGATAGGACAACAGGCCCAAAGGTTTTGTCCCTGCTATTTGCCGGAATAAATCTAACGTCCGAAGAGAACACGCTTATTTATTGGAAGATGGATTTGCTGGATGATAAAGATGCTATGGATATATTAGAGTGTTCCAGAGCTACGCTATTCAATCGTTGGAATAGATTAAAGGAAAGAATAGTTGCGCGCTATAATGATAATCCTTTGAAGTCGTTAGAACTATTCAGTAGAGTGAGCGATATTCGTAATGATATGATGGAGTTACAAGGCGAATGATAGAGGTCGGAGATTTAGTGGAGTGGGCGGTCTTGACTATTCATCCTAACGATTGCGCGCATCTCTTTGAACGTATTAAAAATAATAAAAGGTTAGAAGATATGGCTGTGTCCTCCGATACTTTGTTGGTTAAACATACTGGAATGATAAGCAATATCAACGACTTCGATATAACTATCCTTGATTTTACAGGAAGAGAAGAACTCCATATGCTTATAGAAGAAGCCTATGAAAAACTTACCCTCCTCAATAAGAAATAGATTTTATGGTTCCAGTTTTTAAAGGTAATGAGAAACTTTTTTAGAGAGGTTGACGGAGTAACGGATAGGGTTAAGTGAATGGTGTCGGGGGGACAAACCCCGGCATCAACCAACCAAGGGATACACAATGACTGAATGCACAATGACTGACAGCGAACTGATTGCAGAGATTTCAAATCGTTATTATGCTAATCGTTATGACTTCTCCAAAGCTCTTTACAAGGAAGCAAACTTGATTGCCTTCGTAGTAGCTCACTATTATGATGATGATGATTGTGCAGATGGTGAGGAAGGAGAGAAGGTTTATGATGCAGAAGGTATGGCTGATGATATTGCCGAACTTCTTAATGACTTTACTGACGAGGACTTTTCTGTTTCTATGGGGGTAAACTAATATGAAGAGCAAGAAGAAGAATAAGTATGACATTGTTATTCAGCCCCTTACCTTTGGTGGCGAAGAGTATACGATTTATATTTATGTTTGTAAGAACATTCGTCCACAACAATGTAATGCTTTCTATCGTAAAACTCAAAAGAAGATTGGGTCTTATCTGCGTAAGAATCATTTGGTTATGAAGTTCTATGGAATCAATAAGTTTAGTGTGTAGTCCATCATACAGGTTCACACTTCTCCCTCCATTCCACCTTGACCGGGGTATAAGGACGGGATACATTACAAGGGTGAGGGAGAGAAACCTTCCTCACTTAACCACACACACAGGAGTTCATATGTTCTACGTTATTGATGTGACTGATAGTTGCCATTCCTCTTTCAAGCCGGAAGTTTATTCTACTGATAAGTTTACCATCGAACAAGTCCTTACTATCTTCACCAACTACTCCGACTCTGTTCGGGATGATGATGATTTTTGTTACACCCTCAACAGGTTCGATATGATGGGGCGTGTTGAGAAGTATACGGACGGCTACTACCAAGAAATGTAAAGCCGGAATAGCAGGAGGGAGGCGGGGTAAACCTTTTGCCCCGCTTTCCCTTGACGGCAGGTGGGCGCGTGGATAAGGTATAGGTGCGAGGGCAAGGGGCATCCCGCTCCTCCTCGCAGGAAGCACAATGTTCTACCGTAAGACGCTCATCTTTAATCGTGTTCAGTATGCCCTGTTCAGCGGCTTTCAGAAGGAAGTTTCTCACGCTGATATGCTTGTAGGTGGTGTGACCTACGGTATAACTGCTGGCGAATACTTCGATAAGATTGTTGTAGACGAGGGCGACGTTTACTTTTGGCACGATGGAAACTTCTATATGGTAGAAGGTGGAGAGTGGTTGTAATGTCTCCGCTTATTATGCTTCGTATCCTCAACGTGTCTCTCCTAACTGCTATTGTTTACTTGGAGTTATTTTATGTATAAACTTGTATCAGAACTTTGTAATGACAAACCACACTATATTATGGAAGATGGACAAGAGGTGGTTCTTTTTCCTTGGCTTAATAAGAAAGATAATAAAACTATTAGTGTTGACTATCACTTGCTGGCAGATATAAGGTCTAATGTTTGTCCCTTGGTTGATGGACTTAACCCTTATGTTAAAGACAATCGTATCGACATAGATGATTACTCTTCTATCGGTAATCTTGGTCGTGTTCTTTATGAGATTCACGGTAATGTTATGTTTATATGCGGAGTGTTTGTTCACCCTCGTATGCGTGGTAAGGGATACATGAAGCATCTTCTTGCTATGACTCACGGATACATTAGTGATGCCAACATTGACTATGTTGTTTTAAATCCAAAGATGCATCCAACTTCTCCTATGTCTACCGATACTTTGACCCG
>Ga0181362_1000042_pt1 | contig 21635 bp, 22 predicted proteins | sample Su13NDMM110SN_FD_130095 | JGI IMG/M metagenome (GOLD analysis project Ga0181362, IMG submission 130095) | Freshwater viral communities from Lake Michigan, USA - Su13.ND.MM110.S.N | ecosystem: Environmental > Aquatic > Freshwater > Lake | place: USA: Michigan | collected 2013-07-16 | reverse complement strand
TTCACCTGTGAACGTGGCCATCACGCGCTGGACGACAACGCGCTTCCGCGCTTCGCCGCTTTCAGAACGCGGCTCGATGGGTTTTTGATTAGAAATTTCTTCGTGCAATTTGTGGCTAATCGTACCCTCTTGAAATGGATTTATTTTTAAAAGCAGCATATCAACTTGCACTTCCGCTGCCGCGCGAGACTTGAAACCTTTGAAACCGGCATCGTTGCTGAGTTGACCGTATGTGTGATTGAGATCTTCAATTTGAGCTCCGCGCACAGCGGAACGGTCACGAATGATTGTGGGCATTTTGATTCTCCTTACCAGCCAGAAACTTCTTCGGCAAGCCGCCAAAGTTGTGAGTTGTAATCCAACGAGCGCGTGATGCCGTTCAATGGACGAGCGCGCGTCATGCGGCCTGTGCGACTCACACCTTCAGCGCCGCCGCGCACCGTGTGTTCCTGGATGACGTTGAACGTGGCCCACAAATCGCCGCGATCATCTTCTTCGCGCAGCACCTCCAGCAGCGAGTCCGGAGAATACAGTTGCGCATTGCCCCAACGCAGCTGTGCCGCAAAGAGCGCGAACTGGCGGCGCTGCGGCTTAGTCAACTTTGTCTTGGACCAACGCTCGATGACGTTGCACAGATCTGCAGACGACCGCGCAATCTCGCGCATGCGAGAAACCAGATCAGCAGCAGCGTCGCCGGTGTGGCGAACAGCTTCGTGGTGAGCCGTGGTGCCGACCACCAAGCCGTTTTCGCAAGCAAAGCTGAATATGCCGGCCAACACCTTGGCGCGCGACGTGCCATCATGGCTGTTGACGAACAAGATGCGCGGGACAGCGCCGTTTACAGGCTTCAATTCAGGATTGCGGAAGTCGATGACGTGCTTGGTGAACGCATTGTTGCGCTTGCGCGGCTTGGCCGTGTGCGCCGTTTCAACGTGCCAGTTTTCTTCCGCAAAACGTTCGATGATGGTTTGGGTGGAAATGAATTGGTACCGGCTGGAAAGCTGCGGTGCGTGAGTGTCGGCGAGCGCTGCTAATGGTAAAGTCATGAGAGTTGTCCTTTCTAAAGAGTGGGGTGTTGTTCAGCGTGAATTGTGTAGTCTAGTTCCTTGAGCTGCTTGATAACTCGATCCGTAAACGTCTTGGTGCCAATCAACGCAGCCAATTTGTAAGACGTCTCGCAAACTGGATATACCGCGCGCTGACCATAGTTGCTCGTGATGCGGACAGTTATGTTCATAATCCATTCTCCTTTCTGAAATGCATTGTCGTTGATTTGACAAATGCCGGCAAATGCTTTTTCAACGGTTCACCAACTTGAACCTAAAGCCGCCGAATTCTGCGCTGCCAGAGGCTTTGAGTTCGCCACGAAACTTTATGTGCTGGCCCAGAGGCAGCGCCAACACCATGAAGGCTTGACGCACAGACTTGTGCTGGATCTGTCCGCCTTTTGGCGTGACGACCAGAACATTGTGACGCGCGGCGCGGCGCGCGGCTACGCTCTTGTCTTGCCAGGACGCCGCTATGGCTGCGCCACGATTTGTCTTTTTGTTGACGTGCAGCGGTTGGCGCGTGTTGTCGAGTGATATGAGCAGGGCAGCAACACGGCGCTCGGCGGTCTTGCGATCGGCGAACTTGGTGATGGGCTTGGTGGCGTGCTGGTTGTAGAACGTGACGAGCTCGGTGGTGGTGGCTGTTTTGAAGTTGATCATGGTGAAGTTCCTTTCTGAGTTAAGCTGTGATGATCAAGAGGCAGTAGAACAAAGCAAACAGTAGAACAAGAGCGATGGTGTCTTTTACGTATTCTAACATGTCAGTCTCCTTTTTTGGGGTCGATGGGGTCGATGGCAACTAGGATGCGACGCATGGTCTCAGTTTTGCGATCTGCGATGCAGTCGTAACAAGCGATCACGCGCTTGATGGCGTCGACGGTGATCCGCGCACCTTGGGCAAACTGGCGGCTGCAATGGCAGGTGCCAGCGAAACGCGCGTTGATTGTTCTGTTCATGCGGCACCTATTGTTGCGGGTTGTTTTCTGCTGCAAGCCGCGCGCTCTATCTCGGTGCGCTTCCTGCCCGCAGAAATCCTGGCGATGCAGCGGGTGACGACCAGCTTGCGTGGCAGATCTGTTTGCGCGCCACGCAGCAGCGTCTTGCACACCTTAGCGGTATCGCCGGTCACCCAATCCAGGACCAGAGCATACTTGCGGCGCTCTTGCACAAACAAGGCTCGCCAACCGCTGCCAATTTTTGGAATGCCAGTGGGCAGGATGCCGGTGTTGTAAAAACGAATGAACATGATCAATTTCCTTGCTGGAGAGCGCAGCGGCTGACGATTGTCTGCTTGATGCCTTGGTATGCGTCGTGCTTTTTCACCGTGCACTTGCCAGTGTAGGTTTCACCTTCGGCCAGCCGGTGAGAGCCGGTCTTCCAAACGATGATGTTGCCAGCGGCGTCGAGCAGCTTGTTGATGTGCAGCGTGCCGAAGTCGGTGTCGAGCGAGATGACCTTGGTGCAGGTCAGGCCAGAGAACACTTCGCGCTTGCCGACTTCTCCGACGTGGTGAGATTCACCGGCAGCAGGCTTCGCTGTGCGTTCAGCGATCTGGCCGAGGTGGCGGAAGTAGCAGAACACCGCAGCCGCGAACAAGCCGAAGTGCTTCGTGGTGATCTCTTTGGTGGCGACGATTTTCTGGCAGTTATCTTCGAACTCATTGCGCGCCGCAACATCAGCCCAGTACGCGCAGAAGTCGGCGACGAACGTGGTCGGCAGAGCGGCGGCAGCGACCCACGCGCGCGCAGCGAGTTCGCTGGAAGTCAGATCTTCGCGGCCATAAGCGTAAGTGATCGGGTCACCTCTGAGCGAGCGAGCGTCGATGGGGTTGATCGCGACCATCAGCAGCGATGATGTCGTGGTGCCGCCATCTATCTCAGCCGACTTGCGCGAGATGAAGCCGATCTCGGTGATGATCCCTGCAGCCAGCGGCACGAGCTCGTCAGCGACTGAGTACGACGGCTCGATGCGACCGAGGCCATCCCAGAAGGCGTCGTCGTTCAATTCGCCCAGGATGCGTTCGCCAAAGTAGAAGTTGACGCTGTGGCCCAGGAAATCAGCAACGCACTGGCGACCGACGCGGAACCAACGACCGTCATCGTGCTGCAGGACGAAGGTGTCCTTGCGCGCGCGCTTGGCTTGGCAGTGGTCGCACGTGGGCGCGGCGGAGCGGTAGGCTTCCGGCACGCTCTGGCCGGGGACGCAGTGGACGAGCGTGCCGATGCGCGCGTCATGCTCGATGCGCGCGCGCAGCGTCCAGCCGTTGTACTGGAGCGGCGCGATGGTGATGTCAGCGTCGAAAACGGCCTTGGTGATCTTGACGCCAGTGATCTGGTTCGAGCGGCCAGTCTCAGCTTGGTAGACGTCCGAGATCGTGACCAGGGGTTGCGGTGCGCCGAGGCGAGTGGCAAGCTTCACGGCTTTCGCGATTTGCGCGTGCACGAGCGGCAGCGCAGCAGCAGCGAAGGTGCGAGTGATCGTGGTGTTCATAATCAATTTCCTTTCTGGGTTATTTTCGGTTTTCATGTTCGGGCCTACCACTGGGGCCGAGGCTCGTTGTAAGCGTCGGCCTCAAAGCAGGCGAGGTCGCGCTCATCGTCGATGCCCCAGGCTTCGCTGCCGTAGGCCGGAGACGAAGTCAGCCACTGCGCAGGGGCCGAGATCGGGTCGTGGGTGAGCTTGGCGACCAGGGCGGCAGCGGCGTCTTCGGTGCTGAACTCGCGCTCGGCAAGGATCCAGCGACGGCCTGTGGCATCGTCAGCGCCGACCAGGAAGACATCGACCCAGATCTCGATTGGGCCATCTTCGGTGTTCTGACGCGAGGCGTAGCCGGTGGTGACGACGCCGACGCTGATCTGTGGGTTCTGAAGTGATGGGCGCGACATGGTGATATTCCTTTCTGAGTTATTTGCGGACGATTTCGTAGATCTTGATGGCGCGCTTGGCTTTGCCGCGCGTCCAGTCGTGGTTGACACCGTTGATCACGGCCAGCACGTGCGCACGGGTGGAGATCATGTAACGCTTGCCATCTTTCCAAACGTCAGGGAAACGATCGGGATGATGTGTGGTGACGGACTTGAGCGCCGTGGCGTGCGAGCCGGGATAGCGTTGGATGAAGCTCGTGGCGTTGCGCACGGCGACGGTGAAGCCGAGTTCTTCGATCGTTGCCCAAATGATCGCCCACGCCGTGCCTTTGCCGTGCACGCGGCCACGGCGCGTCATGATGGCGTGTACAACTTCGTAGCTGGTGTCTGTCAGAGCAGCAACAGCGCGCACAGCACAATCGCCACGCTCACCTTTCGATTGTACGAGGTGAGCAGCGTAGACTTCCGACTTTCCAACTTTAGCAATTCGAGCCATGATCCGTTTTCCTTTCTGAGTTCTGCCTTGGTCGAGCTGGTATCATATCGCGAAAACGGCTTGCCGGCAACATATTTTCAACAGATCGTGTGTGGCCAGCCATCAGAAAGGCGAAAACAGCAAAATATCGTTATAAAACAACGCAGAAAGGAAAAACATGAGCGAATCTGGGGATTTTTTGGTCGACCTGGGCCGAGGCTTGGACGACGACGAACGGCTAATTTTGTGTGGGTTTCCTGGTGACCCGCACCAAGCAGGGCCAACAGCTTGGCGACCCCGACCCTGGCGCCCAGGCGAGCAGGTACCCTTCCCCTGCGCCCAGAACGCCTACGTCACGGTGGGCGCGTTCCGCCGCGCTCAGGACGGCACCTACCGCCGCCGCACCGAGACGTTCAGTGCCGGCTGCGCGCTCATGGTGGACGACGTGGGCACCAAGGTGGATCGAGCGTTCGTCGACGCCATGCAGCCAACGTGGAAGATCGAAACATCGCCAGGCAACGAGCAGTGGTGGTATTTCTTGCACGAGCCAGAGCGTGACATGGCGCGCTTTGATGGGCTCATCCGCGCGTTCATCTCTGGCAAGTTGTTGGGCGCTGATCCTGGGATGAGTGGCGTGACGCGCGTCGGCAGGTTACCTGGACACCTCAACGGCAAGAAGGCTTACGGCGGTTGGACAACGCGCACAGCGGAACACAACGGCTCGCGCTGGACGCCGCAAGAGTTGTTGGACGGCTTCCAGCTCAAGATCATGGGGCGCAGGGTCAATCGGGAAAAACTCCCGAGCGAAGAAGCGATTGAGCGCAATCGCATGTTCGCGACAATTCACAAGTGGCTTGACCAGCACAACATGCTCAAGAAGCACGAGCCAGATTTGAGCGGCTGGACAGAAATGAGCTGCCCATGGAAAGACGATCACGGCGGCGGTGTTGACAACGGCGCTGCCATCCGTGAACCTGCCGCTGAGAATGATTATTACGGTGCATTCCGCTGCCATCACGGCCATTGCGCTGCAAATGGTTGGGCCAACTTGACGGATTGGGTCAACGAACAATCGATCGAAGAATTAGAAAGAGCCGCCCAATGACAACAATCGAAGAGCGTACAGCGGCAAGAGAAGTTGCTTTGCAAGAAGCAGTCAACAACGCGCGGCGGTTGGCGCGCCCTGATGATTACGTGTTCGACAAAGCGCAAGAAGCGTTCTGGGATTTGAGGGATGGCACTCAACATTCCGAAAAAGCCGTAGACGCATCCATACCCCTCGAGCTTTGGCGATTGGAGGTGCAAGAGGGTGGGCGGCGGCGTGAACGGTTGATTCAGCCGAGCCGCGACATCATGCGCGTGGAAAACGATCAGTTTGTGGAAGGCAGCACTTGGTGGCCTGGTGAACCGCAAATCATCCGCGACGTGTTTATTGATTCCAATGGATGGCGCAATGCAATAGGGCGGAGAATTTACAACAAGTACATGCCGCCACCCAAGCTCAATGGCGACGCCGCACAAGCGTTTGTTTGGGTCAACCACATCAAGAAGCTCTGGCCAGACGTGCAGGAGCACTCTTACTTTTTCGACTTCTGTGCGTTCATGGTGCAACACCCAGAGATAAAATGCAATGCAGCCGTGGTGCTGAGCGGTACACAAGGCATCGGTAAAGACGCGGCATTGATGCCGGTCAGAGCGGCGGTGGGCACTTGGAATGCCAAGAACATCGATCCCGACGAGCTGTTCAGCCCCTACAAGCCGTGGCTGGAGACGTTGATGCTCGTGATTGATGAAGTGCGGCCCAACAAGGATGAATTTCATGCCAGCTCGGCTTACAACATCTTGAAGCCGATGATCGTTGCGCCGCCAGACACGTTGCCGCTCAATGATAAGTACGCAAAGCTGCGGCACATCATCAATCGGTTGCGCGTGTTCATCACCACGAATGATTGGTTGAGCATGTATATCCCGCCAGAAGATCGGCGCATGTTCATAATGCATTCGCACCTCGCGCAAAAATGGCATGAGGTGGAGGGCAACCCCGGCTACTTCACGGACCTGTTCAATTGGTTCGAGAGCGGTGGCGTGGGCCACGTGGCAGCTTGGCTGGGGGCGCGGGACTTGGCAGCGTTCGATCCCAAGGCGCAAGTCGCCAGGACCGCTGGGTGGGGCGCTGTTGCCGCGAGCTGGGGTGAGCCGGAAGATGCGGTGGCTTGGGTTATTGATCACCTTGGCAAACCTGCGGTTGTGCTGGGGCAAGAACTAATCATCCCACAATTCGATAACCATGAAGAGGTCGCAAACATGCTGAAGTCGCCGCGCAAGATTGCGCACCGCATGAATCGCGCCGGTTACGTGAACGTGCCAGCGCCAGGCGGCGCTGATCGGTGGGTGTTCCGCAAAGATGGTAAGACGATGCGTGCACGTTACGCATTTGTGCGTGGGGAGCTGACCCGCGACATCAATGAGGCGACTGAGCTGGTGCGGGTCAGAGGGGAATGGCTCTTGACGCAACAACAAGATGGTGACGCAAAAGTGGTGCCGCTGAATGCTAAAAAGTGATCTTGGGATTTCTTGGGATCGGAGCCGCGTCAGACTATGCCTCGGGCATCTCGGGATTCCGTACCCGAGATTGAAGAAAAATCCCAAAAATCCCAAGATAGTAATTGTTGGATAATAAAAGTTAAGTTTACTTAATTAGAGAGGAGAGAAGAATAGGAAATCTTGGGCATCTCGGAACTTGGGATCAAGTGTTGCCTAAACAGAAAGATTGCGGCTATAATCGCGAGGTGAAGCAGAATATTAAATGCTTTTTGGAGAAGAACGATGAACACTAAAAGGATGGGCGGCGGTCGTCCTCCCGGCTCTCCCAATCGCTTGACAAAAGAAGCACGCGCGGCGATTGCGGACTTTGTCGATGACAACGCGCACCGTCTGCAAGATTGGTTGGACCGCGTTGCGGATGGCGTTGCTCGCTGCGATGCGAGCGGCACACAGCTGATCGATGACGACGGTAATCTCGAGTGGCTTGTTCCGCCCAACCCTGAAAAGGCGTTCAATCTTTTCCAAGGCGTGGTCGAGTATCACGTTCCCAAGCTGGCGCGCAGCGAGCTCACTGGCGCAAACGGTGGACCAATCAACGTTGCTTCTGTCGACATGAAAGGTCTGTCGGACGCCGAGCTCGATCAGATTCAATCATTGCTGGCGAAAGCTACGCAGTGATATGAACGCAACCGTTTCACAAGCAACACTGATCGAAGCTGTGAAGCGTGAGCGTGAGCGTCGTGTTGCCGGCTCATCGCTTTATGATTTTGTGCGGCAAGCATGGCCGATCGTTGAGCCGGGTGTGCCGTTCATTGCCAGCTGGCACATCGAAGCGATCTGTGAACACCTTGAAGCGATCACCTCTGGCGAGATTCGCAAGCTGTTGATCAACATCCCACCAAGACATTCCAAGTCGACCATTGTGAGTGTTATGTTTCCGATTTGGGAGTGGCTGGCGCGACCACAGGAGAAGTACCTCTGTGCATCTTACAGCGGCGTGCTTTCAATCCGCGACAATTTGAAGGCGCGGCGGCTCGTGCAGAGCCCATGGTACCAGGAGCGTTGGGGTCACTTGTTCTCTCTCTCTGGTGATCAGAATGCCAAGCAGCGCTTTGAAAACGACAAGACCGGCTACCGGCTCGCAACGTCTGTGGGCGGTACGGCAACCGGCGAAGGCGGCTCGCGGCTCATCCTCGACGATCCGCACAGCGCACAAGAGGCTCAATCTGACGTGATGCGCGGGAGTGCGTTGGAGTGGTTTGATGTCGTTTGGTCAACACGATTGAATGATCCCAAGCGCGACGCGATGATCACCATCATGCAGCGCTTGCATGAAGCCGACATCAGCGGTCACATCCTTGAGGACATTGGCGGTTGGGAGCACCTTTGCATACCGGCAGAGTGGGATGGCGTGCGTCGCAAGACGGGCTTGGGTTCATACGATCCGCGCGCAATCAAAGGTCAGTTGATCTGCCCAGAGCGATTCGGCGAAAAGGAAGTCACAGAGCTCAAGCAATTGCTGGGTGTGTATGGCGCTGCTGGTCAGCTGCAGCAAGATCCCAAGCCAGCAGAGGGCGGCATCCTCAAGACCAAGCACGTGAAGCTGTGGCCAGCGACCAAGGCGCTACCTCAGTTTGAATACATCATGCAGAGCTACGACTGCGCATTCACCGAGAAAACCAGTGGCGACCCAACAGCTTGCAGCGTTTATGCCGTGTTCACGCACGAAGGTCGGCGCAACGTGATGCTGATTGATGCATGGGATGAGCACTTGACGTACCCAGATCTGCGTGCGCGCGCGATCAAAGATTGGCAGACCGAGTATGGCGGTCCCAGCAAGAAGGATGCGTTCAACCGCGCGCGCCGACCTGACCGCGTGTTGGTTGAAGCAAAAGCCAGCGGACAGTCGCTGTTGCAGGATCTGCGTCTTGCGCGCGTTCCTGCGGTGGGCTACAATCCCGGCAACGCCGACAAGGTCTCTCGAGCGCACCAAGCTGCGCCAACACTTGAGCTCGGATTCGTTTGGGTGCCGGAGAGCGGCAAGAATCCCGGTCAGCCTGTGACTTGGGCATTACCATTTTTAAAGCAGCTCGACAAGTTCCCTGTTGCCGAACACGACGATTACGTCGACACTTTCACTCAAGCGATCATTTTCCTTAAAAATGACGGCTGGTTTGAGTTGCCCAAAGCGAAAGATCCAGATGAACCGCAAGTCAAGCCGCGTCAAAGAGTGAATCCGTATGCCACTTAAAAAGATCCTCGACAAGCTTGTCGACACCAAGCCGCTGGTCAAGAAGCTTAGCGGCATGTTCGCTGAAGCTCCGCCATCCGCCAATGCATTGGTTCCTATTGAGCAGGCATCGCCGCTCAATGATCTTGCTTCGCCCAGTCGTCGTCAACTCTTCACTAACTTGTTCAGTGAAGCTCCGCCATCCGCTAATGCATTGGTTCCTATTCCGCCATCCGCTAATGCATTGGTTCCTGTTGAGCAAACATCGCCGCTCAATGATCTTTTGCAGGATCAATTAAGTAAACTTGCTGCGCCCAGCCGTCGTGGATTCTTGCAACAGCTTGGTGCCCAACTCGCCACCAAAGTGACAGGCATTGATCCTATTGGTGCGCTCACCCGGATCGCACTTGAACCGGAGCTTGTCACACCCATAGAAAATACTGCGGCCAAACTCATGGCACCGCTGAAGCTGACCCACACAGATCGTGCGATGAAGGATGGCATCTTGTGGACGATTTTTGAGGGTGGTAACAAAGAGATTCTTAAATTCTGGAAAAACATTGCGCCTAAATTGAAAGATCATTTAACTCCGGAAGAGTTCACTGAACTTTCTTCTCTTCCAAAAAAGGGATTTGAATTTGAAGAAGCGCTCGATTCAAGCATCAAGAAAACTGACAAGATTTTTCCTGAAGAGCTCATGGACGCTATGGACGGGGTGTGGGAAGGCTCATCGGGGCTGCAAAGCGACGTAGATTTCTTTCGTAATGTTATAGATGAATACGGTGTCGATTATAATAAGGCATCAAATCCCGCGCAGATGAAATCCACATTCAAGCGCATGTTTGGCGAAGACCTGCCTGACAAACCAAAGCGCGGCAAACGCAACCCAAACCAAAACGCGATAGATGACGCGGCCATGCGAGCTGAGATCCTGCAGAAGATCACCAAAAGTCTCGGCAAGAAGTGGGTTGCCAACCGTCTCGGCGAGTCATTTCTGTCTAGCACGCCAAAACAACAAGCAGCGCAATTAAAGCTCAGATCAAAACTTGATGCTATAAAATACCGGGACACAGGCGAACCAGCCTTTTTTGACGAGGCAATTGCACTGATGTCAGACAAGGAAGATCAAGTCGCTCTTGCCAAAGCAAAGCGCAAGTGGACACCAGAATTCGCAGCGCAATATGAAGCCAGCGCAGACAAGGAAGAATTTTTAGAGCGTGCTTTTGACGAGGCACAAGACTTGCTTGCCAAATCAAAGATTGCCAAATCAAAGAGCAAGAAGTAGCATCATGGCCGACAAAGACTCATTGAAGTGCAACAAGCCGCAGCGCACGCCGAGCCACCCAAAGTCTTCGCATGTCGTCAAGGCTTGCACCGATGGCAAGGAGAAGCTTGTGCGCTTCGGTCAACAAGGTGTCAGTGGTTCACCGAAGAAAGAAGGTGAATCTGAATCTTACCGCAAGCGCCGCAAGTCATTCAAGTCTCGCCACGCCAAGAACATCGCCAAGGGTCCAAGCAGCGCGGCCTACTGGGCCAACAAGGTAAAGTGGGCTGAAGGTGGCGTGGTGGACCTGCAAGGTGGCGCAACACCAGCCAACATCGCTCGCTCTGTGCTTGGTGAAGGCCTGGCCATGGGGTGGGGCGATGAAGCAGAAGCTTTGGTGCGGTCCAAGCTCACAGACGAAGCTTACGCCGACATCATCAAGCGCATCCGCGCTCAAAACGAAGCTTACGCAGAAAAACACCCCATCGCGTCATTGACGGGCGAAATCGCTGGTGGTGTGCTGCCGACCATCGCGAGCTTTGCTGCGTTGCCGTTCACGGGCGGTGCATCGGCACCTGTTGCTGCTGCGAACGCAGGGCGCATGGGTCTTGCGCTCGCCAAGCTCGCTCCAACTGCCAAGGCAGCGTTGATTGGCGGCACGCAAGGCGCAATCACCGGCGCAGGTCAGGCCGAAGAAGGCGACCGCGCAGCCGGTGCCGTCATTGGCGGCGGCGTTGGCGCTGGTTTGGGCTACGGCATCTCTAAAGGTGCTGGCATGCTCATTGACGCCATCAACCGTCGCGCCATCAACCGCGCAGCATCGCAGGTGCCTGATGATTCAGCTTATGATGCGTTGCGCCAGCGCTATGACGATGCGGGTTTCATTCAGCGTGCTGTCTTGCCGCAAGGCAACATCAACTTGCAACCTGGGATCAGCGCCGAAACATTGCGAGGGCCAGACGTTCAGTCGCTTGAATCGTTCTTGGCGCAGGTCAGAGGCGAGCCTGGCGTCAGCCGAGATGCGCTCGAAGAACTTTCAAGGCGTTACGAAGGCATGCCTGCTGGTTCGATGATCAGCAAGTCTGAGTTCGCAGCGCAAATTCCGCCTTCGCAGTACAACACGGTCGACCTTAAGAACTTGGCGGGGAACAGCGACCACGACAGAGCTCTTTTTGCAGAACAAGCACAGGATTATCTGCAAGATAACCCAAACGAGCCTTATCAAAATGTTTTGGACAGAATTGGGCTTGAACGGAACGAAGACAACTTGGACTTGATCGCGGGGCTGAACGAGGGGACCATTGACACTGAGGACCTTCCTGAAGAAATCATGAACATTTTCCGCAAAGTCGGTTGGGAAGACGACATCATCGGCAATCTCAACAGCGCAACCGAAAGTGCAAGTGAAGACCTTGTCCACACCATCACAGAAGAGATGGCAGAACAAGCTGGAACCTCCGCCTCAGGCTACCGTTATACAAACGATCAACGCTTGTTGACCGAAGCCACCCGCTCTGCGCTCGATGACAACAATTACTTCGAGATCGGTTTGACGCACCCAGACGTGTCCGGTCAGAGCTATTGGCACTACCCTAGCGCGACGAACGCTGAAAACGGCATAATCGGGCACATTCGCGGAACTTACATACCGGCAGACACAACCAACGCCACCGTTCGTGCGCCTTTGGTCGACAACGGTCGTTTCGGCGAAGCAACAATACCTGTCCGGCCAAACAGCGTTGTGATCGAAGAGATTCAATCTGACGCTCAGAAACGCGCGCCTCAGACAGGCGCACTGCGCCAAGTCCACGGCACGCTGTTCAAGGCTGCAATCAACGACGCTCTGAAGCGCGGCGCAGACACAATCTACCTTCCCTCGGCGGCAACGATTGCCGTTCCGCGTGGCGGTGTTCAGAACGCCAAAATGTTTGAGTCGATCTACGATCAGCAGATCGTCAGAGAAGCTTTGAAGCCGTTGTCTCAAATTCCTGGTGTCGAGATCAACCCTGTTGGGGTCAACGGGATGCTGGCTTACAACGAGATCACTTTCTCGCCGGAAGCGATAGAAATAATCCTGCGCGGTCGTGGTCAGCGCACTCCGGGATACGCCGAGGGCGGCGTGGTCGTTGCTCCTCGCGTTCCAGGCGGGAGCGAGGACAAAAGCGAAGAAGCTAAAGCCTGGTTGCTTTCAAGAATCGCAGCTTCCGCCAAAGGAGCTTTCGGCGAGCGGCCAGTCGGCTTTTCGCCAGAGCTGAAGCAGCAACTTGAAACGCCAGGACTTGTTGGCCTGTTCAACAAGTACGTGGTCAACCCGTCCGTGGCGGCGGGTGATGCGGCGTTGCGCGCCGTGCCAGCGATGTTTGCTGGCGCAGGCACAGCGGCAGGCGCGGCACACGACGAGCTCGCACCCAAGCTCCCGGATGTCGTGCGGCGCAATTTGGGCACCGGCGATCAACTGGCGCGAGATGTTGCAGCGTTGCCCGATGCGCTCATCCCTGAGCTCCGTGTCTTCGCGCCTGCTGTCAACGCAACGCGCGCTTCCGCCAGCTATGGCGTAACCAAGGTCGCCGACGACATCGCTGCGGCTTCTGCTCGCCGCGCCATCAACCGCGCAGCAGCGCAAGCGCCTGATGATTCGGCTTATGATGCGTTGCGCCAGCGCTATGAAGATGCTGGTGCCATGCAGTATGCCGTGAAGGACAAGGGTGGGAATTGGTTCAAAGGTTCAATTGAGAAGGCTGTTGCGCCGTTAAAAACACCCGCAACGGGTGAAACGCCAGCGCAACGCATCTCGCGCACCGAAGCTCTTTTGCAGGATCCGACCTTGTTGCCAGAAGGCAGGCCTATAGTTGAGCGCCACCTCGCTCGAGCGCAAGCCGACGCGGCGCTCGATCGTTGGATCGACACAAAGCTCACCAAATACATTCGCAACGAAATGGCCACACCCGAAGATCCCGTGCGCGCGCTCGCTGAAGGTGAAAAAGGCGTGTTGCATTATGATCCGTCGCCAGACCAAAACTTTGTTGTTGGCATTGCCAGGCGGTTCCGTAAACAAGTTGGCAAACCCGAAGAAAACCTGGGCGAATCAGATCTTGCTCGCCGTTGGGAGGACTGGTCAGATTCTTCAACAGAACCTTCGACGACGGGAATAGGCTTCTCGCCACCCCAAATTCATGAACACCTACGAAATAACTACATGGGCGACTACAGCAGTCGAAAGGCAAATGCAACCCTCGCAGATAATCCTTGGTTGGAAAACCTTCCGCCAGGAACCAATGTTTATCATATACCAGACGTCAGCGACTTAGGTTTCCGCCATCTTGTCGACGAGCTCGGGAACGCCGTCGACCCCACCAGCACCTTGCCTGCGCACCTGCGGCTTACCCCCGAAAAGCTCGACAACGTAACGACGCCGCAAGCTGTTGTGCTCGTCGACAAGATCAACAAGTACCGCGCCGCTGAAGCCGTCAAAGCAGAGCGCGCAGGCATGTTGGAAAACCTTGCTAATGCGCCGCGCTTGAAGGATGATGCGCTGCAACTGTCATTCGTCGAAAAGCCCGGCGGCACTTGGGTCGACCTTGCTGAAACAACGAGCGAAAAAGGGTTGAAGGGTTGCACGTCCATCGGCAAGGCTGCTGGTTGGTGCACAATGGAGGATTACAAGGCAAGGTCGTATGGTTCAGGCGACAGCCGCCTCACAGCGCTGCTAGACGCAGACGGTCGCCCGCACGTGCAGGTTCAGGCGGTTGAACCAGAAGTGCCTGATTTCAGTTCATATGATTACAAAAAAGCACTTTCTGGTGAAGACCGGGCGCGGTACAGAGAACTCGTCATGCAATGGCGGCGACGCAATCCGGATGCTGAAGTGTCGGTCAACGGATTGAGTGACGGCCAAGTCCTTCAAGCCTTGAAAGACGGTGGCGAAAAAGGTTTCGGGCCCGACATCTTAGAAATCAAGCCACCCGGCAACAGCTTCGACAGTTCCCGAGCAAAAACATACGCCAAACGTGATCCGCAATACAGGATCAAAATCACCGACTCGGTGGTCAACTTCCTCAACAAAGGTGATTGGGGCAAGGTCAATGGCCAGGAACTAGATCAATACAACATTGTTGATTTGAAAAATCCGCATTCAATGCAACATTATATAAAAGACATTTATGAAGATATAGACGATCGAAAGATCGCTGGTTTTGAGCTGACCAACGCGCTCGACAAGGCACCTCCTGAAATGCCGCGCTTCATGACGCGTGGGCAGTTCCTGAAGCTCCTGGAACCGGATGAACCGCAGAAGTTCGCCGAGGGCGGCTTGGTGACTTACGATCCGCACGCCATCAATCAACTCGCCAAACAAATCACGCAAGGCTTCGCTCAAGGCGGCTTGGTGACCTACGACCTCGGTGCGATCACGGCGCTCGCCAACAAATTCAAAGAGGATTTCCATGTCTGAACCTGACGCACAACCAGAAGGCGACCTGATAGAGCTAGAAGAGGAAGCCTCTGATGTTGAGGACACGGAAGATGGCGGCGCTTTAATTAAGCTGGATAACGAAAACGACGCCGAGCAACACCTGGCGCACTTCGCCAATATCGTTGACGAGGTTGATCCTGGCATGCTCAATGAGGCTGTTCAGGAGCTACTCGAAAAGATTGACAAGGACAAAGAAGCTCGCGAAAAGCGCGACAAGCAATATGAAGAAGGCTTGCGTCGCACAGGGCTCGGCGACGATGCGCCCGGCGGCGCGCAGTTCAGCGGCGCGAACAAGGTCGTGCACCCGATGTTGGTTGAAGCTTGCGTGGACTTCAGCGCGCGGTTCATGAAGGAGATTTTCCCTCCCACAGGTCCTGTTAAGTCTAAAATCTACGGCATCCAGGAAAAAGAAAAGGTCGACCGCGCGCGCCGCAAGACCGAGTTCATGAACTGGCAGGCCATCGAACAGATGTCTGAGTTCCGCTCTGAGCTTGAACAACTCAGCACACAGCTGCCGTTGGGCGGCGGTCAATATCTCAAGCTGATGTGGAATGCGCAGTGGAAGCGTCCCTGCAGCGAGTTCATTGCGATCGATGATATTTACTTGCCGTTCGCCGCCACCAATTTCTATTCCGCTGAACGCAAGACCCACGTGCAGTACGTCACGAAGATGGAATTCAACCGGCGCGTGAAGTCGGGGATGTACCGCGAGGTGGACGTCGGTCAACCTGGCGAGCTCGAGTTCAGCAAAGCCTCCAAAGCCAACGACAAGATCGAAGGTCGCAAAGACGTCGCCTACAACGAAGATGGTTTGCGCGCCGTGTTCGAGATCTACACGCACCTCGATTTTGATGATGGCGTAGAACCTTACATCCTCTCAATCGACAAGAGCTCCGGCAAAGCGTTGAGCTTGTATCGCAACTGGGAGCCTAAAGACGAGCAGCGCAAAGAGCTGGAGTGGATTGTTGAGTTCCCATTTGTGCCCTGGCGCGGCGCGTATCCCATTGGCCTGACGCACATGATCGGCGGGTTGAGCGGCGCGGCCACAGGCGCATTGCGCGCATTGTTGGATTCAGCGCACATCCAAAACATCCCGACGCTGTTGAAGCTCAAGGGTGGGCCCAACGGCCAGACGCTCAACTTGCAACCCACCGAGGTGGCGGAAATCGAAGGTGGCGCGCTCGTTGATGACATCCGCAAGCTCGTCATGCCCATGCCGTTCAATCCGCCCAGCGCAGTTTTGTTCCAGCTGTTGGGCTTTTTGGTCGATGCTGGCAAAGGTGTTGTCCAGACTTCGTTCGAAAAGCTCTCCGATCAGAGTGTAAACCAGCCTGTCGGCACGACCTTGGCGCTCATCGAGCAGGGCATGGTGGTTTTCAGCTCGATCCACTCGCGGCTGCACAACTCCATGGCGCGTGCGTTCAAGATCTTGCACCGCATCAACAGCGCTTACCTCACCGATGAACTGATTGAAGGTTACGATGCCGGGGTGGACATCAAGCCCGAAGACTTTGATGGTCCTTTGGATGTGTCGCCGGTCTCTGATCCGGCCATTTTCTCGGAAGCGCAGCGCTTTGCTAAAATTCAAGCGCTCATGCAGCGTGCGGCGATGGTGCCGAACATGTATGATCAACGCAAAATTGAGGAAATGTTCCTCGAAACGCTGAAAGTTCCTCAAAAAGATGTGCTCAAGTCTGAACCAGGCAAGGACGACGTCGATCCCGTCTCAGAAAACGTGGCTGCAACCATGGGCAGGCCTGTTTACGTGTTGCCGAAACAAGATCACATGGCTCACATCCAAACGCACGTAGCGTTTCTGAAGTCGCCGCTGTTCGGCATGAACCCGGCGATCACAAAAACGTACCTTTACCCCATCGCGTTGCATTTGCGTGACCATCTTTTGAATTACTACCTCACCGAAGCGCACGAAGCCGTGCAAAAAGCTGAAAATCAACAGCTTATTGGCGATGAAGCGCGTGAACAGGTCAAGGTCATCTTGAAAGTTCAGCAGTTCATCGAGCAACAGCTTGGCGGGTTTGCTAACGAGCTTGCGCAACTGACTCAAGCTGCAGAACAGTTCAAGCCGCAGCCGCCGATGCCGCCCGACAACACCATGCAAGTGGCTCAACTTGCCGCGCAAGTCCAACAAGCCGCCATCCAGCAACGCGCTCAGAGCGATCAGGCGCGCATCGCTCAACAAGCCCAGACCGAAGGCCAAAAGCTGTCCGAAAATCAAGTCGAGCGCGACGAACGCTTGCGTCAAGAGCAGCTGCGGCAGACGTCGGAAAACGAACGCACCGCCGCAGAGATTGCTGCGCGCGAGCGTATGAATACAGCTGACAACGACACCGCAATGCGCCTCGCTACCGCAGAAATCGTCACCGGCGAGAAATTTTCAGTTTCCACCGGCGGCGGAATAAACCCAGGAACCCGTTAACAACAAGGAGCTAGACTATGAGCGACAAACCCAAGGCCAGCACGGTCGAACTGAAAAATGATTCGTTGGTCAAACAGCACACTCGCATGGCAGCTGGCGAAAAGCTCAACGGCCAGAAACTCCCCGCGCCGTCTAAGATGCCTAAGACCCCGGCGTGACCGTAGATAAGCTTTTCAATCGCCTCAAAGCCGACCAGCAGTCGTTCGCGCTGGACGCTTTGCGGCGACCTCAAGCTCGCGATGCTTTTGAATATGGGTATCGTGTTGGTGTGGTCGCAGGTTATGAAACCGCGATCAATTTAATCTTGCAACTTTTGAAAGAGGAGGAAGAGAGTGGCTCAAACTTATGAGGACGCAATCGCGGAGGCTTTCCCGGCAGTAGCTGCCGGAATTCAGCCTTTCGGTAGCCGCGTTCTGGTTCAAATCCGTACACCCAAGCGTAAAACTGCAGGCGGCATAATTCTTGACACTGGGACGCGTGACACAGAAAAGTGGAACACCCAGGTCGCGAAAGTCATATCGCACGGTCCTGTTGCTTACCGCAATCGCAACAATCTTGAGCCTTGGCCAGAAGGCTCTTGGGCGCATCCGGGCGAGTTTGTCCGCGTGCCAAAATATGGCGGCGATCGTTGGGAGGTTGCCATCAACAACAATGACGCTGCGTTGTTTGTGATTTTCAACGATCTAGACATAATCGGCAAAGTGCAAGGCGATCCGTTAGCGATACGCGCATTCATCTGAAAGGAGATGATCCATGGCTGAATTAATCAAAGAAGACGACGACAAAAAAGAAGAAATTGTAATTATCGAGGACGAAAAGAAGGTCGACCCAACCGAAGCAACCGGCGTCGAAGACGACAGCAAACCTCAGACCGAAAACGACGAGGAGGGTGACGAAGAAGACGAAAAGGAACGCGAAGCAATTCGTGAGCGTCGTCGCGCAGAAAAACAAGAACGCAAACATCGTCGCGAAGGTGCAATGAAGCGCGACAAGACTGAGCTTGATTTTCTGCGCAGTCGCAACGATGACTTAGAGCGTCGTCTTTCAACTCAAGAGCAGCGCGCTCATCAGGTTGATTTGAACGGATTCGACGCTCAAATCCACAACGCCAATCAAGACGTAGCGCTGGCCGAGAAGGTCATCGCCAAAGCCGTTGAAGCAGGCAATGGCGAGGACGTAACGCAAGCCATGCGTTACCGCGACCAAGCCATGCAGCGCGCGCAACAGCTGGCTTGGCAAAAACAACAAGCTGCTCAGCAAAAGCCGCGGCAGAATCAAATTGATGACATGACCATGTCACACGCCAAAGAGTTTCTTGAAGAAAACTCTTGGTATGACTCTCAAGGTCGCGACGAAGAAAGCGCAATCGTGCTTGCTGTCGACCAGGCGATGGCCAAGGAAGGCTTCGATCCGCGCACCGAAGATTATTGGATCGAATTGCGTCGCCGTGCAGCCAAGCGGTTGCCTGATCGATTTGAAAGGAACACGACGCAGAAGCGCGAAGCGCGCGGCGGTCCTGCGGTTGGTTCTGGTCGTGAACACGCCCCGGCAAGCACGCGCAGAGAGATTTACCTCTCTCCAGACCGGAAAGAAGCCTTAGTCGACGCGGGTGTTTGGGATGATCCTATTCTGCGCATGAAATACGTGAAGCGTTACGCAGAATATGATCGCCAGAATAAGAAGTGATCGAAACACTTGCTTTTTGATTTTGTTTGTTTCTATAATTGAACATATCGCTGAAGGGAGCGAGTAATGACCGACGAACGCTTGAAGAAATCCGCTGGAGAAAATCGCAGCAGCCGCGCGATGACAGATCGTGCTGTAACTGAAAACCGCGAGATCACCGAAAATGAGCGGGTTGAAATGTTCCGTCAACAGTTTTTTCAGTCCTCTTTACCGGACTTGCCTAAGATTCCCGGCTGGCACATGTGCTGGCTGACCACCACCAACCCGCGCGATTCTGTTCAAATGCGGATTCGCCTTGGGTACGAACCTGTGAAGCCGGAAGACGTTCCCGGCTGGGAGTATGCCACGCTGAAGACAGGCGATTGGCAAGGGTTCATCGGCGTGAATGAGATGCTTGCGTTTAAGTTGCCGATTTCATTGTACGAGAAGTTTATGAAAGAGGCACACCACGACGCTCCGCTGCGTGAAGAAGAGAAACTCACCGATACAGCTGAATTTCTCGAACAACAAGCGCGCGCATCTAAATCAAAGCTGCACGTGGGCGAAGGCAATATGGAAATAGGACAGCAGCGAGAGGCGAGGTTCGACCTCTCCTGATGACGAACCCATTAACCCATTAGGAGCAATCAATGTCTTCGACTAGTGCACCTTTTGGCTTTCGTCCATCTTTCCACAACAGCGGTCAGATGCGTCCGAAAGCCTACACTATCGCGTCGACGTATGCAGCCAACATTTTCTCGGGCGACCCGGTTAAGTTGACTGACAACGGCGTGATTCAACTTGGTACTTCTGACGGCACCCGTAGTGGTACTGTCGGTGGTATTTCGCTGCTCGGCATCTTTGCGGGTTGCCAGTATCTTGATAGCTCAGGCAAACCGAACATCAGCCCATTCTGGCCAACGGGCATCACCGGCACGGAAATTACCGCGTGGGTGTACGATGACCCGGAAACGCTGTTCGATGTCCAGTACGACAATCCGGGTACACCCGGCACCGACTCGGTTCAGTCCGCTGTCGGCGAAGAATGCGACTGGACTGTTGCATCCCCAGGCGGCTCTACCCAGACTGGTCTCAGCACGACGCTCTTGACTGTGATCCAGTCCACATCTGGTCAGTTCCAGATCACGGGTTTTGCCTACAACATCAACGATTCTTTGACCGACGCCTATGTGCAAGTGACTGTTCGTATCAACGAACACCACTACAAGGCAGCGGTTAATTCAGTCTGAGAAGGGATGTAAATCATGGCTACCCCAATGAGAAGTACCGACTTTAGGTCGGTAGTTGAGCCCATTCTTAACGAAGTGTTCGATGGTGTTTACGAACAGCGCGCTGATGAATGGGGCATGGTGTTCCGCGAACAAAAAGGCATTCCGCGCAACTACCATGAAGAGCCTGTGCTTTACGGCTTTGGTGCTGCTCCGGAGCTTCCTGATGGTATGGCTGTTTCGTACCAGTCGGGCGGCGTGCTGTTCTTGCAGCGTTACCTCTACAAAGTCTATGGTCTGGCGTTCAGCTTGACCAAGGTCTTGGTTGAGGACGGCGATCACATTCGCATCGGTCAAACCTACGCCAAACACTTGGCGCAGTCGCTGATCGAAACGAAAGAGACGCTGGGCGCTAACATCCTGAACCGCGCGTTCAACTCCGCTTACACTGGCGGCGACGGTGTGGCGCTGGTTTCGACTTCTCACCCGATTGTTAACGGTGTGTTCTCGAACCAGCTTTCGACTGCGGCTGCACTTTCGCAGACTTCCCTTGAGCAGATCCTCATCCAGGTCCGCAACGCTGTTGACAACAACGGCAAGCGTATCCGTCTCACACCGAAGAAGATTGTGGCTGGTCCGTCCAATGTCTTCCAGGCTGAAGTCCTGCTCAAGTCTGTGCTGCGTACCGGCACAGCTGACAACGACATCAACCCGGTCAAGTCAATGGGCTTGCTTGCTGACGGTCAAGCTAACCTTTCTCGCATAACTTCTACCACGGCGTGGTGGATTCAGACTGACGCTCCAGAAGGTCTGAAACTCCTCATGCGTCGCGGCTTGGAAAAGAGCATGGAAGGTGACTTCGAAACCGACTCCATGCGTTACAAAGCCACCGAGCGTTACGTGTTCGGCTGGACCGATCCGCGCGGCGTCTTCGGCACCGCCGGAGTTTAAGGCAACGAAACCCTCCACCAGTTTCCCGGTGGAGGGTATTTTTCCGGGGTTTCCCGGTGCATCTGACAGCCCCGGCTGACGACATGCAGACAGATGTGCCTAACTCGCATGTGAGGACATTTTAATGGGTACCACCACTTTTTCTGGACCAGTCGTTTCTAACGCAGGGTTCACTTCTGACGACACGTTGACTGCCTCAGATCTGTCAACAGGCGCTTACAACCTGACCGACTTTACTGTTCGCCCCGCTGCGAATTGGTCTGGCACCGTTGCTGCTTTGGTTGGCGCTGCAAATAGTCGCACCGCAGGGGTTGCTGGCGGCAACATCTTTGGATGTTATGCCCAAACTTCTCTAAAAAACGCATCCAACACCATTTCCGGATTAAACACCGCCGTGTATGGAGTGGTGGATGTGGGTGCAAGCACCAACACAGGAGCTTGCTACGGTGCAGTTTT
>Ga0181362_1000040_pt1 | contig 21878 bp, 21 predicted proteins | sample Su13NDMM110SN_FD_130095 | JGI IMG/M metagenome (GOLD analysis project Ga0181362, IMG submission 130095) | Freshwater viral communities from Lake Michigan, USA - Su13.ND.MM110.S.N | ecosystem: Environmental > Aquatic > Freshwater > Lake | place: USA: Michigan | collected 2013-07-16 | reverse complement strand
CAGCGCTGAAGCCGTGGAGCGAGCGCGCCGACTTGAAGCCGCGACCGGCACGGGTCAGGACGCCGGCGATCTGACGCTAGAGATTGCCGTCAGCCGCTACTATGACGAGGTCAACCACACGCTCAACGCAGCCGTGGACCTGCAACGCCGGATTGACGTGGTGCTGGACTGCGTCGGCAAGGGGAAGCTGCTGCGCGAGATCGACACCGCAGCCATAGCAGACGCCATCAGGCGGCGCCGCAAGTACCCGGGCCGCACGCCCGCCCCCGCCACGATCAACCGCGACCTTATCGACCACACGCTAAGGCCCCTGCTGAACCGCGCGCGGAAGGTGTGGGGCGCGAAGTCCCTGCCCGCAATCGACTGGCGGGCGGTCAGGCTCAAAGAGCCCAAGGGCATTGTGCGGGAGTATTCGGACGCAGAAATCAACGCGTGGCGCGACGGGCTGGAGCCTGTACCCCGCCTCGCGCTTGATCTGATGCTGACTTATGGCCTGCGGTTCGGGGAGCTGTTCTTCCTGCCGGCCGATGTGGATGGCGTCGGCGCCCGCCTCACCCTGCGCAACCGCAAGGCCGGGGACACGCTGACCATCCCGCTTATGCCGGAACACGCCCGCACGCTGGCCGCGATGGCATCGACCCGCCAGGCTGACGAGACTGTGTTCGGGTACAGCTATTGGGGGCTGATGAGCCGCCTGCGCACGACAGCGGCCAAGGCGGGGCTAGGGGCGCGTGCGATCCACGGGGCGCGCCACCATGCGGCAACCACGCTCCTGCGCTCCACGGGCAACCTGAAGCTCACCCAGCGCATGCTAGGCCACGCCTCGATACAGAGCACCATGCGCTATGCCCACGCGACCGAGAACGATCTGCGCGATGCGCTCACGACCATGCACAAGGCGCGGAAATGAACGCCTTGGGAACGTGCTTCGGGACATGTTCGGGGATTTCGGTTCCGCTGGAGGGTGTCGTATTCCCTCTGTTCCCCGAACGGGGTTCGGGCGTCACGCGAAGGACTGGCGGAAAAGCGTTGAATTTGCGAGGTTTCGAGAATTGCGGGCGTGGTGAAATTGGTAGACACAGCAGACTTAAAATCTGGTTGGTCACACCGCGCGGAGCCTTTGTTTGCAGGCGTTTCCGGCGTTTCGCGTTTTCGACTTCGGGACTATTTCGGGAGATGGCGCGAAATGGGGCGGCGGGTGAGGCCGCTACAGCCGCCCCAACACCACCGCGAACCAGACCAGCGCGCTTGCGCCTGAGATTGCCAGCAACAGCGTCTTGAGAAACGGCACATACCTCATTGCCGCACCCAGATCTTCACGGAGCGCTCCGGATACCAGCGCGAGCCAGCTTCCACGAGGCATTGCCCGTCCCGGTAGCTCACGCGCAGGCCACTATCAGCCCAGCGCGCCGCGCAGTCATGCGCATGGCCCGCGAGGAACACCCACGCGCCGACGGCCCCGGCGACACACAGCGCGACAGCGCCGAGCATCGCCGGGTTGGTTACACGTACCTGCAAGGTTAGCTGAACTTAGGCCGCAGCGACCAGAGCATGTGCCAGACGATCAGCCACACCGCATACAGCGCGAGGCCGTCAAGGATGGTGTCCAGCCCGATGGATTTGTCATCGAACGGGTTCAGGCCGATCAGGCGAACGCCGACCAGCCAGGTGACGATTGCAACGTAGAAGAACCGGCGAACATTCATCCAGTTCACGGCGCCCCCCTTGCTTGTGATTTCCAGCCCGAGAATGTTCACGTCAAGTCTCCTATGTTTTGCAAATGGCGGCATTGAACGCCGGAGGCCGCTTCTCCGGACAAGCGCAGAAGATCGCGTTGTTATGGTCCCCGATTGCCTCGGCGGTCGGGAGCGTCAGCACGTCGCCGCGTGAGATCAGGATTGGCGTCCCCGTGGTGCAGAGCGCCTCTTTCCAGATCGCGCCGCTAGTCGCGGAAATGATATTCGGGGAGGCTTTTGGTTCCGTCTGGCAGCTCGACAACAGCGGTATGGCTGCGCACAGCGTCAGCCTCGCGAACGACTTCATTGGTGTTTTCCGTGATCTGAGTGAGGACTTCTGACTCTACTTGCGCGGCTTCGATGTCGCGCTGGTCGTTCACTTCCCTGCGGATGCGCTTGTCATGCTGCGACAGCAGGAACTTGCCGGTCAGCGCCATCATGAACAGCGCGCCGCACCACATGAGCGCAGTGCGCGCCCATTGTGGCAGGCCCATCCATAGCGCAATCATTTGAGAGGCCGCGTGGCTTTGCGTTCGCCCCAGTGCTGGACGGCTTCACCGATCACCATAACCATGAAGCCGGAGAACATCTCCATCACGAGCGGATCAGAAACAGCTCCAAGAACCGCGTTGCTGCCAGTCTTGAGCATCCAGACACGGCCCGCCACAACCAGGAGAAGGCCCCAAAATCGACGGCTGTAAATCATCGACTTGGCAGAGGCAGACCACTCCTCCGACTTTCTCGCAGCGTCTACAGCGCCGGTCTGTTGGCCGATTGGAACGGGCGGGTCAGGGAGCTTCGGAGGCGGCGCAGGCTTGGGCGTAGTCGGCGGAGGAGATTTAACGCCCTCCTCCGCCGTAGCCGGCGCGGGACCACGCAGCGCCGGTTTCTCGATGGGAGCAGACACCAGCGGAGGGTTGGGCTGGGGGGCTTCCTTCTCCGCTGGTTCCGCCTCGCCCTCCGCCTCAATCACAGAGGTCGGGGGCTCAGCCTTTTTCGCGATCAGCTCTGACCACGGTTTCTTGATGGTGGATGACGTGTCGGGCGGGCGCGACGTGTCCAGCCGCGCACGCATGAGGGTGTCTTCAAGCGACGTGCTTTCGTTCGGGTCGATCTGCCCGCCTTCGGTGACTTGCAGCTTGATGACCGAGATGCTGCACGCGTTCTCCCACGGGAGGTCGCAGAACAGGCACGCCTCGGCCAGACGGCGCCGGTAAAGGCCCTTGAGCGGCTTGCCACCTGCGCGGCAGTTGCGGGGGAACTGCAACAGCGCCGAGCCGTAGCTGCCTGGCGTCATCACCTTGCCCGCGTCCGTCACGCCGCCATTCAAGCAGGCCTTTAACGATTTCGGGACATAGCCCAGATTAAACGCCAGCGACGTCAGGGCATCAAACTCGCCCTGCGTGAGAGGCACTGTGATCTGGTCACGCACAATCTGCGCATGGCTCGCCACGTCCTCGTCCAGCAGCGCGTCGGCTTCGGCTAGCGTGATGCGCTTGCCCACGACAGCCACAGGCCCGGTCCTGCCGTATCCAATCGTGGGGATGCCGATAGGATCGAGGTAGCCGGTAAGGCTCAGGCCCTCGAAGTGCCGTATGAGGTCAACCGCCGCGCGCGACGGGTACAGCTCACTCGGCGGCCTTCGGCGTAGTATCTCGATTGCCATTGTCATCCTCCGAGAGATCGGCTTTGGTTTCGGTGCGTGCTTTGCGTAGGTCCGCAATCAGACGGCGGCGGGCCGTGATGCGCCCTCCCCGCGATCCGTTCTCCTGCGCTTCCTTGCGTTTCGACATGCCCATCTGGACCGCAAGCAAAGCCTGCGCGCCGACAGAGCCGCACGCCTCGAGCAGGATCACCCAGAACAGCGCGAACATGTCCCGGAAGGTCACGCCATCGAAGCCGGGGAAATAGCGCGCGGGAGCCTGGAACACTGCGGGCAAGGCCGGATCACCGATGGCTGCTTCCGTCGCCTGCTGACGCGCGCCGAGACGGTCAGTCTCTGCGGCCGCAATCTTCGCGTCCTGCTCGTCCAGCTTGGCTTGCGCCTCGGTCTGGTATTGCGCGATGTTGCGTTCATAGGTCGAGACGTCATCATTGCGGCTGTTGCCGTCATCGAGGACAAGGTTCATCGACTGGCGCGCGGCTGCTACCAACTGGTCACGGTCGGCGCGGATCGCTACCTTTTCCTTCTCGGCGCGAGCAATGATCGTGTCGGCGCTTTCCGTCGATGCGCTTTCGGTCTGCGTGATCGCTGCGCCCTTGCGGTAATGGTAGTCGTTGCCCTCTGTGACAAAGCCCAGCGCCGCGACACCGCAAGCAATCAGCCCCATCACCCAGATGAAGCGCAGTGTGCGGCCGGCAGCGGGGTTGATCTTGTTCGTCTTGAGCCAGACAATCGCCAAGCCGCCGAAGATGACGAACGTGCGGAACACGATCCCCGCAGCCATGAAGCTGGTTTCCATGCCGGGCGGGGCGAGGCTGGAGTAAAATTGGCTGTCCCAGACGTAGAGCGTCAGGCACGCCACCACGACAGCGGCCCAGAGCGCCGAGAACGTCACGAAGGACACGGTGAACGCGGGAGCGTGATCCCTGACCCAACGGCCAGCGGATGCCCACTCTGCTTTGGTCGGGGCTCTCAACGCGCCATCCCCTGAAACTCGGCCCATCGTTCAAGGCCGAGTTGCAACACCGCAAAGCAGCCAACGGCCATGAGGACCCATCCCGCAACCGGGATACGCGCCCACATGCTGCCCTTCTGGCTGTCCTGTACCTGCGCGATTTCACGCTTGTGCGTGGATAGGTCCGTCCGCAAATGCTCTATTGTCTCAACCAGCTTCTGCAGCGCGTGGCGCACTTCCTGGCTGTCGGACTGAAGCGAGGCGAACTTCATGCGCATCTCGCTCTCGATGGCGGTCACCTTTGCTGCGATCTGTTCCACGTCTTCTCCGTTTGCCTTGCGCTTCCTGAGCTGTTCGAAGTCCTCCGCAACCTCACGCAATTCACGCTTGAGCGCCTTGAAGCGCTCATTGAAATCGTCATCCATTGTCCCAGCCTTTTAGGTTCGTGCGTCAGGCGTCGAGCCAGCGCCCCAGCGTCTGCCTTCGCTCGAGGTCTTGCAGTTCCGCTTGCTCGCCAGCCGTGAGGCCGACAGAACTGTCTTCGTTGACCTTGATTTCCGGGGCCATCAGGTAGTGGCGCAGCTCGCGCAGCCGTTGCGACAGGCGCACGCGCGCATCGTCTGCCGTCTCGTCTGCAAGCATCAGGTCTGCGAAGTGCTGCGCGGGCTCGACTTCCGACACGGGGTCGGGTTCCGTCTGCGTACTGGCAAAGCCAAAAGCAGGCTCGGCAGGGATTTCCGACACGCCTTCCGGATTGTTCCAGATTGAGCGCAACTGATCACGCCACACGCACCATTCAGCGCTGGCAATCATCGGCGCTATTGCTTTGAGGATGCGGTAGTCCGTGCGGATAAGTGCGCTGTTGGCAAGGTCGCGCATTAGCTGTTCTTGTTCGGTCATGTCAGGTTCCCGCTAGTCAATCTCTGCGTCAGCGGTCCAGTGGACCGCCAGCACGCCGCCAACAGTCGTTCCTGCCGCCGCCGTGGTGGTAATGTGGAAGCCGGTTTCGGTGATGTTTGCCGTTGCCGCTGAAGTGCAGTTAGCCGCTGCGGTCTGGTCGCGAACCTGCGCACTCGCCGCTTCCGGGTTGAACAACGTCATGCCAGGAACGCCACGCATCGGCGGGTGAAACTTGATGCGGTGCGAACGGTTTGTGTTGGCTCCGGCAACCGTCGCAATAAACGTCTCTTCGCCTGTAGCCGCGCCAGCGTTCGTCGTCGGCGTCGTCGCAAGGTTGAACGATTTCTGGTAGCGGCGTTGAGCCCAGCGAAGGTCATCAGCGAAGGAGTTCGACACAAATTCGGACGCAGCGTTGCCGTGTTCCAGCTTCCATTTCGTGTGTTCGAAATAGTCGTTCGCGCCAGCCGTTCCCACAGGCGTGTAGAGCAGCACGATTGCAAGCTCGGTTGCATCAACCGGAACGAATGCGGACGTGAACGAGTAGCGCGTCCCGGTCGTGGTGATTGCCTTGCTCTCGGTCAGGATCGTGGAGTTGCCAGTTGCAAAGCCTGTTGATGGGCTGACAACTTCATCAGTTCCCGTGCCAGTGAAGATCAGGATTGAGATATTGCTGGACGCCGACGAGAAGTTGGCCCCCGCCCTGAGGTCAACCGAGAAGCGGACATACTGGCCCTGCAAGGTGATGACGTCAGCCGTGTCCACCTGACGCCAGACGAACAAGTTGTCCGTCCCTGCGTTGCCGCTGTCGCGCTGCACCCTCATGCAGTATTGCGCATCATTGAAGCCGGTTTGGCGGGAGTACGTTGAACCTGACGCGGTGCTTGCCCTACGGCCACGGTAGCCATCCGCCATGTTAAGCGACGCGCCGGGAACAAAGCTCGTCCCGCGCTGCCAAATGCGGAGGTCGCCATTCGCCAACAGGTTGCGGTTCGTGGCGCGCGGGCCGTGTTCGATCAGGCCGCAGTTGATGAGCTGACCATCCACGCTTTGAAGCGTTGAATGCTGGATGATCCCGCAGTCCGTCATGTTCTCGAAGCGGTAGGTGTTCGTAATGCCGGAACCGTCGATCTGGATGCCCCAGATGCGGACGTTCCGATTGTAGCGCCCCGCGCCTGACGGGCCAATCAGGTGGATCGGGTATGTTCCGGCCACATAGTAACCGCCCACAATGGTCTGGTCGCCAACGGCTGTGTTCGTCCCACCGTCGCCCATCTTGAGGCCCGACACAGCCGCAGCAATCTGATTGTCGGCAAAGTGGTGATGGGCGCCAGACGCGCCCGCAAAGCGGATGCCGTATTGAAGATTGTTCGCGCCGGTCGCCTGACACTGGATGCCAGCGTATCGGTGCGCGAAGTAGTTCCCGATCTGGTCAAAGCCGCTGTACGCCTGCTTGTACGGGTCATCGAGAAGAATGGCATCGTTGAGATAGCGGAACCACAAGTCTTCGAACATGCAGTGATCGAAGCGGAAGTTCGCCGCAGCGCTCGCCTTGACGTGAATGCCAACCGCTGACGTGAACGCACCGCTTGACGGCCCCTCAATCCACATGCCCCGAAGCGCGTTGTTTGTGCTGGTCGCGCCCGTGATGTCGAACGAGAAGATGTCGCCATTGTAGCCCGACGCAAACACGCGCGACGACATGCCCTGCCCGTAAACGTTCCAGCGCGAGCCGGTGAACGAGGTCAGGGCGGACGTGACCTTGTAATCACCCTTCGGGAAATACAGTTCCTTGTTCGCGTTGACGCCCCGCGCGATCAGGTAAGCGATGGCGGCGTTGATCGCTGCCGTATCGTCGTTCGTGCCGTCTGCAATCGCGCCGAAATGCTGCGGCGTAAGGCGGTCTTCTTCACCAACAACGATAGTGCCTGCCGCGCTGATGTTGCCCAGCTTGTTACCGGCGCCCCACTTCGGATCAACAATGCGGACTGCCGCATCATTCGCGCCGGAGAGGGTGTATATGCCGTAGTCCTGGCTCCTCATGAGCTCGACTTCGGTCTTGACGATGTCGTAGGACGCGCCCGACAGGTTGCTTGGGAATGCGCTTTCCAGCGTTGCTGCGGTGTTGGACGTGACCGCAATGACGCGCCGATAGTTGGACCCGTTCTTGATCCACATCCGGCCCGTGATCTGCGTCGTGAACGCCGTCAGCGATCCGGTAACTGCCGTGCTGCTGGTCGAGATTGTACCCGTACCCGCAACCAGCGGGAAATTCGTCATCGCCGCCGAAAGGGTCAGCTCGTCATTGTTGATGTCAAGAACCTGCGCGATCAGGTCAACCGGACCCGTCGCGCCGTTGTTGACCGTGACCGTCTGGCCAAACTGGTAGAGTTCCGGACGCTCCACGCTGACGATGGTAGGCGCGGCAGGGTCAACCGAACCGAACGAAGTCGTGACGGTCTGGTCGTCCTGGAACGTACAGCCGATCAGGCGGGGCCGTGTACGCGCAACCGTCGTTGCCGAGTTGTTGCCGTAGTAGCCAGAGGTTGCAACCGCCAGCGTACCCGTGAGGCGCAACGCGTCCCCAACAGCGTTCGCCGCTTGCCCGTTGTTGGAGAAGTCGCAATCTGCGCACTCAAGGTCCGTGGACCCGCCGTTCCAGATGCCCGCGATCTCGTTGAACTTCGCTTCGACGCCGAGGAATTTAAGCCGCGCGCTGGTCTGCGTTTCAGGCGTCGGAAACGAGCCGTTGACGCTGTCCGAACGGATGTCAACGCCATACTGGTTGCCGTTGAACTTACCGCCGATCCACTGGCAATCCGTCGCCAGATAGACAAGCAAGCCCTTCGACAGCATCCGCACCGACTGCACGTTCGTGAAGGTGCAATTCATCACAGGGCGACGAATGCGGCTCGTCAGGTTGCTATACAGGCCCTGGTTGACGACATGACAGCCCATCTGCGCTTCAGCCGCAAACAGCGATGTCGTCATATACTCGCCATCGAGGAACACGTTGGCGAAGTCGCAGTTGTCCAGCGCGCCCAGTTCAAGGTTGACGCTTGTGTACCGCTTGACCGTGATGTTGGCGAAGCTGGACTTCGTCACGCCCAGCATCGAGATGCCGACCGATTTGGTCATGCTCGTGTCGCTCTTGGCGACGACATACCAGTTTGAGCCGGACAGGTTATCGCAGTCCGCTATGGTGATGCCGGTGAACCAGTCGGAGAGCGAATTGCCCGACGCGATGTCGTAGCCCGACTGGTTGACGATCTCGATGTTGTCCCACTGCCCGCCATCGCAGTTCAGCCCATCGAACGCGTGGGGGTAGACCTCCCAATCAGCGTTATCGAGTTCGGACAGGCGAGCGCGCCGGCACACGCCGCCATCGCAATCCACGAAGATAAGGCCGCAGCCGGATGTCTCGACATCAACGTCCACATCGTAGTTGTCGCAGTATTGCAGCGCGACACCGAAGTCCGCGCAGTTGATGACCTTGGTGTGTATCTTGACGTTCTCAATGTGCGTTGCGAGCGTTCCGAGAACGCGCACGCCGTAGTAGTTGCGCACCGCAGAACCGCCCGCCGTGTTGAACGCAGCGCGGTCCTGCCCATCCCGGTTGAAGTCGAACGTGCCGCCGACGATAGAGCTATTCGACGCGCGCAGGCGGAAGATATAGAGGTTCGCGCCGTCCAGCGTGGCGCTGTTCTTGAGCTTTACCGTCGCGCCTTTGTCAAGGATGATGTTGATCGCGCTGGTGAAGTTGTGGCAGTCGGTGACGTAGTTCTCGTCATCAGCCGGGAACCACAGCGCCTTGCCGGATGCGTATGCGGCGGCCGTGGCAAGCGTGATTGCATCGGTCCAGTCGGTCTGATTGACGATCTCGAAGTTGCGGACGTTGATGCGGCCAACGTCATAGCTCACCGCAAGCGGGGCGAGGTAGGTGAACGTCAGCACGCCGCCGACGACATCGGCTTGCCAGAGGATGTCGGCCCCGTTGGAGCTTTTCGCGGTCCAGCTATATTCCAGCGCGTCGTCAAAATAGACCGTCAGCGTCCCCGAGGCATTGGCGACGGCAGGATTGCTGGCCGGGGTTGCGCCGCCTGAGTCGGTGTAAAGCGTGCGCGGTGTCGTCGTGCCGCGCACATAGCTATACAGCAGGCCACCAGACGCTGCGTCGCCGTCGATACCGATCAGGCTGATAATAAAAAGCGTCATGATGGGTTCCGGAATGCAAAAAGCCCCGCTGCGAAGCGGGGCCGGGTCGTTTGTGGTGGGGGTGGGGGAAACGTGTTAGCTTGCGCGCCTGATTTGGAGGCGGGGGCGTATGGGACTTATCGGGCTGGGCTTGTTGCTTTTTGGGCTATACTGGGGGCTTGGCGTATGGCCGTTCGCTTTCTGCCTCGTGGGCATCGTCCTGCTTGTAGGGGAAGACTATAACCGCCGTCGCTAGTCGTTGTTGCGCGGGGCCAGTGCGTTTGCGGGCGGTGTCGTTGGCGTTCCAACATTGAGCGCATTGCGTGGGGGGCGGTTGCCGTAGATGCGGGCGAGGTTCTCGTCTGTCGCGCCGCTGTAAAGCATCTGGGCAATGCGGTTGCGCTGGTCCTGCGTGTAGGCTCCAGAGCGAGACAGCGCGGCCAAGGCGGCTTCGAGCGGGTTGCGTACCGCGCGGAAAGCGTCGGCCGCCAGAACGCCAAGGCCCTGATCTGCCATCCCGGCTTGAGAGGTCACAGCGCCAAAGTCCGGATCGCGGCGCTGTGCGTTGGTGATGATGGTCTGTTCGGCACGAATGCGGGCGACCAGCTTGTCGGCTGCATCCTGGCCGAACACCTCGCCTAGAATTTCACGCATCCGCTCGCTGGCCAAGCCAGTAACGCGGCCCCTTTCGATGTCAGGCACGATCTTCTCAACCGCGCTCATCTGCAAAGCCGTCAGCGGCTTGCCGGTCAGCTTCGACGCGATGGCGCGGACCTTCTCGACGGACAGGCCACCACCGGCAATCTTCGCGCCTTGCTTGCGGGCGTCACGCATACGTGGCGCGTCTGCTCCATCACGCACGGCCTTGTATTCCGGCATGAGTGCATCAAGCTCGGCCTTTACCGCTTCCAGCGCCGCGCGGATTTCGTAAGACGCCTGACCGCCTGCGCGTTTCTGGCTCTGGATCGTGTAGTCCAGACCTTGCTTGACCAGATCCCAGATGCGCGCGTTGCTGGGCGCCTGCCCTTTAGTCGTCTTGAGGCTTTCGGCTTTCTTGATGGCGGAGCGGACATACTGACCCACGACAGGATCGTCCGCGAGTTCCATCAGGCGCTCAGAGTTGACGCCTGCGTACTTCCCAAACAGCGCCTCGTAAGCAGGGCTGATTTCCTCGGACGCCTGCTGGATTGCTTCGTCAAGGTCGCCGCTGACCGTTGCGGGGTTGATCTTCGTCGTCTCTTCGACGTCCGAGAACAACCGCCCCGAACGAGTGCGCATCAGGTCGTCAACCGCTTGGCTTGCAAGTTCTGGCGCATCGCCAACTTGCCGCGACAGGTTAACGCTGAAGTTTTGCGCGTTCTGCGTCTGGTCGGCCAGCACGGACGGTTTCCCGCCATACATCGCCATGTCGCCCGCCTTGATTACATCAGCAGAACGGCCGGCAGGGGCCAGCAGGTTTTTCACACGCCTGACAGCCACGGCTTCGTTGTATGCGCTGCCTTTGATTGCGCTGCCCGCACTTCGCCATGCACGCGCCCCAGCGCGCGGCCCGACAACGCCCGCAATGGCTCCCGTGACCGGGTTGATAACATCCGGCCCGCCGCCTTCGTTGCCATCTCCGGGGGCTGCAAGGGCATCCCCAGCGCCTCCCAAGAAAGCACCGACGCCGCCGCCCGCGATCCGGTCGGCGTTGTTCTGAAGGAAGCCGCTGCTCTTGGGCGCCGCAGGGGCGCTGAAGGGCGCGGGCTCCGGGGCTGGTGGCGTCAGGTCGTCGATAACCTTTGCAGCAGCCTCTTTCTGTGCGGTTGTCGCATTGGCCCGGCGCAGTACTTCTTCAGCGCGCTGGACTTGCACCACTTCGGGCGTCACGCGCCTGCCTGCGGTCTTGATGAAGATGGCCGCACGATTGAGAAACAGCGCGGCAGGCTGGCCGAGATAGTTGAACGGGTCGGCTCCGAACTCTACCGCCGATTGCAGGCGGTTGCCTTCGCCCCCAAGGATAGCGCCCGCACCTGCTGCCGTTATTGCAGCTTCCGGCGCCATCATCCCGAGGCGGCCCGCAAGGCGCGTACCTCTCGCAAGCGCATTTGTGCCTTGCGGGGTAATAGCGGCTGCGGTTCGACCAATCACACTTGTGCTGCGAAGGGCTTGCCCCCCGGCCTGAACAGCTTTTGCCGGCGCAGCAAGCGGCAAGGCCAAGCCAGCAATTGTGCCGGTTACATCAGATATTGCTTCGCCGGTGTTTTTAGCTTCGGGGACGAAAAGGTTGGGAATTCGCGGGCCAGGCTCAAGAGCGCCGCGACCATAGTCGAATGCCTCCAAAGCCATGTTGCCAGTTTCGGCAAGCACGTTTGTCGCGGCGCGAGCAAAACGCTTGACGGGATTCGTCATACGCTCAGGCGTCGGAGCGTTCCAGAAGCTCTCAGCATCAACTGACGGGTTCTCGTTCGCGAAGCTGTCGCTGTTGTTCCACGAGCGAAGGGCCATCACATCGGCAGGGTCTTTCGATCCGCCCTGCGCTCGCTGCACGGCTGCGAACTGCTCTGGACGCCAGCCGCGAGACTTGGCCCCGGAGTTGTCATACTCGAGTAGCGCACGCTGCGCGGGAGCCATGACGGGGCCGCGCTGAATGGGTGCGCCCAGCGCGGTCGGTTGTCCTGCATCTGGCGACGAACGCGCAGACGGCATCAGGGGAGACAAGTTCCTCGGATCAGACTTGCCCTGCTGCTGGAGACGCAGACGCGCCTTGGCCTTGGCGATGGCCTGCCGCTGCTGCGGCGTCATCTGTGCGGGTTGGGTTTGATCGTTCATTGGTCAAACGCCGCCCTGTCTTCTTCGTCCATCACGTTCCACATTTCCTGCGTAACGCCGGGCGGGAGTTTCGTGGCTTTCGGCTCTGTGGCGTTGAATTTCTTAGCCATTGGACCGGAATACCTGTTGCGAACTTCGGCAACAAATTCCTCCGGTATCTGGCTCATCTTGTTTGCCAGCATTGACCGCACCTGCGCCAACGATGCGGCAATCGTCTCGTTCGTCTGCCCGCTTGCCTCTATGCCGGTTGCGGGCTTGATAGCAGCCTCGATGATAGCGAAGTCAGCACCAACCAGCGCGCCGAGTTCATAAAGCTCCTTGGCCAGAACGAGCGTGTTGTTTCGCGCAGCCTCAATTGCGTTTGACTGCTCCACATTCCAAAAGCCCTTGATGTTCTGCGGGCCGCCGCTTTTCTTGAGCGTTGCCTCATACTCGTCCATCGTGGTGTTCAGCAGGTCCAGGCCAGATACCGATTTTTTGAACTGCCTGATCTGGACGGGGTCATATTCCTTCGTCTGCGATGGATTGCGAAGGATGGTCGGCTCGTTGGTTTTTGCGTTGATCTTCATCACCGTGCCGGGCGGAAGGCCCGCAGCAGCAACCTCTTCTGGCGAGGCCAGACGGAACGAGTTGCCCTCGCTGCCACCCTCACCCGGAACGCGAGCGCGCGGCACGTTGGCCTTGCGGCTCTCGCCCGTGTACGGGTTGCGGTCCCAGACTTGGCCCGTGCCGTCCGTGTATTGTTCCATCTTCACGGGCGCTTCGGTCGGTTGACGGATCAGGTTTAGGCGCTTGCCCGCTTCTGCTGTCGGGTCGTATTCAGCGAACGCGCCATCGCCCAGATTGAACGGCGTAGGCTGGCCGGCTTGCTGTTCCTGCTGCTTCAGCACCGCAGCCTGATAAGCCGTCATGGGCTCCGGCACGACAGGCCCAATCCCCGCCTGCGCCGACAGCGCCGCGATCTGCCCGTCTAGCGCCTGGTCACTGAACTTCGTGACGTCCAGCGGCATCTGCGAGACGTCCTGCCCGATGATCTTCGAAATCGTCGGCGCGTTCTGTTGCCACCATTGGCCGCGCTGCGCCTCGGGAAGCGCGCGTTGCTGCTGCATGAGCGCGAGCGTCTGTTTCAGCTTGTCGCCTTCGGCGGCCTTGTTTGTCGCCTCGCGCTTCTCGAAGCCTGCCGGGTCAAAGCCGCGCTGGAAACCATCGAGCGCAGACGCCAGAAGCGCATTGCGTGGCGGCCCCTGCGGCGGTGAGAACGGACTGCCTGCGGACGGCGCCATTGGCGATGCGGTCATTGGCGCTGCCGACATCGCGCCGGGCTGGTAGGCATCAGCCGAGACGTCAAAAGCGGGCGCAGGAGCGGGCGCGCCCGTCGGCATCGCCAGCGGGTTCTTCCTTGCGGTGTAAGCAACCATGATCAGGCGAACCCTTGTCCGGGATAAGCAGCGCGCGACGGATCGACATAGCCGGGCTGGCCGTAGGTCGGCGTTCCCGGTTTCTTGAAGAAGTCACCCAGCGATCCAGCAGCCGCCGAGAGGCCCTGACCGTACCCCTGATATGCGGAGGTCAGCGCATTGGCTCGAGCATTGCCGCCCTGCATCATCGCGTTCCCGGCGTTCGCGCCGTAGTTGCCGGCCGCAGTGCTTGCGAGTTGCGAATTCGTCTGGCCCATGCCTGCGAGGCTGTTGAGTTGGTTCGTATAGTCCCCAAACGCGCCGTAGGTGTTCCCGGCCAGCGTCTTGGCATAGCGGCCCTCTGCGGCCCCGCTGATGGACTTGCCGGCCGCGCCGAGGTTGCCCTTGATCTGGTCGAACTGCTGGTCGTTGATGGTCGTTGCCAATTTGGCATAGGGCGAAGCGTAGAACTCCGCGAGCGGGTTGGACGCGCCGCCCATCGCGCCACCCTGCACCTGCTGCGCGCCGCCCGTGGGCATCGTGCCTTTCGTGTCGGTCGTTGATGCGAGCGTGCGGCCTTCGTTCTTGCCGAACTGGTTGTAGTGCCAGTTTGCGTATGCGTCCTGGTTGCCGCCGAACAGCGCCTTGATGTCGGGTTTTGCCCACTCGGCCTGAAGGTCAGGCTGTTGCATGTAGGCGGCATAGTTGAAGCCGCCCGGAGCCTGTGTTGCCACCGTCTTCCAATTGTCCCCGCCGTTGCGGATCATGCCGCCGACGGCGCCGCCTAGCGCGCTGCCGATAGGGCCGAGGCCCGGAATGAAGCTGCCCGCAACGCTGCCGATCAGGCCCGCCGCCGCGTTTGACCCGCCGCCGCCTGTGTGACCCTGAACCGGCTGGCCCGCGCCGAGGTTCGGCAGCATCTGCGAGCCGCCGCTCATCCCGCCGCCCATCCCGCCGCCGCCACCGTAGGCCGCCTGATAGTCCTGTGGCGCGATGCCGAACAGCGCCGCGAGCTTGTTAGAGGCAGCGCCGCCCGTCATGTAGCCGGGCGCAGCTAGGCCGCGCTGGTCCGTGTAGATCTGGCGCTGCAAGGCCGTCGTCTGGTTCGCCGCGTCCTGTTGTGCGTTTGCCGCAGCCTGCCCGCCTTGGCCCGACATATAGCCGCCAGCCAGTGACGCGCCCGCATTGATCAGCGCGGGAGCGTTATCGGCTGCGAACTTGATGACTGTATCCCATCCGCTCATTTATGCCGTCCACGTCACTGACATACTGCCGGACAAGCCCGGCGCCGTTATCTCGTTCGTTCCACTCGCGCGCTGTATCTCGAGCCGGATGTCCACCTGCGCGCCTTCGTTCGCCGGAATGAGAACTGCGGTCAGGGGCAGGCCTGTGAATGAGGTCGTCCAGAATGGACCGATGGTGAACGGTATTCCCGCCTCGCTCTCGGCAATCGCAGCCGCGTAATCCACCGTGAACGTACCGCTATCGAGCGTGTATTCCGTGCCGCCGCCCGTCAGTTCTTCCCTGATGCGCCAGTTGCCGCTGAAGCTTGTGTCAACCGTCCCATCGTCGCTAAGCCCGCCGCTGATGAAGGCGTCTGTGTTGACCGTGATGCTGTAGTCCCCACCTGCGCCTGTCGGGGTTAGCGTGACCGTGGCAATCGTCACCCACGTTGCACCGCTGCTGACACCGCCACTGAACGCCGCAGCGTTGGAGGTTGTGCCACCGCCACCGCTCGCCGCAGCCTGCACCGCCGCGTCGTTGACGATCCGCGCCGCGCGCTCCGCCGCAAGCGCCGCCTCTGCCGCCGCCTGCTGTTGGGCCAGGATCGCAACGCCGCTGTTGACGTTGCTGGAGAACTTCACCCCGCCCGTCAGGTACTTGTACCACTCGTTAGTCAGCCGCCCCTCTTTATCGACCAGAGGCACGCCCAGCGATGGCGGTTTAGGCGCCCGCTCAACCATCACAGGTCCTCATTGACGATGACGCCGAGGTACGCGGCTTTGACCGGGTCGGACTTGCGGAACTGGAACACCATTCCCGCGAGCTTCGTGCGGCCGCAGCGATGCCAGACCGTGCGCTGGTCATAGACACCCAGCGCGCCCAGCTTCCGGTCGCGCCAGTTTGTCCACGTATTGCCGCCATCCACTGAGGCGCGCATCTGCACGATGGGGTCAGAGCCCTGCCCGGTCGAAATGCCCACGCCCTTGCTACTCTCGAGCCGCAGCGTCGTGATCGGCAAGCTATCGGGAGCGCCCGACAGGTGCGCCGTGAACTCGCGCACAATCTCCGTCCCCATCGTCGTTGTGTTCGCCATGCTTTCCGACGTGTAGTCCCGGCTCAGCTCGTCAAACTGGCCCGTTGCATCGCAGACGAACACGCGGCCCGCAGCCGTGATGATGTCCGTATAACGCCACGTCGCGGTCAGGTTCGTCCCGCGCGTGTGCCATTCCTGCGTCAGCACATCGAACACCATGCAGGCGCTCGGCGTGCGGTACGCGACAAAGATGTGACCCCGGTCCTGGTATGTCTTGCCGATGATGTTCGCCGCGCCTGCCGATCTCAGCGCCGCAGATACCCACGGCTCGGAGATGATGGGCGAGCCGCCCTGTCCCAGCCGGCGGACGTTGAACGCCTCGTCCACGAAGAAGAGCGAGTTGTCAGCCTTGACGATGCCGTCACGGCACGCGCAGCCCACTTGCTGCGTCATGCCCGCCTGCGCCGCGAAGGGGTCCGTGCTGTCGCCAGTCTGCGACCAGACTTCAATCGTTTGCGAGCCCAGCAGGTAGTAGAACTCACCCAGCACGCGGCCCGCGATGATGTCGTCAGGCGAGCTTTCCGCCGTGTAGTAGTTCAGCGCCGTTGTGGCGCTAAGGTCGAGAACCGACGTAAACCCGAAACGGTTCTTCCACGTCATCAGCCCGCGCTGGCCCAGCGTGTCCACACTGGTGAAGACCGAAGCGCCCGCGTCTGACAGAAGGGTCGTGAAGCCCGTGTTCACCGCGCTGTCAGTGTAAGCAACCGTCGTGTTTGCCGCTGCAAGCGATGTCGTGCCGAACGTGAACGCGCCGTCCGATTTGGTGGCTGTAACGTAGCCGATGCGGACCCGCGTCGTCAGAACCGTGGGCAATGCCGCAGCCGCAGCCGATGCGCTGGCATAGCCCGTGGCGTTGGCAGGCGCTTCGATTGGCGTGATGGTCCCGGCAGCGTCGATGTCCAGTGCAACCGCGCCGAACAGGCCTAGCGGAACCACGTCATTGCCCGGCGCCGTACCCGCAGCAACCGCCGTCTTGTTATAGACCGTTCCAGCTATCGAATAGCTGAACGCGCCGGTTGCGACGTTTGCAGGCGTGGAGCCTATCGCAAGATTGGGATCGACCGTGACCCCGTCCGAGGCCCGCCTGATATACGTCCCGTCCGACACATAGGGCTGGCCGTTGAAAAGCCCGAAGCCCTCGGTTTCCGTGAACGCGAAGTCGCCACGGTCTGTCCCGGCAATCGTCCCCGTGAGGCTTCCCGTGGTGTTGCTCGATGGCGTGAACGTGGACAGGGTCGTCCCCTGCGCAATCAGCACATTGCCCGAGGCGTGGCCGTCTGCCTGCCACATCCCACGGCACGCGCCGGCGAAGTCGGCACGCTGCAATGAGCCAGGCGCTTCGATCAGCACGTTCTCGCGTTGCGGGTCGTTCGGATGCGGTTCGCGATAGACGTTGTGGCACTTCTTCTCGGCAAGCCCCGTGACAACAGCGGAGGCCGCAGACGTCGCCATCGGCACGCGCATCAGAAGTATTCCGCCCGCGTCGGCTTGTTGAACCGCTCGCCGCTCTGGACCAGCCGCCGCAGGTTGCGCTCTGCTGTCGGCTCATAGGTCTGCCGGAACGATGCGGCCTGCCCGCCGTCCATGTAATCGTCAGCCGCATGACACGCCACGTACATGGCGAGGTCTTCCAGCATCGACTGCGGGCAAGCGCTGTCGGACCAGTAGGCAATGCCGAGGTCGCGCAGCTTCTCGTTGACGCTGGCAATCAGCCCCTCAATTAGCGCGGTATCCTCGGCTTCCGCCGTCTCGCCTGCTTGCAGCACCTTGAGCTTCTGAAGCACGCGGTTGCGCAGCTCGGCAAGGGTCGCGTCAGCCATTGACCACCTCGCCCTCGATCACTTCCATCGGTTCGCGTGTCGCGCCTTCCAGCGCCGCGCGCAGCCGTTCGATGCCCCAGCGCTTGTCATAGTTCGCGCCGAGGTCGTCCAGTTGCTGCTTGATGATGGCGCGTTCGTCCTGTTCCCGGCTGCCTCTCGGCTCCGGCGCATCCTGCGGAACTTCCGTGAAATACGGATGGTTCCGCAGTTTGTTGACCTGCCACGGGAGAAGGTGGCCGACATCAACAGGAGCGCCAGCCGAAAACGTGACGCCGTAGAGGGAGGCGAACTCGTCGCCCCCCTCATCGTCACCTTTCCAGATGAAGGCCGTCATTAAACGGCCAGCGTCGGATCGACGACGTAGTACACGACGAGCGAAATTGTGCCCGTGTGGCCTGCGTTGCCTGCCACGTTGGCTTCGACTTGCAGCTTCGTTTTCTTCGTGAAGAACGGCAGCACGCCAGTGGCGAGAATGCCGCTCAGCGGGTACATGAGCCCGACCACCGGCGACACGTTGCCAGCAGCGAACACGTCCCCCGTCAGCACGCCGAGATTGCCAAGCCCGTCAGGGTCAGCAGCGTCATACGTGCCAGAGCCGCCGTTAGCGGCCCAACCGAGGTCCATGTCCAGCGTCTCCGTGCCGGTATCAAGGTCGGCGCCGTAGAACATGCCTCCGACGACAACCGCCCCGGCCGGAACCCAGCACATTTCGAAAATGTCGCCATCTTCGACCGCAGCCCCGATTGTGTAGGAGCCGTAAGCGCACTGGAGAACGCCCGCCAGGGAAGGACCCGCAATCGGGAAGCCCGTTGCACCGCGCGTAGCGGTGAGTGTTTCAGCAACCATTGTTCAGTGCTCCTTACGAGTCGGCGGCGGCTGCGAAGAAGCACGACACCATGCCGTGTTGCTTGCCGTTGTATGCGAGTTTTTTGACGCCAAGCAGTTCCTCGATGGCGACACCGGGGCGGAACTTGTAGTCTTTGTCCATGTCGCTGCGCGGGGTCGGTTCCTGGCCCCATGCGATGCCGACAGCCTGCGCGCCGCACAGGAACACCGGACGGACGTCCGTCGTTCCAGAAGCGCCGGCGTTGGTCAGGTTGTAAGTGCCGGTCGATGCGATGTCGTCGATCTCCGGGACTTCGCGATGGATGATCCCGTCATAGAGCAGGTCCCCATCCTGGAAGATCGGGTTGTCGTCCATGCCAGAACCTTCACGCGAGCGAGCCTCACGGTTCGCTTGCGTCATCGTGGTGTCAGCCTTCAGGTCGCGGAACGTCCGCGCGCCGTGGAACGCCACGTAGTATTCCCGGCCGTCCGCTGTCTTGTACGGGCGGATATGGGGGTCAGCCGACTTGGCGATGCGCTTGGCCAGCGACATCGACGCAACCGTGCATTTGTCATCGGTCGTGTCGAGCGTTGCCGTGGCGGTTGCCCAAGTCGCGGAGTAGTTCGACTTGAGCTTGCCGAACAACAGGCGGTCAGCGTTCGCAGCCGCGTAAGCGTTGCGGTTCGCAGCCGACGAGCTTGCAAGCGTGACAGTCGTGTCGCCAGTCGTGACAGCCGACAGCATAGCCGTGATGACATCGTCACGCAGCTTCTCCGCTTCCCACTGGCGCAGCATGTCTTTCGCCGCACCGTACAGGTCGATTTCAGTCTTGTAGCTGGTCGATTTCGGCACGCGCACGCCGTTCCTGCGCCAGTCGACGGAGATTGCGCAGTTGTAGTTGCCGAGTTCTTCTTCGGCGCCGTCGAGCATGGTTGCCCCGCTCACGCCCTGGCCGACCAGTTTCGTGATCAGCGGGATGTTGATGGTCTTTCCCGCTTCTTCCTGCAGCTCGTACTTGGCGATGATGATGGATGACGACGAGCGGCCCATGTACGGCTTGAAGCCGGACGCGCGGACATACTCAGCGTAGTATTGGCTGATCCACTTCTGCTTCTCAGAAGCAGAAGCCAGCATGACTTCTGACATTGGTTATCCTCTGAATAGGTTATCGAAAGCGTTGCCCGGTCCCGTAGGAACCGCGCCCGCTCTCGCTGCCGCTGGTCTTCCGACCACACTCGGCGGGGGTTGCTGTGACGATGGGGCTGGCGAGACGCCTTGGCCCTGAAGTTCAGCCAGTACCTGCGCGCGGATCTTCTCGGCTTCGCTCTTGCGCCACGCTTCCGGGTCTTGCCCGATCTCTGACATCAGCTTGTGCTGCTTGTGCCATTTGACGACAAAGTCGTATGGATGGATCTGGCCTTGCAGTTGCTGTTGCAGCATCGGGTTCTGACCGACAGCAGACAAGAACGCCTGTTGCGCCTCGCTCACGATGTCCTCGCCGTGGGCCTGTCGGGCCATCAGCTCGGATGTGTTGAGGCGTTCGTTGAAGGCGATCCGCTGCTGTTCAGCGAGCGCGTACTGAATGATCCCCGAAGGGTCAGTCGGTATCTGCTCGGGCTGTTGCGGTTGCTGGTAGCGTTGGAGCTGTTGCTCGAGGTCTATCCGCTTGGCAGTCTCGGCTTGTCGTTTGTCGCGCTCGTCTAGAAGCGCGGAGATGGGGACGAAACGCCCTGTTTCCGGATCGCGCGCCCTGCCATCGCCTTGCGGCTCGGGTTCGGGTGCGGCTGGCTTCTCGGCTTCGATGACCGGAGCGGATGGCTCAGGCGCAGGCGTTGCCGGTTCTTCAGCGTCCAGAAAGTTCAGTTTCTCGTCACTCATCGTTCGACCTTTCGTCGTCGTCACGCAATCGCCCGAAACAGCGGCGTCCTGTTTGACGCCCGATTGACCCCGGCGGCGGGTACGAAAAAACCCGCCTGATCAGGGCGGGTCTTGCATCTCGAATTGTTGCGAAGCGTTACGCCGCCATCAGCAGCAGGATCGCTTCGTCCTCGTCTTCCTGTTCCTGCGCAGCGCGGGCCAATGCCTCGGCGCGTTGCCGGTCGTATTGTTCAAGAGCCGCGACAATCGCGGCTTGCGTTCTCGCAAAAGCTGCATCCTGGCGCGCGATGATCTGCTGCGCTGCCAGCGGCGGAATTGCCGGCCGAGGCGTTGGCGGTTGCCAGTCGTCCCCGAAATCCTTGGAGACGGGCTCGGGCTTCTTCTTGCGGCGCTTCTTGTAATAGTAGGGGTCCTCGAAGCCGCCTTGTGAGCGCGATTGGACTTCCTCAATGCCTTCGCCTGACAGCGTCGCGGTGAACTCGGACAAGCCCGCAAAGCTGCCAGACATCGCGTTGGGATCGGTTGCAGTTTCCTGCCCGCCCGCCGCCTTGAAATAGAGCGCTTTCCAATAGTCGGCTGAGAAGAAGTTAGCCATCAGTCGAGACTGTACGTTATCGCGGTTCTGTTTCCGTCCGTGTCTACAGATGCCACGATGCGGTCTGCACCGTCAGCCACCGCGTTCCGTATCGTCACAGTCGCCGTCCCACCGCCGCTGATCTTGCCCGCCGTCGCCGCCGTCACCAGACGCAGCGCCTGCCTCAGTGTCAGGCCCGTCTCAACGTCTTCCTGATCCAGCAGGTAGGACGAGAAGCCCTGCGCCTCCAGTGTGATGGCCGGTGCAAATGAACCCGACACGGACCCCGTCGCATACCGGATCGCCTCAAAGCTTGCGACACCTGCAAAGGCCCCAAGCATGTGTCCGGTCGCCACGACAGCGCCTGAGAACGTCGCAGCGCCTGTGAATGATCCAACCGCACCCAGCGCCGCCGTGACGTTGCCTGTGAAGGCTCCGACACCAGCAAACGAGCCGACACCCGAGACGACAAGCTGGCCCGTGCCAGTGAACGTCGCCGCGCCATCGAACGTGCCGACGATATTCCGGCCCGCAGCAATCCCGCCAGACCAGCTTGCTACGCCGATGCTTTCCGAGTGGCTGGACAGGCCGCCAGGCTTCTGAGGCAGCATCCAGCTTGAGGGATGCAGGTGGCCGCTGGGGATGCCCGACTTGGCCGAATAGCCTTGAGCCGTGAAGATGTTGCGGCGCGGTCCCGCCTTGTTATTGTTTCCCTGAAGCGCAGGCGGATAAGCGTTGTTGCTCTGTGTCGCCCCGAAGATACGAACGCCCGCCGACGCGTCGCGGAAGCCGTTCTGAAGCAGCGCCATT
>Ga0181362_1000036_pt1 | contig 23468 bp, 30 predicted proteins | sample Su13NDMM110SN_FD_130095 | JGI IMG/M metagenome (GOLD analysis project Ga0181362, IMG submission 130095) | Freshwater viral communities from Lake Michigan, USA - Su13.ND.MM110.S.N | ecosystem: Environmental > Aquatic > Freshwater > Lake | place: USA: Michigan | collected 2013-07-16 | reverse complement strand
GTATACTGGTGTAGAGGTTGTTCGCACGACTATGCCTAATGCTATTAAGCCGTACGCTAAGAAGATAATTGAGACAATGATGTTAACACAATCTCAGAATACAACAAACAAGGTGTTAAATGAGACCTTTACCATATTCAAAAGTCTGCAGCCGGAAGAAATTGCCTTTGTTATGGGTATAAAGGGGTATGAAAAATACGCTCCGTTGTGTAGAGAGTTTAGCATAGTAAAAGGTATGCCGATACACGTTAAATCTGCATACTACCATAACTTAATTATGCAAAAAATGGGAGGTAGAGCAGATCTTATTTCTTCTGGTGATAAGATCCGCTACTTATATGTTGAAAAGCAAAATAAATATGGTATCACGGCTATCGGGTTTAAGAATGAATATATAAGCGAGTTCAAGTCAGTGTTTAAGATAGACTATGAACTAATGTTTGAAAAAATTCTCTTTAACTCTATAGAGCGATTTTATGACTCTGTACAGTGGCGTATACGAAAACCGACCGATAATGTTCAGACCGAGTTAAGTGATTTGTTTGGCTTTTAATACTTTACCTTTCCATTTTCTTTTGGTCTGTTGTCATACGGATGTGCTTTGAGAATCGGTCTTAGTCCTATTGCAACAATTCCCACTGCAGAAAAAAACGTCATAAGTGTGTCTGTAGTTTCAACACCTGCTCGTATAGCAAAATCATCTGTATATTTTAAATATAAGGATGCTAGTATATTTAGTGCACCAATAATATACAGAGCTACACTAGCACCTTGAGAAGTATCATTAAAATAACCAAATATTCTCTTAATTATTTTACCTGCATTACCAAAAACTGATTCTTCTATTGGTTGTGAAAAGTAATTTATAGCTTGCTGTACTTGTGGTTGATTGATAATTTTATCTAAAGCTTGTACATCTTTATTACTTACTATTTGTTGTAATTCTTCAAACATTTTTGGATTAACTTCTTGTAATTTCTTAATAAGAAACCTCCCAGCTTTAATTATCATATCATCTGCAACGCCTTCATGTACCTGTACATAGGCCTGCTCTAATAAAATCCAATCACTTTGTTTTCTCATATAATTATTTATTAATATGTTGCATTTTTAAAATATATTACTAATTATAGTTAATATGGAATATTTAGATCAACCTGAACACGATAATACACCAAGAGCTCATCCAGCATTCTGGCGTGGTAAACATAACGGAATTTCAAGCGTACTTGAAATTATCTCTAATATTATGATGGGAAACGATGACGGCTCTGGTGTTAATAATCACACTGGTATTGAAACTATGCGTCGCGGTGTTCTTGTATGGAAACAAGAACTAGATAAATTTAAGCTAGAAGAAAAAAAGGTTGAAAAGGTAAAACCTTAATATAACATAATTTATCATGAGTAAAATTACCACTATTATCGATCATATCGGCCGTACAGTTATTGGTGTTGAGATTGAATCTACAAAAACAACACTCACCCTTAATAATCCTGTTATTATCCATGTACAGCCCAATCCACAAACAGGTCAACTCCAGGTTCAATCTATTCCCTATATCTTTATGGAATTTCTCGCGACAGAGTCTCGCGATGTAAATCACTGGATGTTTAATAAAGAATCCATAGTTCAATCATCTGTTAAGCTCGATAGCAAAATTATCGCACAATATCATGGTGTTAATTCTCCTGCACCTCAACAAGCTCCACAAGGAGATGCAGAAGTTATCAAACTTTTTGAAGACTGAGAATAAATAAATTTAGCAGACCCTCGATGCCTCTGATTTAAGCACACTTTCGAGGGTGTTTTTTAAACAACACCTCCCACGCCTCTTAATAATGCGCACCAAGGGAGGTTCCTTTTTATGTTGATTTTTAAAGTCTAGTATCCATAATACATACATGGATAAAGATGTTAAAAGTGCCTTGGATAGTATTGATGAAGTGAATCCTTTTGCTACTTATCTTTCTGACAGCACGCTGAGTAGAGTTGATAGTTGGATTGATACAGGAAGTTATGTTCTTAATGCAATTATTTCCGGTTCTGTTTATGGTGGTATTCCTAAGGGTCGCGTGGTTATGTTAGCAGGTGAATCAATGACGGGTAAATCATTATTTGTTCAAAAGATTCTTGCTAATGCTCAGAAAGAAGGCCTTATACCAGTTATTTTCGACACAGAAAATGCAATTGATGCAGAGGGTGCTACTCGTATCGGTCTAGATGTATCCAAAGTCAAATATGTACCGTGTGTTAGTATTGAGCAAACACGAAATGCTCTGTATAAGTTTTTAACTACTGTACAAGAAAAAAAACTACAAGGTAAGTTTATAGTAGCTATCGACTCACTTGGTAATCTTCAATCCGAACTTGAGCATTCACGAATGGGTAAAGAGAGTACGAGTTCAGATATGGGCTCAAAAGCTAGAGCAATGAAGACCCTACTGCAAACATGCACTAACTTAGGATCTGTAACGCAGACTACGATTTTGCTGACAAATCACGTTTATGACGACCCGACAGCAATGTTTCCATCGATTGAAAAAAATATGCCAGGTGGTAAAGCGTGTGTCTACCTTCCGTCTGTTACAGTTCAACTAGCTCGAAAGCCAGTAAAGGATGACGGAGGTAAGACTACAGATGCAAAGTTAGCAGTCGGTCAAAAAAATTACTCTGGTATTATTATTAGAGCCCTTACACGTAAGAATCGATTCATTAAACAATACCTTGAAGGCGAAATGTTTTTATCATTCTCATCCGGACTTGATCGTTACTATGGTCTACTCGACCTCGCTGTAGGTCATGGAATTGTAATCCAAGGTGGAGCTACTTATACTCTTGAGGATGGTTCCAAGTTAGGATACTATCGTAATTTTAGAAAAGATATTGATTTGTGGGAAAAGACAATTATTCCTAAGCTAGAGTTGAAGATTAAAAAGGAGTGGTCATACTCTAACGAAGAGGTTGAAGTACCAGAAGAGGTAATTGAAACAGAAGATAATGAATAAAAAATTAGTTTTAGCGTTCTCAGGTGGAGCTGATTCAACTGTCTTGTTATACATGGCAGCAGCTCAGGGTTATTTAGAGATTCATACGGTATCTTTTGATTACGGTCAAAGACATCATAGAGAATTAGGATGTGTTAATATACAACTAGAAAATATTAGAGAAAAATATCCTAATATCAAGTTTACTAACAAGGTTCTTGATGTTAGCTATCTTAAAGACATCTCACCTACATCCTCTCTTACAAACCTCGATATTGATAACCCTGATATTAGTAAAATTGCTGGTGATGCGCAACCTATATCATATGTACCGTTTAGGAATCAGATGTTTATTACGATCTGCTGTGCTTATGCAGAAAGCCTTAAAGCAGATACAGTATGGTATGGTGCTGCTCAAGTAGACTCTTTAGCTGGTTACTGGGATGGTAGTCAAGAGTTTGTTGATAGTGTAAACAGCTTAGTATCACTCAACAGACAACATAGGATTAACGTGGGAGCTCCACTGCTCTCCATGTCGAAAGCTGATATTGTAAGACAGGGTGTAGAGCTTGGGGTAAACTTCAAAGACACATGGACATGCTATTCTAATCGTGGAGATGGTTTAGCTGATGCTACTACCCCTTCAAGTAGTTTGAGATTAGCTGGCTTTATTGAGTCTGGATACAAAGACCCTATTGAGTATCTTCAGCAAGAAAAGCTGAATGAGATTTATGAAGCTAAAGGATGTTACATTCCGTAATTTCTTAACTCAGCCAATTGCTTAGATGTCTTTGGCTTAAATTTGTCTTTAAAGCTCTGCAATTCAACAACGAGCTTTGGAGTATTATATACTCTCTGTTCTGACATATAGTTAAGTACCGATCTTTCTTCAATTGGTGTTTTACCATCTGTATATCTTGGCATTGATATACCCAATTCCTCTAGCTCCTCAACCGTCCAATTACCTACCTGATTTGTTTGATCTTCAGCTTCTTCTTCCCGAGGTGAAAGATTTCTTACTGCATCTTGCTTCATATGAATATCAGGGGTATGTATAACAACACCCACACCACCATATGATTCAAGATCCTCTGCAATTTGCAATTCTACTTTCTCAGCACCGAGTCTTTCAATAAGTCTAGCAAGCTTTGAGTTTTTATCAAAAATACCATCTATATTTCTGCCATCAACTTCAATATCACTATCCTTAACAAATCTCTTAACATAACTAATAATGCGATCTATATCACCGAGATCACAATCCTTACTTACAACAATTTCAATCATATAGTCTGAACTATATGAACGCTGTATAGACCCAGCTAAATCATCATATGTATCAACAACCTGACTTATCGTATTCAAAGCCGAAGCGGCCCCCTTCTTACGCTCAAGTCTAGCAACTTTCTTAGCAGCCTTAAGCTCAACGTTAAGCTTATTAAGCTCGTAGCGTTGTGCAGCAGCATCTGTCCTATTACCGGTAGTGAAGCTTACCTTACTCTCAAGATGACTCTTAATATATTTTTGAATATCCTCTTTACGAGTTTTAATTTTTGCAGCTATACCACTAGTCTCAAAATAATCAACCATTCTACTTACCGATGGATCGTTCTTAAACTGTTTAACAATACTATCACCAATAATATCTAGATCATAAAGAATTGTTAACATTGCTAATCTCCCCTCACGTGTTCCAGATGATGCACCTCTTGCTGCCGCTAAACCTCTTGCTTGATTCATGAAACCGGGTAGAATTCTTTCCATTGGAGACGGTGCAGCCTCATTAATAAAAGATAGCCTTGAAAGTAGATTACTAAAGGAACTCATGTATAATAATATTTATACAATATGCAACTAAATTGGGAAGATTTTAATGAAATGTCTTATACAGGCATATGTAACCTGCCAGGTATAGGTAAGAAGGTAGCTGAGCGCATTGTAGCAATGCAGCCTTTTCGTACAAACAATGATCTTTTTAAAATAAAAGGTCTTGGATATAATACTTTAAGAAATTTAGGTATTGAAAAAGTTAAAAAGGAGCGTAAATCATGGTATATGATGCCTGACGGTATTGAATATCCGACATACTCTCTAGCCAAAAACAATTTAACAGGTCAAATTGATTTTTTCTGGAGAATGCCAAAAGAGAGGAGAGATTACTTATAATATTATGATTGCTATTCTTATTATTGTTTTTATTATTTTAATACTTTTAAGAGAGGAGTGAGAAGCTGAATTATTTGTGCAATTATAGGATCTAACAATGTATCAAAATTTGAAGTATTATATGAAGGTAATCTACCTCGCGGTAATTTTGCTAGTGGAGTTCTTTGTCTTTACAATAGAAATGAGCAGCAAGTTATTAAAAAGCAAGGTACGCTCGATTTTAACCAAATTCAGTTAGATGAGAGGTGCGATTACTATATAGGACACGTCCAGGCACCTACATCAGCTGCCCGTTACTGGTCATATGATACATCCCACCCTTTTGAATCTCTTTCATGGTCAGTAGTTCACAATGGTGTACTTACTAATTGGAAGAGTTTAGTAGCAGAATTTGTAGATTGGGATGTAAATCCTGTTGATACCGCTGTAATTCCTAACTTACTACAACACTTTACTGAAGAATGTAACGGTGAGTGCTTAGCTCATACTCTTATTAAAAAGGTTCTCGGTAGACTTGAAGGAACCTTCGCGTTGTGTGTAATAGATACCGATACTAATGAAGTTTATATTGCAAGACAGGGATCTATTCTTCACTACAATGATACCGGTGATATCTCTACTCTCGGTGGTGAAGGCTTTAAGCTATTACCAGAAGGTGTAATTATGATACTATCTGAATTTAAAGAGTGGAAGATCGCTGATACATTCGAGACCAAATCGCCATTTTTATTTATATAATCTTATGTCAAAATACAAAACACTATATTTCTCAGCTACAAAAGGCAGCCGAAAAGATACATTCCTATATAAAAATTCATCAACCTTCAATCAATTTATATATAAGGAAAAAAATACTTCATCACTTGCTGAAGTCTATAATCGTGCAATTGATTTAGCTATCGAGGGTAAAAAAGACTATCTCGTACTGTGTCATGATGATGTAATTATTGAATCGGATATTATATATAAAATTCCAAGCTTATTGAATACAGAGTATGATGTTGTTGGTGTGGCTGGAACTACAGAGTGTAAGTTACAGGAACCTGCTTTGTGGCATATAATGGGAGGTGGATTCGAAGGTGGTAAACTACACGGTGCTGTTGCTCATGGTACAGAGACTCAAAAAAATATGACAGCTTTTGGAACCTATCCAAGACGTGTAGTATTACTTGACGGTGTATTTTTAGCAATCCATCGTAGAGTATTTGAAACCGTAAGATTTGATGAAACAAATCCAGCAAAGTTTCACCATTATGATTTAGATTTTAGTTTGCAGTGTCATAAAGCAGGATTTAAATTAGGTGTATCCGATATTATGATTACACACGCTTCACCAGGTCTAAGAGAATTTACCCCGGAGTTTTTAGAGGGTCAAGCGTGGTTCTTAAACAAGTGGAAAGGTAAGCTGTAAGACTGATTATGGGTAGGGTTGGATAAATGATTGATAATAGAAACTTTAATTATAGTATTAGTTTGTGAGTGATTTAGATAATGATTATTTTGAAAAAATTTTATGCTACCGATCTTTAACTGACACAACGTATCTTGCTTCAATTGTAGACTACGTCAAGCCGAAGTATTTTAAATCAAAAAATATTGCTAAGATATTTGAAATTATTAATGATTTCTATACAAGGCGTGAAAAACTTCCTACCCTTACTGAGGTTAAAGCTTACCTTACTACAGATGAGTATAGAGAGTCATTTAAGCAGCTTGTTGAATCATTTAAAGACCTTGATAAAAATATCGATAAGTCGGAATTATATGATAATACAGAGAGATTCATTAAGGAGAAGTCTGTGTATTATACTATGCTCGATGTTGCGGGTGATATAGCTAAAGGCACGGTAGATACCTCTGAAATACTCAATAAATTCGAGACATCGTGTAATATTAGTCTTGTAACTGATAGAGGTCTTGATTTATATAGAGATATTGATTTAATTGTAGACGATTTAACGAGTGTTCAAAAAGCTATTCCGAGTACTTGGAGCTGGTTTGATGAAGCATTAAATGGGGGATTTCAAGAGAACGGACGAGCATTATATGTGTTTGCAGGTGAGACAAACATAGGTAAGTCAATCTTCTTAGGTAATATAGCTACTAATATTGTTAATCAGGGTAAGAATGTGTTATTAATTACTCTTGAGATGTCAGAATTGCTATATGCTCGTCGTATATGTTCTAATGTTAGTAAGATACCTCTTAAAGAATTAGCAATCAATGCTCAATCGCTGAAGCAAGCAATAAGAGAGCAGCAGAATGAGGGTAAAGGTCATATGTTTATTAAGGAGTTTCCTCCTAGTACAGTCACACCCAACCAACTAAAGGCTTTTATTAAGAAGATTATAGATCAAGGCATTAAGATTGATGCTATTGTGCTCGATTACCTTAATCTACTACACTCAACTGTAGGTAGCAACTCATACGAGAGAATTAAAAACGTAACAGAGCAGGTCCGCGCCATGACTTACATATTTAACTGTCCGATAATTAGCGCTACTCAGTTGAATCGTCAAGGGTTTGGTAGTGATAATCCAGATCTAGCTACTATCTCTGAGAGTGTAGGTTTAGCTGCTACAGCTGATGTTATCGTATCTATCTACCAGAATGCAGAAGATAGAGAATTAGGTATTATTAGACTAGGTATGATGAAGAATAGATATGGTCCAAGAGGCCATACTCAAGCTATGAGAATTGATTATTCTACTCTAACTATTACTCAGGCTGAGGAGAACGTAAACGAAGCGTCAGATAGCTCATACAATATGCTACAAACCCTTGTAAGTTGACTAAATAGAGTTGTTTATAAATACAAATAGTGAAGCCAACTATTTGTATTAACGAAAATATTAAAGCCTACCGCGAGGGCAGGAGAGACTTTAGTGTCAGTGAGTTAAATGATATTAAATTGTATCTTTTAAAGTATAAAGATCAATTAGAAACTACAAAATTTTTTGAAGGTAGTATAAAGGATTTTAAAGTAGTTAGCTGCTTTGCTGAAGACTACCACGATGAATTATTTAGACATATTTTAAGTATTAATAATACAGCTATTGCTATTATTATAAAACTATCAACAAAAAGCGTATTGTTTAAAAAGAATGATAAAATATGCGACATTAATTTAGCAAAATTAGCTAATATATTATGTGACGGTGCAGACCTAGATGGTGTGACAGCTGTTGGTAAATTTACTGCCAAATTTCTCAACTTTACTAAAACACTAAAGCCATGTATTTAACTCCCGTTATAAATCCCTCGCAAAGCATTATAGATCGAGAAAGTGAGCACATTCTTTTATCTTTTTGCTCGTTTTGTACTCTACTAAAAGGCAAAAAGTTATCATTTCAAAATGTTTTTATTCTTGCTCTTCAAGATGAAAAGCTAAGAACTATACTAAAAGACCTTTTAGGAGTTGATTCTAATTATGAAATCGTTAAACTGTTTTTAGAGTATGATCCTACTATTACTAAAAGTAAATATATTACAAAATATACAGGTAGTATGACAAAATATATGAATGAATGATAGTAAACTATGTCTTTAACAGAGCAGGAAAAACAAATTTATAACGCATACTTAGTTGCGAGCAGATCAGCAAAAGATAAACCATTTAAACTACGGCAAAACTTTACTAACATAGATGATAAATTATATATTATTCTTAAAAAGCTTTCCCTGCTATTTAACAATAACAAAAGTGTTAGCATTACAGAGTTTTTTAAAGCATCATTTGAATATTACCCGGATCTAACGTATATTGATTTACACTTTTTTACAACACCTAAGGCTATTAAGTGCTATACACTATATAAAAAAAGACTTGAAACGCTTTCCCCTGATAGTGAAGAAAGCATAATAAAATGTAAGCAATGCTGCACCTTTATTATGAAATATTGTGTGGATAATAATCTAACACTAAATGAATATAAGACTATAACTAACGGTACAACGCCACTAGTATTACAACACTTGCGTGATCATAGCATAAATTTTTACGTCGTTCATGGCCTTGAGTGTGATAGAATCATAAGACAAGTTGAACCAGATCTCCTAGAATTTTTTATTACTGATTTTAATCAGTTATTAAATAACACAAGACTTAACTTTCAACAATCAGTTAAGTTAAAATTAATAATAAGAGAGGCTCTCAGACTTATTGAAGAATATCTGTTGAAAAAGAAAAAAAGTAAGGTATAATAACGTACAACCAAAATTAAATTAAAATAAAAAAAATATGAGTTTATTCAATACATCGATGTTTCAGTCTATTAAAGACGCACTAGTTAAAAATGAAGGTGAAAGTAGTAATACTACTTATAACGAAATCATGAAAACGACTCCTGGCAATACCTATACAATTAGGCTGCTGCCGGTTGCTACAGATTGGAAGAATACATTCTTTCATTATTACAACCACGGGTGGCTATCGTTTGCAACAGGTCAATATGTACAAGCTCTTTCTCCGATGACGTTCGGTGAACGCGATCCGATCGCCGAAGAACGTTTTAGAATTTTACGCTCTGGTACAGAAGATGATAAAGAGAAGGTTAAGGCTATTAAGCGTATTGAAAAATATCTAGTTAATGTCTATGTAGTGGACGACTCGCAGAATCCAGATAATAATGGTAAGGTTAAAATTCTCCGATATGGTAAGCAACTTCATAAAATTATTATGGAAGCTATTGAAGGTGAAGATGCAGAAGAGTTTGGCCCTCGTATTTTTGATCTTGGATCTACAGGTGTTAACTTCAAGGTTAAGTGTGAAAATCAAGGAGAGTTTCCAACCTATGTATCTTCAAGATTTACTTCTGCAGGTAAACTTAGCTTAAGTGAGGATGAACAGAAAAAAATCTATGATAGTACTTTTGACCTCACAAAGGTCTTTAGCCTTAAATCATATGATGAACTTAAGCAAATGATTGACGAGCATTACTACTGTAAGACCGCTGAGGAGGTCGCTGAACCTGCGGCTCGTTCTTATACTAAGTCTGTACCTGTTCAAGAAGAAGCTCCACCATTTAAAAAGCCGCAATATAGCGATACATCAATTGATGACGAGATTGATGAACTCCTTAAAGATCTATAATATATGACTGAAGCAGAAAAACAGGCTTTTCTTATGTTTGCAGGTACGATGCATGGCCACGCGAAAGCGACAGATCAAATGATTGTTGGTCAGTCTCAGGGCCTTCGACCAATGAGTAGTGATCTTGAGAGTAAATTTGCTGAGGTGCTTCAAACACCTACCCAGCAATATAGCTCTGATGATTATCAGCGACCACAACAGGATAACTTCGAAAGTGTTGAGCAAGCTGCTCGGGAGATTGTAAATATGCATTCACCTGTAGCCGCAGATGTAAATATTGTTAATTTACTTAAAGAAATTAACTTGAATTTAGTTAAGATAGTAACTACACTTGAAAGCAATGGCGGACAAAAGAGAACTAAAAGTACAAGATCGGCCTGAATTTGTAAGGTTTCTAGATGCAATATCAAAGATCAACGAGTCAGCGATAGTAAACGTGCAGGAAGGAAGTCCTGGTTTACTATCCTGTCTCGTCTCTTCTGCAGATAATACTCTAATACTATTAGCAGAATTAGATTCAGTTAGTACTAACTTTAGCGGTACTAATAATATTCCTGATGTTAAGAAGCTTATTCGTGTTGTAGATACTATTAATTCAAAAGATATTAATATTACTGTCAACTCTAATAATTACGAATATAAGGGCAATCATATCAAGTTTAAGTATCACTTATATGAAGATGGTTTGTTATCTAAACCTACTATTAATATTGAAAAGATTAAAAGCTTTAAATATGATATTAGTTTTAGCATAACTAAAGATATTCTGCAAGCTATTATTAAGGGCAGTACATTTGCGACAGAGACTAATAAAATATACCTGTATACAGAAGATGGTAATTTAAAAGCAGAGCTTACAGATAGAGCTAGGCACAATACAGACGCGCTATGTTTGGATCTTGGTAAGGTTGAATTTAATCTTTCACCTATACCGTTAAATCTTGATAACATTAAGCTACTATCAACTATAGGTCAAAAGATTGATATTGGTATTAACACCGAATATGGTGTGTGTATATTTGATATTCAAACAAACACTATTAAATTAAAGTATATCATAACTTCCCTAACACAATGAAGCCTCTTAAAAATAAAATTACTACCTTATCATACTTTGTTAAACGTTTAAAAGATAGTGAGTTTAATACATGGAAGATTTGCTCAAATTATTCTCTTTCGGATCCAAGAAAGTGGACAATTATGGTAGACCCGGGTAATACATCTTTGTTTATTACGTGTTATGAAAACAAGGACTTTAAGGGTGAAATGATGTTTGAGTTTAATGATGGTGGTAGATTATTTCTAAGAAATTACTCTATTAAAACATCATCTATGGAAGTCATTGTTACTATTCTAATTGAAAGAGGGGTGCCGCAAGGCAATCATTTATCAGCACCCCCATCTTACGCATCGTAAAGTGAATCAACAGCTTACACTAGAACCAGGTAATACCTACGCGGTTCAAAGCGGTACCTACGCAGGTGAAATGTTAATTTACATCGGTAAAGATCAATTAGCATATAACTTTCTTGTGGTACCGACTATGATAAATCGATCTATTCCATGCAATACATTCGAATCGGCATGGAACTCTGATATAATAGAGTTTGTAGAGAAGGTACCGGATTATATAGTGCAGATTTCTACTGTTCAATACAACAAAAATGAAAAGTTTAATAATTGATGGAAACAACCTTGTTCATAGAACATGGTGGACAGCTAAAAATATCGTAGGTACAGAAGAGGTAGCAAAGCTGAGTAATTTTCATATCTATTTTACAATTAATGCAATTAAAAGCTATGTTAACACATTTAAACCTGACAAAATTATTGCTTGCTGGGATGAAAAGCTTGATTATCAGCGTAATGATCGTAAAGAGCTTTTTCCAGAGTATAAAGGTAACCGGTCTACTGACACAGCGCCGCATCAAAACAACGAAAAGATCAAGGAATTGCTTTATACCTTAGGTATTCCATCTATCTTTCCAAGAAAATTAGAAGCTGATGATGTTATTGCCTACTTGACCGAAGCTCTTGAAGGATCCAAAGTTATTATTTCAGTAGATAAAGACTTTTTACAGTTGGTTAATAAAGATATAATTATTTACGATCCGATTAGAAAAAAAGAAACGAATGTATTTAATTTTGTAGAAAATGCTGGCTGCGAACAAGTTAATTTTATGACTATTAAATGCTTAGTGGGTGATAAATCTGATAATGTACCCGGTATACCTAAGTTTGGTAAAGTAAAAATTAAAAAGTATCTTGAAGGTAGTGTTCTTCTTACTGAAGAAGAAAATTCAATAGTTACGCGTAATTTAGAGTTATTTCGCTTAGATAAATATAAGTCCATTGAAAATCGTGACGAGTTAATATACTATCAAGAGCAAATACCAGCTGCTTTAAGTTGTGAACCTAATTTTCAGCAGTTTCTTGACTTATGCCAAGAGTACGACATGAATTCTATTCTTAATAAAAAGGAAGATTGGTATAACTTGTTTTTTGTAAAGCACCGCTTATTATCAATGTTTGTATGATTAGTTTACCAGAAGATTATATTGTAGAAAAATTCTTTCAATATTCACACCGACCTAAGCGTAATAAGTTTAATAATACTTACCAAGCAAGTTGTGTTATCTGTAGGGAGGGTAGTGGTTCTTCGTTTGGTAATAAGAAGCGTTGTTATTATATTCCAAAAAATGACAATATCTTTTGTCATAATTGCGGTTGGTCTGGTAAACCTTATACATGGATTAAAGAGGTATCAGGCAAGACAGATACAGAGATTATTGCAGAAGTTGAAAATTATGCAGGTGAACGCGAGATTTTGCCTAGCTTTGAAGAGCTTCTTGTAAGACCTAAAACAGAGTCCCTACCTAAGGACTCTATTAACCTGAGTGACCCTCATCAGCTTAAGTTTTACAGTACGAATCCTATTGTATCTGCTTGTTTAACATTAATTCACAGTAGACGCTTAGATACAGCGGTGAACCGGCCTGACAACCTTTATCTATCACTTACAGACCCGGTTCATAAAAATCGACTGGTATTGCCTTTTAAAAGTGAGCAGGGTAATATTGAATTTTATCAATCAAGAACAATAATACCTAACGATAATAAGACGCGACCAAAGTATGTCTCAAGAATTAATGCAGAAAAGACGCTCTTTAATATAGATAAAGTTACTAGTGATAGTAAGAATGTTTTTATCTTCGAAGGTCCCATTAATGCGTTTTTTACAAAAAATAGTGTTGCAGTAGCTGGAATTACAGAAAGAGGTAACGCGACGTTTACTGAAAGGCAGCAAAAACAAGTTGATACCACACTAAGGTGGATGGATCGTATATGGGTACTTGATAGTCAGTGGATTGATAATGCTTCACTTAAGAAATCAGAGACATTACTACTAAACGGTGAGAATGTGTTTATATGGCCTGAAAAAATCGGTAAGCGATTTAAAGACTTTAACGATATCGCCATATATTGTAAGGTAGACGAAATATCAGCAGAATTTATACAAAAAAACACCTTCAATTCTCTTGAAGGGGTTATTAAGCTTTCAGAGATTAAAAAATTTAGACTCCTGCAAGTTCAGGCTTAGTCTTTGAGCTTATAGCGGACTCTAGCAGGGTGCTAAGAGCACTAATTTCCTTTGCAGCTCTTTCTATTAGACTACACGCTTTCTCACCAAGAGCCTCGCTTAATATTGTTTTTTCCGGTGCATTAGATATTACTGATAGTATAGACGTGCCATCCGAGGCATTAAGAAACCTATAAATTTCTCCTACTTCAGCAAACCAACCTTCTATTTGCTTTACATACTCGGCATGCTGTTGTGCAGTAACTTGAGCAGCAGCAGCAAGGTGTTGAGACGCAGCATCTGTATTGCCATTAGTAGGACTAACATCAAACTTACCAGGATCCGTGCCTTGATCAAGTGACTGTTCCATCGCTTGTCTATCTTCATCTTGCTCGTTTAGCGCTTTTAAAAATCTACTTTCAAACTTCGTCATAAATATATTTATGCCAATGCATAAATATTTATAATGCCAATCGCAACTAATCCTTATAGTGTAGGTATAGCTCCTAATCCAATTAACAATCTTGACACTCAAAGTCAAATTCAAAAATTCAAGGATGAAGAAGCAACACATATTGCTCCTCAAGTACTACCCTTCGACTTTGATAAGTCGCAAGAATTAATTAGTATACTCTATAAAAATCTCTTAGATATTAGGAATATGGTTCTTGCAGCAGAAAAAAATCCACAGGTGAAAACAAGATTTACAACACCAATTTTAAATGTTATTGACAATATTGGTAATGAAATTTTACAAGATATCCCAGAATTGCTTGATAAATTACAATTATCGCATACAATGAGATATGATTAAAAGGGTTGTTTTATCGCTTACGTTAACGCTTATTATTAGTATAGGTATAGGTTTTGTCTTACAAAATATTATTGGATTCTGGCAAGGTACTATTGCAGCGTTGATTACGCACTTTATAGTATTTTATATTTTTAATCCTGAAAAAAAGAGTCAGTCCTTTATAGACAGTGAAAAAGCAGCACTTGATAAGCTACTTGAAACGCAAACCGTAAATGTTGACTGCCCCTGCGGAAAAAATTCAATTGCAGCACCAATTTTACTAAACACAGAAAATGTGTTTAAATGCGATAAATGTCAAAGTACATTTCGTGTTAATGTGACATACGAATCAGTATTATTAACAGAACCAGTTAATAGTATCAATATATTCAATCAACTTAAGGGAACTTCCGTATAATAATATATAATGAAAACGTTTAACTTTAAACTTAAAAATAATAAAGAAATTAATATGGATATTGACGAGCTAACACGTTGGTCGTGTTTACTTGAAGGTATTGAGCAGGTATCTATCAAATGCGATGAGCTTGGATATGGTAGAGACAATGAAGAGTGGGTCAAGCCGCTAGCATTCCAAAAGTATATTGATGAACGCTTTCACTCTATGCGCCACGATCTTACCGTTGAAGCATTGATGGGAAATATCTAACACTCACCCCAGGTATACGTGTAAGCTAGTGAGAGAATATTAAATTCTGGTGCGGTTAAAGTGGGCGTTAGAGTGTTAATTTGCTGCTGCATAATTAGCGGTAAATTACAAGTATAGTAATTATTATATATCACCAAGGGGTAAGCAAACCGGGTAGCATTAAACTTATAATTGTAAGATGTTAAATCTGCATCTTTAACTAGTAGGGCTGTTGTTATATTGTCAAATATACCCGCATTAGTATTACATGTTATATTACTATATATTGTCGTTACACTAAATCTCTTAGTGATATTATCTATAGATGATAGTAACTCAATAGGTTTGTAAATTGATGTGGATGAATCCTTAATACCCCATTCAAAAAAATAAGGATAAGCATCTCCCATATTAGGTAAAGATAACTGCGGTAGATATGATTCATTATATATATTACCTAGCAAAAATAAATAATTATTATTATAATACACTCTATCATAAGGTATATTATATGTAGTAGATGTAATAGGTATGGTATATGTATAATTAGGACTGTTGCCTGTAATAGGTAACAGTGATGTTGTTGTAGATCCCCAACCAACTGTCAACTTATACTCAAAATTAATTATCTGACCTTCAGAAATACTATAACTACTCAAAAATGTATTACGTGCAAAAGCCCCCGATAAAGGTGATGTTGATTTTTTGATAGCGAATTCTGCTATTGTAATATCATCGCTAGCAGTGGTAGTAGTGAATGATGTGTAGTAAGATTTACTGGTTAGTGTATCTTGATATGTCTCTATACTACCACGTAGTATATTTTTAAATACTGAGGGTAAAATAACACCACTCAACCCATAGCCATTACTACCAGATAGTAAATTACTTGTACCAATATCCAGATACTGTAACATATCAGGTATACTATTTGAATATAGATCTACTAAGCCTCCTGAAAGAATAGTATTATTACTCCATGGTGTAGAATAAACAACTCTATTATTTTCTACAATATTAAGTTTGTATTGACCTCTAAGCTTAATATCTACATTTATATTGTTATCAATCATAGGTATCTTGCTGTTAGAGTTGGAAAAGTCCCAGTTATAGCTGTACTATAAGTACCAATTGGAACAAGCGCACTATTTCTCATAAATAGTGAACTCGTGCTTAGCGTCCAGAAGTCACAAACCTTATCTTTATAAACCAAATAAGCTCCATTAGCTGATTTATAACTAAATAAGCCATTACGTGTTAAGACTCTAGCTGACAAATCAGTAAAATACATCTGATAACCAAAATTAAAAGCATCTTCCACAATACTACTACTTAAACAAACAGAACTCAACCTACCATATACTGCTGTAGTAGTAATGTTACATAAACTATCAATAGAATTACTATCTGTAACATCAGTAACAATAGCTTGTATTCTTGGTATAGGGGGTTCCTCAGGAGGTAATGCAGCTATTAAAGTATTAATTGGTATAGTGTTTGAAATAGTATCGCTTGTATATGTCATGGTAGCACCTGATGTAAATGCACCTTCCGTGTGAAAGTTTCTTATGTGTATTGTTCCAACCGCTTGTGTGTTGTTACTTATAATAGGCGTCGCAAAGGATATACCCACTTTAAACAGAGTTGTACTATTAATATTTAAATTAATATTTTTCTCAAATAGTGGCTTAAAATCATCCTCTGGTGAACTCCTGTAATCTATATATATTGTCTGACCTACATTGCCTAGACGTGTACGTATTGTCTTAAATTTAATACCAGACTCAACTATTTTAAAGGAGCTATCCAAACTCGAGAGAGCGACATTATAATTGTGTGCGCTAAATGAGTAGTTCGGCCAACCCCCTCTCATACTAATACTATTAGGTATAACGTCCGAAAGACCTATACCATCACGAGTATAAGCATCTTCAAATATATTTGTAGCTGAAATCTCTCTCGACATCGTCGCTGACGCAGCAAACATTCCTGTTGTATCAAAGCCTATTGCTACAAGACTATCCTTTATACCTGAACTAAGATCGGTAGTTAGTATATCTCCAGCCGATAATCCAGAATATCCGAGATCTATGTTATGACTACCACCACTAAGTGGTACATTATCCATTAAGAAGACTGTAAATCCGGCCTCTGTATTATTATTACCACTAATCGCGTAGTCAAACGACCATACAATATCAGAATAAGGTGAGTATCCATACTTAGACGCCATATTAATCGCCTTTGTATCAATAGTAAATTTTGGATAATACATTATATTTTATATTTATATCAATTACTCTTTGCGAAGACACAAGTCATTGAATCTTTAGCTTTAAAGCGGGTCACATGCACTAGCTTATATCCAAGTCTCCTGTATTCTCTAAAAAGTATATTAAAATATACAACCTCAATGTTGATTATTATGCTACCCCGGGACTCATCGACGAGTATGTACTCGGAAAATTCTTCTCCAAGTGCTAACACACGCTCTGATGTAGTCACATAAATATTTAATCATTTAAGTAGTTTAATATTTGAGCTAGCTTATTATCTAGATCCCTTATTTGCTCGACTCTATTAAAATCAGACACAGTGACACTATATGATCCTACTATATCCTTTAGTAGAGCTAGATCTTGCTCTGTAAGTCCTTCGATTATTACTTCTTTCATAATTTATAGTGTATATCCAACGATACGTAGGGTTATATTATCAGAATTTAATTCAGAGGGACTAAATCTTATACCACACACTAAATGCTCAGCACCATTAGCTGATAAGGGTATAAACGCTTGTGATGCACTCCGTATGTTATCATTCCCGCCAGACGCACGACTTGCCGCAATTAAAAATTCGTTATCACCGACAAAGACGGTGCTGAGGTCACCTAGTAAGTTAATATTAGGTGCTGCAACAATATAACGCTCTGTATTTCCTCCATCAGGACCTAACTTCTGTATATTACAATCAACAATTAAGTTTTTTGCAGTTTGAGGTACACTCTTATTCAAACTCAAACCAGTAGAATCTGTTATTGTAGGGTATGCTGATAACGCAAATCTTAATCCTGCTTCCGGTGGTGATCCTGTATAAACTACAACTGGAGTCTGGAAAAAAGATATAGGTGAATACGCGTTATATGTAGGAGTATTCCTAGGACCCATGTCCTTTATTACACCAGCAGGACGAGAAGTTAATGCAGGCGTTGCTATACTAGTAATACGACCATAACTGTCAATACTAAAGGAAGTACCACCCGCCACATCTTGTGCTTGTGTTAATTCAGGTAGGCTTATAGATATGTTACCTGAAAGCGGACTTACAGCTGTATTTATCTTAGTTACGCCGTTTACCATACACGATAAACTCTCGTTTACTGTAATACTAGACGACACAAGACTATCTGGCTTAGCCTTTATAATATATAAAGCACCGCAGGCACTCAAAATTGAGCCGGCACTCGACGCAATTGAATATGTTGTTGAGCCAGCAGGATTATTTTGTACACCATATAGTGTCTTATTTGTAAAGTCAGGTACATTGAAGGCAGAACTAGTACCACCGTATGAAGTACCAATTACCGCAGACAGTTCGCGGTAATTGGTACCAGACACTGACTGCCCGTTACACAGTAACCAACCAAAAGGCGCATTCGCTGCAGAAACAAACGGCATTATAGATCCAACGGGTATTTGACTTGCAGCTCCTGATACAAATATAGATACAGGTGCTGTTGCTTCACTCCACGTTAGAGTACCATCTATATCAGATCGAAGAAAGAGATTTGAGCTTGTGAAAGACGGCCAGTTGTAGTTAACATTATTAATATTTAAATTACCCTGAAGTCTTAGATATGTTGCATTAGGTTTAGATACTATACTATTGGTTTTAATAGTATCGTTAAGTATTAACCGACCTGAATCATCTCTATCAAGAGAATCTCCTAAAGCACCAGGACCAATGTCACCAGCAGATAAAACACCAACGGATATTTCATTTGTTAAGGGATTTACAACAATAGATCCATCACTACTACCTGCATAAACACCACCTACAGATGTCCAGTTAGTAATAATCGATGGTGGTCCAATTCCAGTCTGACCGCCAGTAAAAATATTAAGCTTATTACTATCAGAATCAAACGCATAATCACCAGGTATAACATTTGTTATTGTTGTAACATCAGGCTGTGAACCTACAAACTTATTACCTGTTACTATACCTCCTCTATTAATACCATCACCAACAAATAGTCTGTTGGTATCTGTTGTATAGCCGAGTTCACCCTGACTTAAAACAACATTTTGCCTATCTGCATTAGAACCACGCCTTACAATAAGCTTAAGAAGTGTATTATCATAAATTTCAATTTTATTATCCATATATTATTAACTATCAAAATATTTTGCCACCGGTATAGCTATTTTACCGTAATTGCTTGTGGTTAAAAATATATAACCTGCTGATGTTAGCGTAATTGTTACCGACGACGTACCTGTGGCATTAGAAGAAATTACGGGTATTAGTGTTTGATTAGTAAAGGCACTCTGACCCAACTTCCCATTAAATACGGATAAGCTACCAGTTGATGATCCACTTAAAACGGTAGTAATACAGGGAGTTAAGTTTACGATTTGACCCTTAGCATTAAATGATACATTTTGAAAGAAAGTAGACTGAGAATCTATTATATTTTTTAGTCCAATAGTACCAGTATCGCTTGTAAGTTGTAGTGTACTATCTACAGCACGTATAGATGTTTCTAGTTTTTCACCGACTATCTTTAAGCTACTTCCGAGACTGCCAGTGCTGAGTGAAGCAGTTGTTACTGTTCCTAAAGGTATTGCTGTTAGAGTCAATACTCCTGAATTAAATCCAAACAAACTATTATCGGCTTTTATAGAAATAATCTCACCGCTACCACCCTTAATACCGTTACCAAGTGAAGCTGTAGCAATATGACGTTGATCTATTTGATTTACTGAAAGCTTGTTGGTAGCTGTTACAATTAGTGTGCTACCGTCTACATTAATAACTAATCCACTTGTACCTGTTGATAAACCACCACCAATAGAAGTTGAAGCAAGCTTATTACTGGTTATACCACCATCTTTCACTATTAAGCTATTATCTGCTGAATACTCCAGTGTATTATTATCTACCTTAGGTCCAATAAACGCCCACTGTGCAGACAGAGCATAATTTGTACCGGTTAATTGATATAGTAGACTATTATCACTAACAATATCTCCTTTTATCGCGTTTACTATAGATGTACGTAGATTTGACGTCCTTGTAGGTGAGTGTATAGTTGTACCTATACTAGTACCACCAGCTGTGTTACCATCACCAATAAATACCCGCTGAGTATCCGTTGTGTACCCTAGTTCGCCTTGCTCCAAGACAATTTCCCGCCGTTGTGCGTCAGTGCCACGTCTAATCTTAAGCTTTATAATTGTAATATCAGGCATATTTGTGTATTAATATAAAATTTTCAGGATATTCTACGCCAAGCGTATATGGCGTGAGCGGGTGGTCTGGTGCCGAACACCGGTGTAGGCGTGTACTGCGCTTGTTCATATGGACCACTAGTACCGGTACCGTGTGTAGTATTTACATTATTCCTCCAGTTTGGTCTATTACTATCACCAGGAACCCACCGAGCGCTGCCTCCATACGGGGCAGTAGATACCACATTGGTCGCGCCGATCCAAATTGGATACCAGTCATCATTACCCCCCTCAGTGAATCCTCCTGTCGTATGTCGGTGATGTGGTACGGAGTAAAAGGCTACGTTATCATACCAGCCAGAATGGTGGCCAGGGCCGAAGTAATATTGACTTCCTCGCTCATCAGGGACAGACATTTGACCTTCACCCATTAAAAAACGACCCCGCGCTATCCGCTCCCAGGTTGTACCGGTAAACTGGTCAGTTGGATTTATGCCTGTAATATTTAGAAGTATTGAATGAACAGGGTAAATAATATTAAATAAATTATTCAAATTAAACTGAGTGGAAGCCATAAGATTACTTCCATTGAATGTTCCATTTATATTAGTGGCATTTATAGTAGTAGCATTAATAGTAGTGCCTGTTATATTACCAGCAGAAAGAGTGTTGCAAACAAAAGGCCCGCAAACCGTTGCACCGTTACAGCTACGGCCTAATTTAAGAGCCGACTTATTACCTGAGCCATCATAAATATCCTCCTGCCCGTCAGCAGGTAATGGATCGCCGTTAGAGTGCAGTAAGCTCTGAAAGGTTACATTAATTTTCGTATTGCTTAGAGAATTCTTTGTTGCCATCTTTATATATTTATCACCTCATTCAATTATTACAACATTATAATTGTCGCCAAACGACGTCGATACAGGTACAACACTATCACCGTTATCAGGCTTCGTCAAATCAATTAGTTCTTGCTGTAAATTATACAGCTCCGTGACCGCTCTATTAAATACACCTAGTATATTCTTTTCATTTTCGTGTATATAAAAATTCTCTAGAGTATCTGCATTACCGGTTGTAAAATTAATGTTATAATTATACTGACTATAAACAAACACATTGTAAGCATCATAGCGACCCGCAAACCTACCTAATACATTATTTTTTATATTTAATGTATCTCGCGCTACCTTATATAGTTCCTTATTTAGTGTACTACACTGTATGTACTCATCTTTATTAAGCGTATAGTTGTCACCACCAAAGTTTTCAAGGTTATCTAGCTTAAGAACTGTGCCTAGCTTATTATCTTCTTTAAAGTAGTATATTTTACCGGATGTAAATAAAAATACTTTATCGTGGTTAGACTTTTGCGGTGCAATTCGATAACCTCTAAATGGATCATTAAATATTGTTGAATTAACTATTTCTCCGTTTGATGTTATTGTATCACTCAACGCTAACCCTTCATCCCATGTAAAATTAGCTTGCCCGTGCGGAACATCAAGAAAATTCCATATATCAATAAGACTTGACGTCGTAACAGAGTTAGAAGTTAATGTTCTACTAATTGTAAACAGCGACCCACTACTATATCTGCCTACAATATATTGCGGCCTATTAACAAGGCATTTATAGACATTATATGTCGTGCAGATATAAAAATAGTTACTATCATTAAACGAGAACTCTATATTTTTAACTACTTCTTCACCAAAAAAACTAATATTTAATTCATATGTCTCAACTACTGCGAATGTATCGTCAATTATATATAATTTAGTTATGTCTGAAGCCTTAGTTATAATATATAAAAGATTATTAATTTTATTATACTCAATTGTAAGTAGTTGTTCCCTTCTTAAATTAATACCACCTACCCTATTAATGAAATTAAAATCTAAATCATAAACCTTAACAATATAATTTTTTGAATCATATACAGCCAGAAAATTATTTGAAGCTGTTATAATCGTCGGCTCGTTGAACCCTAATTTATCATTTGCTGCACCCTTACCACCTAATACTTCTATTACAGTGCGCTTATTTGAGAGGACCGAACTATCATTAATATATCCACCTATATCATACTTTATAATAGTATTATTACCTGTATCAGATATAAATAGATAATTACCGACTCGCGTCATACCGCCTATTAAAGCAAACTTTAACTTATTTTGTTTGTTATCAGTCTCATAAAAAGGTGATACTTCAATAGTGTTCATCGATGTGTTATTACACACAAGAGATATAAAATTAGTATCTGTATACGCAAATATTACTGATGTATCATCATCCTGTAAATAATTAGCAGCTACAAACCCCTTTACTTCACCTAGATTTAAAAAGTTAATATTACTTGAAAACGTTGGAATATTTTCAAACCCTGACACTATGCTAAGTCGAGTATCTGTCACTGATGATGCACAAGCAAACTTAACAGAACGACTATACGGCAACTTGTTTTCAACAACAAAACACCTCGAGTACGCATATAATATATTATAATTTAGCTTTTGAATCTTATCCCTTAACACAGTGTAATTTAAAAGCTCATTCGTATCAAATAAAAGATCATTTAAAGAAAAGGGTAAACTAGAACTATCAGTTATAATTCTATCGTAAAATAAGTTCGAACAATATACATCTGTCTTATATGTAGCTTTCTTTTCTAACGGTTGCCTGTTAAAAATACTTGTATCAATACACCTATCATAGTAAATTTCAGGTGAAGCCACATACGG
>Ga0181362_1000034_pt1 | contig 24255 bp, 36 predicted proteins | sample Su13NDMM110SN_FD_130095 | JGI IMG/M metagenome (GOLD analysis project Ga0181362, IMG submission 130095) | Freshwater viral communities from Lake Michigan, USA - Su13.ND.MM110.S.N | ecosystem: Environmental > Aquatic > Freshwater > Lake | place: USA: Michigan | collected 2013-07-16 | reverse complement strand
GAGAATTACATTGTTCTCACAATGGCTTCAGTCATACCTTCCCATTTTTTGATTTGACTTTTTGGGATGGTAAATTCCATCACTCCAATCTCCTCAACTCTTTTTAGGTAATCCTCACGAAAACGAGTAGCTTCAGACGCATCTTTGATATACTCTACTTTCATGTGTTTAGCACAAGTCTTACCCATACCTGTTAACATTGAAAACTCATCAGTCAAGTCTCTCATACAAGAAGTACAAATTTTACCTCTTTTGATTGTCATTTTACCTGCGAATTTAACCGCCTTTGGACTAATAGATAACAAACGAGTAATGTCAATTAGAGTTGGGTTGAATTCCAAACCGTAAGTCTCTTTCAATTCTTGACCAATCTTGCGGCCGATAATCAAAGTCTCTCCTGGTGTTGGCCAATTCATCTTGATTGTTCTCTCTTTATCCTCTTCTTTTTGAATTTGATTAATTGATGCTGACACTTGTTTATCAGACAATTTACCATATTTCTCAAGTTTAGATTGGATTTCTTTAACAAAAGAATTCTCTCCAACATAAGACTGAATTCTTTTCATGTCTTCAGTTAACTCGACTTGTTTTGCTTCAACAGGTGCTGTTAAAATTTTTTCAACCGCCGATTTTTGAGCTATTGTCAATGAACCGTACTTAGAAACTGTGTCTTTCATTTTAAGAATAAAAGAATTTTGACCTTTGTAATTCTGAACTTTTTGAGTGGTGGTAGTAGTTGTCATATCTTATCGTTTTTGTGAATACAAAGATAATCTTTTTTTCCAACCACACCTAATTTATTTTTATTTTTTTCCGCCCTTTTTTAAGTCACCAAAGATTCTCTCCCTTACCGCACCAAATATGAATCCTACAAAAAATACTACAATATACATCATACTCTACTATTGAATTAAATCGTCAAAGGTTAATCCGTATTCACCCATTATTTCGGATACTTTTTCTCTAATCTCTTGAGCCATTTCATTATCTTTATACTTGGACTCACTTCTAAGATATTGGTCAATATCCCAAAGTGCCAATGATAAATCCAAAGCCTTAACACATCTTTTGTGAGCTGTTACATCATCAGGCTCGTTCAAATCAAACTCTAATATTCCTTTCATATTTTTAGTCTTTAAATAAGTTAGTTAAATAAATAAACATTGGTTCCAAGTCCTTGTTGGTAGTGTAACGTCCTAAAAATTGTTCAAAATCTAAATGTTCTTCTTGATACATTTTAAACATACGAGATTTAGTCATTTTTGAATACTGTACATTTGCAATACGGTCACAAAGTTTAACAAACACAGCTCCCGAAGTGTCTCTAATACCTCTATAATAGTTAACCCCAGCTCTCTCTTTACGGTTCTTACCTTTGTCGTTGGTAACTGCGAATACAATATCCGCAGCTTCTTGTCCAATTTGGTTCATGACATCATTATAAGACACTCTACAGTCCTCTATAAGGTCATGACCCCAAATGGCTCTCATACAAGCATCTCTTAAAGTAATTTGGTCTTGTAATGGACCACGAAACGGTTCTCCCGTAAAATAGTCCAAAGTATCATCTAAAAGATGTTTGAACTCTTTACCAACTTCATTAACCATTCGTAAATGTATCTCATACGGAAGATAGGTATCATACATATGATTTGTTTTTCGGTGTTGTTCGATACACCATTGTTGCATATCCATAATCTTATTTTTTACAAAGGTAATTAAAATAATGGATAAAAAAAATCCCCGAGTGGGGATTTTAATTAAATTTGTTCTTGTTTCCTTAATCCATATGCTCTTGATAATCTTGTTAAACCAATACCAGCACCAAATCTTGGGAAGAAATCCAAAGATAAAAATTCTTCAAGTTCTTTCTCAACTCTATCTTTACCAAATAGTTCAAACAACTTGGCGGAATAACCGCCACCTTCAATCGTGTAGAAATTATGTTTCATCTCTTCAGGGTCACAACTTCTTTCCGCACTTCCGATTGTCTCTTGTCCGTAAAGAATTACATCCACTTTGTTGAAGATACTATTTTCATTATGTTTCATATTCCAAAATGGATTTGTTCTTAATGGAAAGTTTTGAAGTGATATAACTGAACCTTTTTCTTTCCACATTCTTGATTCATGTTCGTCCTCTAAGATTGAAACTCCACCGTATTTTTCACAAACCTCATCATATTTTACCTCAACAGGTTTATCAAATCCTAAGTGAGTCAAAAGTTCTGATTCAAGTTCTACCATATCTTTCATTGTACCTTTAGATTCAAATTCAAACATTGGGAATATTAATTCATGTCTACCAGGGATTGGATTCTTCTCTTGTCTATAAGATGTTGAGATACAGAATACCCCTTCCCATTCAGGGTTCTTAAGTAACTCATACTCCAACCACATTTGTCCTGTCTGTGGTAACGGCCAAATCTCCCCATTATAGTTAAAGGTTGCAATTGAATGTGGGTTCTCACACGCCGCCAATATTGATAACCTAGATTGGGTTGGTACCTCTATAAATCCTTTATCAAGGAAAAATCCTCTCATCTTTTGCACTAATTCATTGTAAGTTTTTGTGTCTCTCATTTTTGTTTTATTTATGTTTATTTATTGTTCACGTATGGGCAAAAAAAAGTCCCTAAATAAAATAGGGACTTACTTTTTAGTAATATTGTTGTTCGGCTTGTATAATTCGTATCGATTCATTGGTAATAAATATACTATATTCAGATAAAAAAGAAATATTTTACCTCTTAATTTTGGGCGAATGCTTTATCCGCCCAAGTTTTAGCTCCCATTCTACCCCAAAGTTCCATGTCACACATGTCAGGAAATGATTCTCTCATTGTTCCTACAGTTAACACTTCTAAGAACCCTTTGTCGATTGAGTACCATTTACCACCTTTGATTGTATAAACATTCATCCAATGACCGTACTCGTTTTTTACTTGGATATTAACTAAAGAATTTTTTCCGTATCCTCTGATAACTCCAGATGCAGTTCCTTTAGTGTCGTGGATGCTGATGAACCCTGCTTGACATTTACCTGCTATACGGAATTCGTAGTCTTTATTTTGGTCTTTGATATGGTTAGAAACCATTACAGAAACTCTTTTGTTTTTTATTGTAGTGTCGAAAGAACCGTAGAATACGTCTCCTGATAATGTTCCTTCTGTTACTTTGATGATGGTGTTTGTAGATGTCATAGTCTTATCGTTTTTGTGAATACAAAGATAAGGTTTAATTCCAAACTACCAAAACTTTTTATTCATTTTTACAAATATTTTCTTGATAACAACCTTGTCCTGCGCCATCAATATACCCTTCTCTTAAGTCTACGTGCGTAGACATTAAATAAGGCGTATCTTTACCACATATTAAACACTTATCATATTGTGGTTGTTCAGGGTTTCTCATCACCTCCCAATATTTGTTTCTAACTTTTTCACCAAGTGTTGAGTTATTTGGTGTTTCCAAAATTTCTTTTTCCGTTAAAGTGATTAATATTCCCATAGTGATAATATTTTTTATAAATATACAAATTAACTATTAGAAAACAAAGGTATTTATTAATATGATTAATGAAGAAATTTTAACGGAAAAAATTAAATATATTGTAATGTCTGAATCAGGAAAAGATTTTGAGATTATGAATGTTGATTTAGAAATGGATTATATGTATAACGATAAATCAACAATTGAAGCTTATCGTGTTTTCGTTAAATTTGACTATCACGGATTAATATCACCTGATTTACATTATTTTACTAAAGATATTTCACATATGTCAGATAAAATGCGTACTATAATTAGTAAATATGAGATAAATTCAAAAGGTAAAATAATACAAGGAGGTGAGAATACCTCTATAAGTGAAGGAGATATTTGGACATTAAATTTTGTGGCAGATGATAAACATATTTTTGATATGTCTTACCTAATTGTACCAAATAAAGAAGATTAATTATGAACGAAAAATTACAAAGACTATCAATAAAAATGGCGGAATTATTCCCCAAAGATACTTCATCACCTCAAGTATATTATGATTTATTTAAAGACATATACAAACAACAAAAAGACTATTTTTTTAATTTTGACCCATCAGATATTATTAAATTAATATTCTACATATACTCCTACAACAAAACAAATAATTTTAAGTTAGCTGATTTAATGTTAAACAAAATAGGGTTTGCTAGTTTATTTATAACTCAAGGAGATAATTACCTTGAAACCTGTTCAGATTGTGGTGGTAATGGTGATGTGGATTGTAGTAGTTGTGACGGGTCAGGGGAAGTAGAATGTGATGAATGTTATGGTACAGGAGAAGTAGAATGTGATGAATGTCTTGGTAGTGGTGTAGATAGAGATAATCCAGAAGAACAATGCTCTGAATGTGATGGTTCAGGTGTTAGAACATGTGGTTCATGTGACGGAGATGCTGAGTTAGATTGTGACAATTGTAATGACGGAAAAGAACTTTGTTATAGTTGTGATTCAACAGGTGAAGTTGAAACCGATAAATTACTATATGATTATTATGTTATTTGTACTTGGGATACATTTATTAAGGACCAATGTGAATTAAGAGCTGAGACCCTTGAACCAGCCTTATCTGAATATGATTTTGATAGATTAAGAGACGATTTTATTGTATTGGGATATCAAGAATCTTATCAAAGATTTATTGACGGAATACAAACTAATGAGATTTATTGTTCCAACTATAGTGATGAGCCAGAATTACATAAAAGTTATTCATCAGATTATAGAATTTGGATGGATGATAGTGATATGATACGATACGAAGGATAATTATGAGTAATATAAAAACATTTTTAAAAGTCTTAAATAAAGTTGGTTACCCAAATCCTGACTTAGATTCTATTTTCAGAATGGTAGATTACGACTTATATGATTTATTACCTGACTTAGTTGATGAGGTTGGTGAAGATGGTGCCGATGACTTTATTGAAAGAGCTATAAGTAAAGTTTATAATGGTGGTAAAGGAATTAGAGTTACCGTTAATGATGGAGACTATGGTGAATACGCATACATTAAACTTGAAAACCCTCATGTTTCTTTAGAGAATGACGACACAACAGTACTTTCAAGATGGAGTTGGGGCGAAACTAAATTATTAACCTCAGACGAGGATGGTAATGAAATTTACAAAACCATGGACCAAATATCTGAAGAGACTGACATGGGAGATTGGGGAGAATATGAAGAACTTGTTGAATACATAAAAACTCAATGTAATGATTTTATGTATAGAAATTGTGGGTTTGGCATTTGGTGGGATGAGCAATAAAAAAGAGAGACCGAAGTCTCTCTTTAGGGCCGTACCGTTTTAGTACAGATTCCACCACCAAGTTTTATCTAACTTGGAAATCATTATTTCTAAAAATTTGATTCACTAATTCTTCTAATTTTTTACCCGACATATAACCAGCAACCTCTTCATCCTCAGGACAAAAGAAATTAGTCATAAATTCACCCGTTTCCAAATTAATAATTGCTAATTCAAAGGTATTAATAAAATCCCCATATAATCCTTGACAACCACCTACAATAGAAAACTTAATAACATCGTTACTAATAACCGTAATTCGCCCTTTCTCTCTTACAGGATGTTGTTTTGACCAATCAATTATATTTTGAATTGTTATCATTTTTGATTTCTAATTTGTTTTAACTTAACCTCTAATAAATCAATATTAAATCTGTCGTTTTTACTTTTGTTCGGTTTATTTCGTAACTCCTTAATAAGCTCAATAACAGTTTCTTCCTCTGTTTTTTCTTTTACCTCTTCCTTAATCACATCCAAAGGAATGATTGGTTCAGGAGTATTTTCTTTGATTTGTTTGTTAGCATGACTCTCACCAAGTTTATATGCTCCGTATAGAAGAGCTCCCGCTCCCGCTATTTTAAGGATTCCTCCTAATAATGTGTCTCTACTCATTTTGTTTCCAACGCCTCCATTTTAGATTTATTAATAAGATGTTCGGCCAGTGTATAATTATCAACATTAGTTGTAATAATTGAATTAACCAAGTGTTTGTGAGGAACATGAACTAAAAAATCAGTTCCGTTAAAGAATGTTAAATCATTCTTAAGTTCAATACAACCTTGAACCATTTTCAAAAACAGTTTGAATTGAGTTGCATTTACAAATGTTTCGCTCAAAAGTACACCGAATGTTTCGTGTTGAATCTTAATGTTATGTGAGTTCATGTTCATATCCCTTTGTTTAGATTACAAAGATAAACATTATTTCTTTAATAAAAAAATAATTAAACAAAAAAAGGTGTTACATCACTGTAACACCTTCTTGGCTAATACGATGAGAATACTCGTCTTATTGAGAATCTTTAGAAGGATTATTGTTTCCCTTCGTTTCCACTATCTTTTGGATAGTAATCCTCATTGCCGATTAGTTAGACTAATCACTCCTTAAGGTAATAACCACTCTCTTACTACTCTACTCTCTTCAACCTTGCGAGCTAACTCAGGATTCGACTCCTTAGAGGTTTTTGGTAAAAATACGATTGAACTTGGGATTCTTTCGTGCCACGGACCACCCGTGACTGTGTAGGCAACTTTCGTTATCACCTGACGAACACTTTTCCGTTTTTCTGTTAGTTTTTCACCTATTGAAAAGTTTGGTTTGTGTTGTGGATGTGTCCAAGTAGAGGTCCGTCTTAGGCTTCGTTATCTTTTGAACAACAAAATACCTTTCTACTCGGTGAGATATCCCTATCTCCATATTTCAAGATTACTTCAAACGAACACCTTGGTAGGTGTTTTGTAAGGTTAGTAGCGACACCACTCGTTCTCTAACTTACCTTTCGGTTTTAAGTCCCCTCTCATATTGGAGTCCGCAATAATATTGTTGGAACAACACTTTTTGCTTGACCCCTGTGACTTATTCTTATTGTTTTTCCAAACTCAGTTCAGGAACCCACATTCCCAAACCATCCAACCACTTTCCCTAAAGCGTCGCCCTCAATACTCAAGGTCAGATGATATGTCACTTGTATACTCGAGTTCCATTTCTGAAACCGCAATCCTGTTAACACAACAGGTTCACTTTATCCCCCTTTCGAGGTTTATTTGACGACCATATACAGCCGATTATCTTTTTTCAGTTATCTCAGAATCAACCCGAGGGTCTCATCATTAACATCCTGATGGATAAATAATATTTTCAAAGAACGTAATTCATATTAATGAAGGAAAGGTCAACCTTACCGAAGTGGGATTTCAACCCTTCCTTCATTTCAATTGTTTTACAAAGGTAGATGAAAGTTTTGACACTGTCAAATTTTTATAAAACTTTTTTTTAACAATCTTACTCTGTTACTACCGATAGTGAGATTTGGTTTCGGTGATTGTTAAAGACCAAATAGTGTTACCCGTTTGGTTTACAAAGATAAGAAAGTTTTTTTGAACTGTCAAATCTTTTTTTGGAAATTTTGTGTTTATTTTTTTAGTGACCGAAGTCAAAAACCATATTTTATAACACACCCTCTTTCATGGTCTTGGGGTTATCTCCAATTGTTTTACAAAGATATGAATAACTTTTCAATTAATCAAACACTTTTTAAAACTTTTTTTTTAATTAGTAGCGGGAGAAGGACTCGAACCTCCGACCTTATGGTTATGAGCCACACGAGCTGCCAACTGCTCTATCCCACGATGTTTCTTATTAGTTGCGTAGGGCCGGAAACGAACCGACTTGGACTGGCTTATGAGACCAGTGAGATACCTTACCTCCCCCTCGCGATATATCATTATTTTAAAGAACTTCAGATAAAAAATCCCGCAAGCTACAAGGGTTTTCTCAAACTCACACTTGCGGGATTTGTTTCACAAAGATAGGAAAGTTTTTTCGAACTGTCAAATCTTTTTTTAAACCGCGAAACATTTTCTGGGGTGTTCGTCCTTTCGGACATGAACATATAAATATGTCCGTTTTTTTAAAAATACAATAAAACTATAGAAATGTCAAACAAAAAATTCAAATACTATTATGTTTTCTAAAGTATTTATTTAACATGAAGGTAAGAATTAACGATAACAGTTTTAATGTAAAAACATTAATTGATAGAGAGTCCCAATCAATTGGGATGATGGGTAAGACATTTGATGAAACTTTTAATGGATTGTTATTCTTAATGGATGGTAAGAAACAATGTTTTTGGATGAAGGGTTGTCTCATCCCGTTAGATATAATCATCATAAAGAACAATGTGATTGTAAATATACATCACGATTGTCCTCCATGTAATGATGAATTTGATTGTCCTTCCTATTGTGGAAATGGTAATATCGTATTAGAACTTGAGGGTGGTTCTTGTGAAATCCTCAACATTCAACCAGGTGATAGTATTACTTATGACTTATCTTAATCCTCAGAAGAATTTTTAGACTCCTCAATTTTTTTCTTTAATACTTTTTGAAATTCTGTTGCAATCATCTTTGTAAATTTAACTGATGGTGAATCCTCTTTTTCAGAATCGTACTTGTACTTACCTTGTGGTGGTCTTTTACCTCTACCTAAATAATTAAGTCCTGAAATATTGGTAATACATTTGTGTCCACCAGAATTAGACTGAATTAAATCCCAAGCGTTGATACCGATTTTATCCATCAATTCAAGTTCTTGTTCAGATAATTCATTGAATGGTTTTTCCATCATTCTTTCAATTTTTCCTAAAGCTTCTTCTCCACCGTCCATGAATACAAATTTTCCACCATAAAGAGCGTCAAAGTCTTTAAAAGTAAACCCAACACTTTCAGGTCCAGCGCTTGTCTCACTAACCCATTTCATAGTCGATAAAGGAATTTTTCTATCTTTTAATTGAGACTCCCATCTAACTAAAACTTCTTGAGCTATCTCCCCAAGATTAACCCCTTTAAGTTCTCTTTCTTTTTTAAACGGATTACAAGATGCTTGAACAAGACCCATCGGCCAAGCCATGATAAGAAAATCCGCCTCAGGATTATTTCTGAATGGTGTATATCTGTCGTAAGACCCAGGCTTAAACATACTACCCCCACCGTATTGAAAAATAATGTTATCAGACACTGTTGGATAGTCTGCCATTTTGTCTGCATAATCTTGTGCATTTTTTTGTAAGTCTTCAGGTTTGGCTGCATTTGTTTTTGTCATCCAAGCTCTAATGTTATTTAGTATAGATAATAAAGAAGGTTCAGAGTCCATAACCAATCCTTCCAAAAATCCTGGTTTGTTTTTAAAAGCTAAAAGTAATTTGTTTATTACTAAACCTAATAACATTTTATTCTTTTGTAATGAAGAGTCTTTATCTATTCTGTAGATATAATTAACCACTTCTTTTGGTGTAATATCATGTTTTGCGTAATCCGCAGAATCCACGGTATTAATCAATAATATATCAGATGATGGGAATAAATCTGTTGGTGAAACTACTTGAGAAATAGTCTCAACATTTGAACGAGCCCCTCTAAATTGTTTGGAGGTACCTTTTTCAACACCAACTTGTTTGTCGTGATGGTCTGTGTGAATCACAAACATTGGTTTACCATGAGCAAAATCTACTAGAACAGGCATTGTATCCCCTTGAGCGTCATTCTTTTTAACCGAGAACTCCTTATCACCATATTGTATAATATGGGCACCAACAACATCAATACCGTTGTCTTCAAGGTATTTTTTCATCGCAATCGCTGTTGTTACCCCATCAAGGTCTTGGTGAAAATAAATCTCAGCCTTTTGATATCTTTTCTTTAAGGCGTTGATATTTCTCAACCCTGATTCCGATATAATTCTTTTCATAAATTAAAATAATTTACTTATCCAAGCAACCGCTTTATCAATAATGTCTTGGTCCAATCCTAATTTATGTAACGCAGTATATGTGTCAGGACCTGGAATTCCGTCAGGGTTAATTTTTTCCAATGTTTGGAATTTTTTAAGAGCATTTACTGTAGTTGGCCCCCATTGAGAATCAACAGGTACTTGAAATAATTTACCATTCACCCCAACTTTTTTCATTTTAAAATAATCATTAAGTGCCGTTTGTAATTCAAACACTTCTTGACCACTTAGTTGATTTTGTTCTTTAAGAACTCTTCTAACCAAATTAGTTAAGTCCGATTCTGTTAATCTTATAATTTTTTTTGCCATTGTATTTTTAATTTGTATTAATTTACATTCCAGGGATTGGATTTACTTGTCCCGTGAATAAACCTCTTAAGAATTTAGCGAATGGGTCACCTGCGACATTGTCACTTGACACACTCTGTGTTATATCATCTGCTGTATTTTTGATAGGGTCTACTGGTGATTGTCCTTCTTTAAACGATTGATTAAAATATTCTTTAGACTCAGGAGTTTTCTGATAATCTTCCATTGACTTAATCATCTCATTTTCACTACCTAATTTTTTGATAACTTCTTCAGCACCAACCCAATTCCCAATACCAATGTAGTCTAAGAAACCTAACCACCATTTGGTTTGTTGCATCATAATCTTTAATCTTCTACCTTCAGGGCTTCTGAATATTCTTGGAATTCCTCCAAAGAATGTTTGACTCAAAAATCCAGGTTTACTTAAAGCCGCAACATCAAACACTTTTTCTGCCTTCACTAAATCTTTTAAAGCTTGAATATCTTTAACACCAGCTTTACCCATCTTTAAATCCGCCTCTAATGTTTTTGCCAAACCACTAACACCTTTACTTTTAGTACCTGCTCTTCCTAATAAAGTGAAATAATCCATAATAGTGTTCTTCATACCTTTGAATGGTCCCACAGGAAGTTCTTTTAAAAAACTATTAACTTTTTCAGCCCATCCTCCAGTTCCGCCAGCACTTTGTAAGAACTTACCAACGGGTCCTGGGTCTTTAGCAAGACTAGAAATCATTTCAGTCGCTTTGGCAGGATTAGTTTTAGATAGTTTTATTGCCGCCTCTAATTGTTTTGTTGATTTGGAACCAATCTTAAGTGCACCCATAACAGGTTTAGCAACTGCATCACCGACAAAAAATGGAACTGCCGCCACTAAACTTAAGACACCAAAAAGAGTATCTCCTTGTATAAAATAAGAAATTGCATTGATTGAGTCAGTGATTGGTGTTGGGTCTATGATACCTACAATATCCATCACATTGTTATACCAAGCCTCATTAATTGTTTTCTCACCATTTTTATCTTTAACGATTGATTCTTTAATTAATTTTAATTGGTGTTCTGTAATTATAATTTCACTCATTTAATCTTTTATTAATAAATATTCGTAGAAACAAAAAAAAGGGTCAATGACCCTTTTATTACAAATCTAATTCTATTTGTTTGTTTTTATCTATAAAATGTTGAACTCTATCAGTAGCTACTTTGGTATAATTCTCACTTAATTCAATTCCAATCCATCGTCTTCCGCTTACTTCAGCCGCGACTAAACTAGTACCACTACCTGTGAATGGGTCTAAAACAATATCATTCCTATATGTTAATATTTTGATTGCCTTTAATGGTATATCCATTGAGAATGTTGCTTTGGTTTGTTGTTTAGTATCTGCAAAATATTCCCATTGTCCATATACTAAACTCATAAACTCTTTCTTATCCTCATCTTGATACATCATCTTTTGTTTGATAGTACCATCCTCTTGTTCTAAATCAACCAATTCTCCTTTCCATTGTGATTCACCCTTAACCTTTTTAATACGGTCTTTCTTATAGGCCAATACTACACACTCTTTTGGATTATAAATGTATGGACTACTTGGTGACATCCATGAACCCCAAGCCGTGGTTTTACTTCTATGTGGTGAGTTCTCATCAAGGTCGACAAGCCCGTAGAATTTAAACCCAACTTTCTTCATCACCGCCCAAAACTCAGACATAAATAATACCCTACCTCCTCTGTCTTGCACGTTCACTTCATAAGGTATGTTTATCGCAACTCTACCATCATCTTTTATTAACCGATATGCCTGTGTCAACCATTGTTCTGTAAAATCCCAATACTCATCCATCATCATTCTATCGTCATGACTATCATAATCAATACCAACATTATATGGCGGAGAAGTCACAATCAAATCAATAGTAGACTCAGGAAGTTTGGCCATCTCAATAACACAATCCCCTTGAATAATTCTTTTTGTCTCTAACATTATAATTTACCTTCTTTTTTTAATTGTTCTCTTATTTTGGTGGCTGAGATATCACTCACCTCTTGTGGTGGTACATGTTCTACAACATCATAGCCAACTCCTCTACCAAAATTCACTGATTCAATATCAGGTATTACCATCACCTTAACTCTACCTTCCATAATTAAATCTAAAAGTTGTCCGTTAAGATTATTCTCAACTTCTTTGGCAGTAAATGGATTTATTTCATCAGGTTCAATATCTCTAATACAAATAAGAACATTCTTACCTTCATCAAGACATTGGTTTACCAACCATTTATGACCAGGATGAAATGGTTGAAATCTTCCTACAACCATTGAATATTGTTTCCCTCCTGTGTTTTTTAATTTGGGGTCCCCCTCTACATGTATTTTTTTCATATTATTTTTTAAATATTTTTTCAACACATTCAGCAACAGTGATGTTGTCGGTGCACATGTCAATATAGTTTTCTGTTGGAGCTTCATAGTCTTGAACAAAAAATTGTTCCCTACCTCTCACCTCTGAAGTATAAACATAAACTTCTTTTATTGCGTTTTCAAGTTTCTTCTTGAATGATTCTCTTTGTTCTTTGTAAGGAGAGACTAATGATACTAAAACATTTTGTCCTTTGGAGTGGAGATATTGAGCCAATTGTTGAGCCAATTGTATATTCTTCATTCGTCCTTCTTTTGAATAATCTTTGTTATCGAATAATTCTCTAATATCATCACCATCAATGTGGTACCAATTATTGAAGTACCTTAACTCCATAATTGATTTTGCTAATGTTGTCTTACCTGCACCAGGCTGTCCTGTTAACCAATAAATCATTTTTCTAAGTTTTTAATTTTTCTTTCCAAATACCATAAAGCTTTCTTTAAATCTTGGAGTTCTTTATCCGAGTCTTTTTTACCCGCTCTCGCAACATACTTAACAACATTGAAGATGTAAGCATCTTTATCAAGACCCCAAGCTTCACACACTTTTACAACCTCATACGGATTGTCTTGGCCACCGTAGTGTTCTGGGTGGTTAACCATTTCTTTATTCTTATTCATAATTTTACTATGTAATATTTTCCTAATTTAACACTTTTTTTATACCCATTTCTAACAGAAAATAATGGTTTTGTTGTTACATTAATTCCAAATCCATTATTAAATCTGACATACCATCCTGATGGTGAAGTGCCAAATAAAATAGAAAAACCAATTATTTTAATTACAGTTTGACTACAACCACTACCAATATGATAAGTTTTTTTAGATATCCACATAATGATTACTTGTTATCTGCAGGTATTTCACTATGGTTATATGGATATAACTCTAATCGTTTTTTATAATACTCCATCTCAAGACTATCTCTAAGATATTCCACTCTACTATGATTCATATGTTTTTTAGTCTTGGAATCAATTAATGATATGAAAAGTATTACCCCTACCGACATAAGTAAGATTCCAAATAATAACATTGGTAGGTTATTTCTCATCACTTCGTTTTCCTCTCTTAGTTGGTACTTGGTCGGTTACTTGGTCGTTTACTTGGTCGGTCTTTTTAGTTTTACCTCTGTATTCTTTCCAATCTGATTTTGGTGCGTAAGCCCAATTACCACCTTTTACTCTAATACCAGCGTCATGGTCAGTAGTTCTCATAACTTCCCCTAATTCTCTACCTTTTGTTTGTTTGATTAATTTAATGCACTTCATTGTTTCCTCCGTGTTTTTTATTGTTAATGATTATAAGGATTTCTTTATCTGACTTTCCTTCACAATATAATTTATTAATAAAATCACTCATTTTATCTTCAAAGATTAATGCGTCACTTTTACCATAATATTGTTTTAGTCCCCCATTGTTTAAAGCGTTAATAGTTCCGTCAAGGGTGACCCATCGTTTATTAAATCCCATAAACAATTATAAGAAATTTATTTTTCAGAGTCAAAGGAATTCATCTTTTCAAGATTAACAATTTGAAAAATGTACGCCATTAGTTTTCTTTTTACGATTGGAATCATGGTTTGTTCCATTGGTAATTTTTGAGAACATTTCATCTCAAATATAGGAAGGTCTTTATAAGAATCTGTGTGATTCCATTTTGTAAAAGTGCCGATAACACCTGTCAATGTCATACCGTTCAAAGTATTATCATATATTAAGTTAATATATGTTTTATTGTTTTGGGAATCCCCTTTTGGTTTTTTTATTTCATATTCCCAAACCATTAATTTTTCATTTTCTTTATCAAAATAAAACATATAACCCATACCAGAGATTAATGCCTTTTTATTTTTTTTAAGAAAAATTTCGGTACTGTCATAGGCCAAATTCCATATTGATTTTGCCATATTAAATGCGTCGAATAATTTTCCACCTGAAAATGTGAGGGTTTTATCTAACTCACTTTCTTCATCGTTTGATAGTTGTCTTGGTTTTTTTGAAATAAGTTCTTTAACTAAAATTTCATCATCACATGACTCAAATTTTTTATTAGTCAGTAATAATGTATTTTCTTTAACTATAGATTGTAAATTTGCTAAATGTAAGGACAATTCAACAAAGTCAGGGTATATCTCTAACTTATCAAATCCTTTTTCACATTTTTGTAAGTAATCTAATAAAGTGTATTTGTTATATTCAAAATCAATAGGCTCTTTGAACATCCACTCAGGATTTAACTTAAATGATATTTTTTTCTTTCTTCCCATTTTTCAATTATACAATTAATGATAAATTAATCAATTCTGATTACATAAAATAACTCATTTTTTACATAAACTTCATCAGCATTACCATCGTAACTACTTATAGTTGCACCATATCCGTCCGCATCTATTACTCCTTGAATAAAGTCATCTTTATCAATATAGTCCTCCCAATTTAATCCATAGTCACTTAAAAAGTCCTCAGGTTCATACCTTACATCACGAATTAAATCATTAACCTTTGCCTCTATCATCTCCTCAGGGAAATCCCCTTCAGGATTGGACTCTATTTCTTCAATCTCTTCTTTAAATTCTTCAATAAGTTCATTTAATTCATCAATCTTATCTTGAATACTTTCATCCCCTTCTCCACCGTCCATATGACTTTCCATATCACTAATATGGTTTTCAAGTTTTTCAATTTTACTATTTAAAATTTGTATTTTTTCTTCTTGGTCATCAGATAACATTCTATCCTCATCATCAAAATAAGATTCTGGGTTATCTCTTACGTCAGTATCATAAACATCTTCGGCCTCTCTAACAATCGATTCAGTATCCAAATATCCTCTAGCGAATCCATGATTAAACCCATTGAAACCGATATCATCAATTAAATTATCAACGTAATCATAACAACTGTTTTGCATATCATCATCATCCCCAACCCCATATCTTCGATTATCAATCGGACTATCAATAACTTCAAATTCGGTTAATTGATAATGAGAACCTGTTGGAATTATGTTATACACATCAATATTTCCATCATAAGTCGCTAATTCATCCTCAAGAGCTTCAATTTCGTTTAATATTTCAACATTTTCATCAGGGTCTCCTTCTCTTTCATCATCATCATATCTTTCTTTAAGTGCTTCTATCTCATTATTAATTCTTAGAATATCCGCCCTGTCATCATTAGTTAATACACTAACATCTGAATTCTCAACAAGAAAATTAAGTAATGCGTGAGCCTTTAATCCCTCTTCAGGACAATCACCATTCAAATCCCATTCATTATCTTCTCTTCTATCTTGAGCATCTTCTCTCAATCCTTGAACTCTCTGTTGTTCTCTTAATTTTTCAAGTCTTTCTTTTTCTTTCTTAGCAGCCGCTTTGTCAGAATATATTTTAAGTTGTTCTCCGTATTCTTCCTGTAAATAAGAATCAACTGAAGATATTATTTCATTAATTTTACTTGTATTGAGTATCCATCCGTTTTTAATGGCATCGTCTTTTGCATCATAGTAAATTGTGTCACCATCAAATTTTCTTAATAACGCCACTTTATAGAATGGGTCATTAGTTGGTTTAGTTCTATCTAAAATATAAAATAATTTACCATCCTCATTATATCTTTTAAATTGATAATCAGACTCTGCTGCAGTACACCACTTGGTACCTTTACCATAATAACATGATGCATCGTGTGTCAATGGATTAACAACAAAAAACTTTCCATCATCATAAACAACATTACCACCCTCAACTTTTTTAGCATCTCTTCGTACTCTATTTTGGTAGGCTGCAATAGCATTTATTAATTCCCCAACATTTTGATATTGGGTGATATCTGTTTTTGGTAAGTTTGTTGAAATCTTTTCGAACCTTTCAATGGCTTCTACTAATTTGGTAAAGTTCTCATTAAAGTTAATATTGTCAAATACTTTACCAACCCACTCAAAATATTTTTGTGGGACTTTCTCAATAATTTTATTCAAATTTTCAGGTGAAAATTTCTTTCCATACTTGGCTTTGAAGTCATCAACTCTTCCTTCTTGTATTAATTTTAAAAAATCCATTAATCTTTTATTTAATAAATATCTTTCCTATACTATTATTGTCCTTAAGAACTATTTATAATAATAATAAACATTAAAAAAACACAATCATATGGGATGCGGATGCAAAAATAACAGCCAACCACAACAACAAACTGAACAACAAGTTCAAGCGGCACAAGCTGTTAAACAACAACAAACTGAAAGCATTAAACAAGCTATCAAGAAAACTGTTGAGAAGTATTACAATGTAAATAAAACCTCTAACTAAGGAATTTTACACAAATGAATAGGGGGACGATGAAAATTGTCCCTTTTTTTGTATTTATTACATATGGACTTTAATGATATAGTAGAGAAATTCAATAATGGAGACTTAGACGTTACAAAGTATTTTAACGACTATGAAACTTTCTTCAGTATATTGAAAAAAAGAGGTCTAATGAGTGAAATAGACCCAAGTAACGCCGCTGATGGTGAAGAATGGCAAAACGAATATTTTTTATGGTTATACCATAATGATAAAACAGCATTTAACAAATGGGTACCATCTTTATTGAATGATGTCGTTTTTAAGGATGGTGCTTATTATTTGGATACCGATGATAGAAGTGATTTAAGTGTTTTGTTTTGTGATGGCCGAAACGATATTTCGCAAAGTACTATTGAAAGTATTCTTAGTGGTGAAAGTGATTGGGAGCCGTATTGGGACACAACAGATAATGTTTATAGAGATGTTGTTGAAGAGTTAAACCCTGAAAATATTGAACATTTTAAAAAATATATTTTAGATAGATTGACAAATTGGAAAGTTGAGGTTGATGATGATTCACCTGATTTATTTAATAATTATTCTGATGATGAAGGTATTTTTTATTTAACACCGGAGAATGTTGGTGATGTTATTGGTGATGAGGAATCAATAAATTACCTCATGGACGAAAATTACTTAGAAGAATTAAAAAGTGAATTGTATAGTGTTCATAATCAGGCCTATAATAATGCATATGAAGACACTGTTTGGGAAGAAATTTTTAACGAACTTAGTACCTATTTTATAGGTAAAGGAGAATGGGTTTCAAGACCTCACAGATATAAGAAAGATACTGAAGTTCAAAACTTTGTAATACCAATTGCCAATTTTGAATCCAACATTGTTGGGTTTTTAGAAGACAATAAAGGTTACGGTAATACCGGTACTTTAGAATATTGGGGTAGTTATTTAGGGGTTTTAAAAGAATGGGCTGATTGTTTAAGTGTCCACTCACCAGATTACCCTGATTTCCAAAAAGTAGATAGAAACATAAATGAATTGTTTGGAGAATATATTTAATGATTAAATTTTTACCCATATTAACCACTGTTATAACCGAACAGAAAAGATTTAAATTCGACCCAATAACTTATACCAAGTTAATTGAGTTGACGGATAAATTATGGTCAATGAGAAATAAAAAATTTGATAAAAAAACAATGGTTGACCAATTTAATTTTAAAACTTCGGACGGAGCAGATGGTTTAGTTAAATTATATGTAAACCCAAGATTTCCTCATTTTGGTCAATTAGATACAAGACCAAAAAAATCAACAAACCCTATGGATTTGGTTATTCAATTAAACCCAAAAAAATATAGTTCAAGAAAAAACTTATTTCTAACAATTTACCATGAAATGTTACATGCCACAGACCCTAAATTTACTTCAAAATACAGTGAAGAATATTGGAGTGATTATGACCCAAAAGTTAATGAAAAATATTGGGGTCACCCTGTTGAATTTAGGTCAGTAACAAATGAATTTTTAGAGGCACTTGTTAATGAGTTTAAAAGAAGAGCCGGGAGACTTGGTTTGGATGGTAAAAAACATCTATTAATGTCTTTGGGCAATATTGTAAATTATTTTGCAAAAAACGAATCGTTATCAAAATTATCTCTAAACATATTAGAAAGATTAAATGATGAAAAATTAAACGATAATAGAATCTCATCATTACTTGCAGATATCACCACAGACTACCCAAAAACTGCAGACTTATTTAATAATGAAGAAAAACCTTATTACCTCACTTATATTGAACTGATTAAAACTTATAACCCAAAAATGTGGTCAAGGTTTTTATCAATGTTATACTCAACAAAAGAAGAAATTTTAGAATTTTTAGAAAAAACAGACATTTAATATTCTTTTTTCCAAAATTCTATTCGTTTTATTTTTTAAAATCCCTATTATTCACTCAATAAATAATAATTTAACTTATTGATGAATTTAAAAAAAATCGGAAGTAACATCTTCACAACAAATTTATTCGCAGATTTCATTTTATCTAAAATACCCAAGGAGGAACAATCTATCATCAAAGTAATTGATTGTACCAACTTCTTTGTCATTAAAGGAAAAACAACTTATAATGAAGTTTTAGATATTTCAACTTTAACATCAGAATTTGAAAAAAAATACAAATCAATAATTAAAGATGTTAAAATAAGTCACTCAATTGACTTAATTGAATATAGCGTTGATATGTCATCTATAACAGAACTCACACATACTTTTTATTTTACCGATAATTGTTCTTACAATCAAAAACAAATCGATTTGTTTAAATCCGAGGAATGTTCATATACTAATGAATATGAACCTAAAAAAATAACTGATGAAGAATTAGTCACTGTGTCCGAATTCCCCCATGGATATTCTTTAGGCCAGGGACGATTACTATACTATTACGGTAAACATTTATTTTACAGTATTCCTTCTACATATATTTTACAACCATTAACTTTCAAATTAACCACTTTAAAAAATGAAGAGGATGATAATTCACTTAAAATCTTTAATCCATATCTTGGAGGTAATGATGATAGATTAGTGTCCGCAATTTTAGATGTTTTTGATTTTGATATGTCTTGGTTAAGTACTGAAATGAAAAAAGTGGATTGGAGTATAGAACTCACAAATCCACTTGAAGAATATTCTGTAATTAAAGAAAAGAATAAAGATTTAATTTTATTTTAAATAATCCCTACATTTTTTCTATGTTGGTTAACAATATCAACCGCTTCTGTTAGTTCATAATAATTTTTATCAGGAACATATAAAAAAGATTTATGGTCCTCACCATCCCCTTCGATAATTAATAACGCAGGAATCATATCGTTTTCAGTTATTTGACTGAATGTGTCATATTCATCCTTATAGACCTCAATATCTCTATCAAAAAATTCAACACCTTCTTTAGTTAATAAATCTTTGAACTCTGTACAAAATGGACAACCTTGCATCGTGTACACAATAACATTTAAATCTTTCATTTTAATTAATTTAACAGAGCAAGTACTTGGTCTGGTTGCAAAATTCCCGCTTGGGAAAATGTTTGCATTCCTTCCTTGAAGATTTTTATTGTTGGGACACTTCTGATTCCTAACTCTCTCATATAATCCATATCACTTTCGATATCGAATTTATACACCCCATATGTAGGTGTCCCTGTAGATTCTTTAGTTAAAATCTCATTAACTTTTTCTAAGTTAACTAACATTACTTTACATGGACCACACCATGTTGCGAAAAAGTCTAATACAAAACTTTCTTGGTTAATAATTTTCTGTTTTAATTCTTCAGATGTTATTTGTTGCATTTTTAAATTGTTTTAATACTTGACCAATAAATAAGTCAAATTCGTTTGATTGTTCTTGTTTATAGTGAATAGTTACTTCAATCATTTGTTGTTGACCAGTAAGATATTCATGTTCTCTAAATAAATAAATATAAAACCCTTGTGTTGTTTTATACAATTTTTCTTTATAAATTCTTTTACCATCTTTATTCATATCAGAATGACTATGAATTATGGTCACTTTTTTACCACCAATAAATTCATCAAATTCAATAGGTAATGATAAAGTCATTGTTGAAAATGTTTCTCCTTTCTCTTCAAGTTTTAATATGTACTTAGACGTATTCATTAGAAAATTTGCCATATAGATGTGTTTCCGTCAATATTTTTATGCGACCATTTTAATTCATTTTTTTCCCAATATGAATCAGAAGTAAGTTTCATACCGTTCTTACATTCTTTATCAATCGTTACTGTTTTGAATCTTTTATCCTTTAAACAAGATAATACAACATCATCTAATTTAAATAGAACATCATTCCATTCCTCCCCTAATTTATTATTAAATCTACCTAAACTTTGGATTCTTTTAATCTTAACTTTATCATCTTGTTTAGTAATATAATACTCAATGGTCGCTCTTTCGTGATTAGAATCATTTCTAAGGGATATTATGAACGAACTCGCTTTTCCAATGTATGTCTTCACACAGTTTGATTGCGTTGAACTCTCCTCGTTATATTCACTACTATTGGTTAATAACACTGGAGTATATTCTCCAATCTTATTTTGTATTTTATCCATAAAATATTTAGGATAACTTCTTTGATAAAATCCTTGTTTGTAAAACTGAATCTTATCAGTCCAATCCAAGTGTTCTTGTCTGAATTCTTCTCTATTGTTTTCTGACAACCATCTTAAATCTCTCTCTCCGTATAATTTTAATTCAGTATACATTCTTATGTGGTCTTGGAAAGAATATGAATCCATCACTCCATCAATATAAACTCTTTTAAAAATAGAATACACCCTTCTTAATTCATCATTAGATATAAGTGTTTTAAATTCCACAGGAATATTCATATTAGATTCCACACTTGACCCTAACAATTTAGTAATTACATCTCCATCTTGGTTTAACCAATCATCACCAAACATATTTTTAGCAAGTCTGTACAACCCAACATTCAATTTTTTACAAGTATGTAAAGCAGTTTTTAGTTTTTTACCTGATAACCCCTCACTAATCATAAAAGACTCTACAAGTTTATTACCGTTTTTCTTTAAAACTTTTCTTATTTTTGGGCCCACAAGAATCGTCGAGTAGCAATCAAAGTTATTAGGATATTTTATTTGTCTTTTATCCAAATAAAATTTAAATAATCTTTGACTAAAATCCATATCCCCAAAATCTTCTCTACCATCTAATTCAAACATAAATTTAGAAATGGCTTGGATTATAATATCATTATTACTATTACCCGCAATAATTGATAAACTATTTTTAATCTTTGATTTCATCAAATTAATTGGGTCATTACCAAAATAATTTCGTCTAATTTTTTTAGAACATCTTATTTTATTTTGATAATTGTTTATAAACCCATAATAAACATCTCCAGTCCTTGTATTAACACTTATGTAATCAACATTTCTTGAAATTTTGAACCAAGTCTTACCCGCTCTTCTATGTCTAAAACCATTGAAGAATTTTAAGGCAAGTTTATCCCCATCTCTTTCAACCACAATCATTGCAGTGTATTTTGTTATTTCATACATTGGATTACCATAATTCTCAACATATGTTTCCTCATCTTTTGTGGTTTTTTCCACAATAAACAATGGGTGTTTTGGTGTAGGTGGATTAAAACTATTAAAAGTGGTTTCATCTAACCAATCATCACTTGACGTAGATTTTCTATCACCAGCCCAATTAACAGGTGATGTAGATTTATGTGAGACATTGGTATAGACCCCGTAACTTTGTTTGAATAGTTCTACTTTCATACCACAAAGATAATGAAAAATAAAAAAGGAGAACAAATTTTGCTCTCCTTTTTTAATATTTTAAGACATTTTTTTTATTTCGTCTCTTATTCTTGCAGCTTCTTCATAATCTTCATTCTCAATTGCAATATTCAGTCTATCAGTTAAGTCATAAACCGTTTCAATATTTGAACTTTCGAGTCTTTTTTTCTCATTTAACTGGACACATATCTCAAGAATTTGTTTTCTAGTTAAAACATAGTCGTCCCCTTTTTTATAATTTTCAAATGAGAACTCTTTTAACATACGATAAAAATCTCGTTCCTTATCCTTTGGGACTAAACTAAGTAAGTCTTTTGGATTTTCTTTGAAGAATTTGACGAGTCCGCTTATGTAAACTTCAACATCAACATTCATATTATTTTAATTTAATAGTTAAACAATTAGTCTTGAAGGTCCCACATTCCTCCACCCATGTCAGTTCCTTTCGCTTTGATTGCTTCAGGTACCTCAACATTATTACTTCCTTTTAAGTTTAAGAAATATAAGTTTGGTAAATTTACAATACATTCAGGAATTGTTCTTAATTCAGGATTGTTAATCAACGCTAAGAATCTTAATTTAGGTAGTGTACAGATTGAATCCGGTATAGATGTTACACAATTATCCAATAAAATCATATTCAAATCTTTGAATCTTCCAATTTCTTCAGGAATTGTAATTACAATACCATTACCTTTATTATCTCTATTTTGGATTTGAAACTCTTTTAATGTGTCTGGTAAATTCCCAATCAAATCATCTAATCCGTAAAGAGCAATAAACTTACCAATCGCCCCGTGACTAAAACTATCAATAACTAATTTCTCCCCACCTACAGTAAGACCTTTTGCAAACTCAGGTTTAAAGAATGTTTTTAATTCCGACATTGGTCCGTTTAATAAAGCAACCAAATCTTGTTGACGGTCATCTTTATCCATAAACTGAGCATCAGGGAAATGGAATTGATATCTATTTTTAGGTAAACCCGTCATTGGACTTACATCAGTATCATTAGGGTTAAAAATAACATATAACGGACCCTTACTAATATATCTATCGAACCATGACGCACCAGGTGCTGATGTACACCATCTTGTTTCTTGATTATTACCACCATAAAAACATGCAGCCTCTTTACCTACTGCACCCTTATCTTTAATTTCAATAACTCTCCAATCTTCACCATCAAAAACAAGTTTACCACCAGGGTGAACAGGTGCAGATTTTCTTTCAGACTTAGTTGTAGTTGCTAATGTAAGGTCAAAATCTTTAACCGCATCATATAGTTGGTCAGGAGTCATCTTATTGATGTCTTTCTCCCCTTTAATTCTTGCTTTAAATCTGTCAAACTTTTTAAGGTCATCAGTAACTTTATAAAGGTCTTCCATAAAGGTTGACTTTACTTGTGCAACTTCTCTATCGTATCCGTTATCACCAGGTTGTCTTTCTGTTGATGGTGTTAAATAATTTCTAATTAACCATTGAACATACTTACCTGCCTTCACTTTAGATAGGTCTTCAGATTTTGCGGTATCAATATCTACATTATTTAATTTAGTTGTAGGGTCAGCCTTAACTAAATCAATAAATTCTTTTTTACTTAATCGAGGTTTACCCTTAACCCCATTTTTATTTTCCCCCGGCTTTGTTAAAGCGTTGAATAATACTTCAAATCTTGATTGCTCGGATATAATAGTTCTTAATAACGACGTAAATTTCATCTATTTTGATTTATTAATAAATATATTGTGAATACAAAAATATACTAATAATTTAAGATTAACAACTCTTCTCCCATATTTTGTGTTTTTCCCTTTTTTGCCGCTGCCGCTTTAGCAAACTCTTTCTTCTCCCATCTGTATTGAATCTGAGGAAACCAAGTGTGCAATTGTGGAAAATCATAATAAGATAAAGAGAATTTCCCCTTAATGTTTTTTAAACAATCCGCCAAT
>Ga0181362_1000033_pt1 | contig 24458 bp, 25 predicted proteins | sample Su13NDMM110SN_FD_130095 | JGI IMG/M metagenome (GOLD analysis project Ga0181362, IMG submission 130095) | Freshwater viral communities from Lake Michigan, USA - Su13.ND.MM110.S.N | ecosystem: Environmental > Aquatic > Freshwater > Lake | place: USA: Michigan | collected 2013-07-16 | reverse complement strand
TTGTATGTTAAAAAGACTATCAGAAAACGAAGTACAGCTGTGTGTTGGTCGCAGCAAATGCTGCCCTATTATTACTAAGCTCGATGATAATAATTACGAGGTATTAGACGACTACGGTAATAAAATTAAAGTTAAAAAAGAAGAGCTCGAGATGGTATTAGACGCGGTTAAATCTCTAGATAAACCGGTATTAGAAGAAAAGTTAATTTGTGGTTAATATGGTTGATTTAATCTTTCACACTATAGCTAGTATAGGGCTGTGTTTCATATTAAAGTATGGATCTATACTTAGCTTTTTTCGCAATAAATTAATAAGATTTAAATATTTTCAGGAACTATTTTCATGCTCGTTGTGTTTAGGTTTTTGGTCTGGTTTAATCGTAGGCCTACACACTGATTTTCCTCCATATTTATTTGCGGTATATGGATCTGCTGTTTGTTGGGTTTCAGACTATATTTTAGATATAATTATTTCTAAAATACCTTAATTATAAACTCTTTATATATTTTAATAGCTCGAATAAATGTGGTAGAGATGTAATATTATCCTCACCACCATTAATTAAATTAGTTATTTTGTCTATTATTTGTTTTTTAGACACTAAAACATCTTTGTCTTTAACACCCTCTTCTTCATTTTCCAGCCCGTAAGGATCAGATGATACGGTATATGTTCTAATTCCCTGGCCAGGTGTAGCACCAGGTAGTTCGCCTTTTCTATAAGAGGTATTATTCTGCTGCACAGCATATGTCTGTGGTGGGTAATTAGAAGTATCACCACCATATCCCTCACCATAGATACTTTGTAATTCTCTTAAAAAGCTACTCATTGCTTATATTTATTAATAATATATAATTATTACACACATGGACAAAAAACAATTAAGTTATGATTATGTAACCTTTATAGTCGACTTACTCGAGCAACGAGTTAGAAAAGATTATGACTTTATAGTCGGGGTGGGTCGTGGTGGTCTTATTCCAGCTACAATGCTAGCGTATAAATTAAAAAAGAAAGTAATTTCTTTCGGTATTAATACATATGACGATATGGTGCAGTCTAACAAGTATGTTGTTTATCAGCCTATAACTATACCAACTAAAGAATCAAAAATTTTAGTAGTTGATGATATATGTGATACTGGTAATACTTTTAATATAATTAGAGATATTTATAGTGAAGAAAAACACTTACACTTAGAATTTGCATCGCTGTTTGTTAAGGATAGTAAGTCTCATTTAGTAGATTATTATGGACTCTCTGTCTCTGATGGTATATGGTTGGATTTTCCGTGGGATAAAGATTAAAAAGCTATTGAATTCAGATAATATATATACTAATATATACGTATGGATAAATCTATTGTCTGTAGAATTACAGGTAAAAAATATGCGTTCTCTGGTACTTACTTTGATAAGAAAGTAGAGGAGTATGGAGACATAAATGAATTAAAGCAATTTTTTGTAACTAAAAAAGTAAAATCTTATATTGAACGAGGCTATAATCCTAAAGAGATTCGTAATTTGCTAGGTATAGATGAGAGCAATTTACTACCTGCTGATGCACGTGAAATCATAGATATTGTTAATTATCATAAACTTAAGAATACACCATCTGCTATAAAAACATCTATGAACTTTGCTACTCATAAATCTGATAGAGATGTACTTGTCTTCATAAATAATATTAAACAACAATCTATATGACTAAAAGACTAATTGCACAAACTGGATCAAATAATACTGTGAGAATATTTAACGCGGCTACTGGGCAGCTTTTTAAAATAATAAACGTAGGTGGTGAGATTTCTTCACCTCCTATTTGTTTAGAGAGTGAAATGTATGTATCGGTTAAAACTGCCGGTGGTACATCTATCCATTATTATAACTTACCTACAGGCAGCTTAAAGCGAATCCAAGCCGTATAATTATTTACTATGTTAACTACAAGTAATATTTTTATTGAGCAAGTAAGTCGAAAGCCAGATAGATATCCATGGACTGCTCAGTTTATGGAAGCTATGCATAGTGGCTTCTGGACTGATAAAGAATTCTCATTCAAATCTGATGTACAGCAATTTAAAGTCGATCTTACTGATCAAGAGAGAGAAATAGTCATTAGGACTCTATCTGCTATTGGTCAGATAGAAGTCGCTGTAAAGACCTTCTGGGCTAAGCTAGGCGAGAATCTACCCCACCCCTCGTTACAGGATCTTGGTTATGTTATGGCTAATACAGAGGTTATTCATAATAGTGCGTATGAAAGGCTAATTAAGGTGCTAGATATGGAGGATATTTTTGAAGAAAATCTTAAACTTGAGTGGATTCAAGGACGAGTAAAATACCTACGTAAGTACACCCACAAGTTTTATAAGGATTCAAAAAAGCAATATTTATATGCATTAATTTTGTTTACACTATTTGTCGAAAACGTTTCACTCTTCTCACAGTTTTATGTTATTAATTGGTTTGCTCGGTTTAAGAATGTTCTTAAGGATACAGATCAGCAAGTAAAATATACACGTAATGAGGAAAATATTCATGCTCTCGTTGGTATTAAAATTATCAATACAATTAGAGAAGAGCTTCCTGAATTGTTTGATAGTGAGTTAGAAGAACGTATTGCGCACGAAGCTGAAGAAGCTTTTAAATCAGAGTCAACAATTGTTGATTGGATGATTAATGGTATTAGTGAGCCATTCTTGTCAGCACCTATAGTTAAAGAATTTATTAAAAATAGGATAAATGAATCTCTTAAACAAATTAAATTTAAACCTGTATTTAATATTGATAAAGATCTTTTAGAGTCTACTATGTGGTTCGAAGAAGAATTACACGGTAATAATATGGCAGATTTCTTTTGGAGTAGACCAACTGAATATTCTAAAAAAAATCAATGCTTTGATGAAGATTCACTATTTGATTAATAGTAGATTATATTAAATATAAATTAAAAGACTGTATACTATAAAGTAGGTACAGTCTTTAATTTTATTATCTTATAGTAATATTTAAACACACTTAAATATTGATAAAATAAAAAACTAACCTATATATTAAAGACTACATGACAAGATATAAGTGGCTAAATAAAGATTCAAGAAAATTTCTAGAAAGAGGTTATTTAGAGGCGGGTGAAAGTCCAGAGCAGCGTATACAGGACATAGGCGATAAGGCTCAGACTTTATTAGATAATATACCAGGGTTTTCTGATAAATTTGTAGACTACATGTCTAGAGGATTTTATTCTCTTTCATCTCCCATTTGGTCTAATTTTGGTAGAGATAGAGGTCTTCCTATTTCATGCTTTGGTAGTTATATACCAGATGATATGTCTCAGATACTCTATAAGATTGGGGAGATAGGCTCAATGTCAAAAGTTGGTGGAGGTACATCAGCTTATTTTGGCGATATTCGAGGACGTGGTACTCCTATATCTTCTGGTGGTGCTGCAACAGGTGTTCATCATCAACTTACTGTTTTTGAATCACTTGTAAATTATGTATCGCAAGGTAATGTTCGCCGCGGATCTTTTGCTGCTTATTTACCTGTCGATCATATAGATATTGAGGAGTTTTTAAAAATCCGCTCTGATGGTAATGCTATACAAGAATTATCTTTTGGTGTGTGTGTTACAGATGAGTGGATGAAGCAAATGATTGATGGTGATAAGGAAAAGCGAAAGATCTGGGGACTAGTAATTAAGAAAAGATTTGAAACAGGTTACCCATATATTTTCTTTACTGATAATGCAAATAATAACGCTCCACAGATGTATAAAGATAAGGGATTAAAAATACACGCATCAAATCTATGCACGGAAATATTTTTATCTTCGAGCAAGGATGAAAGTTTTGTGTGTGATCTGTCATCTCTTAACCTCGAGAAGTGGGATGAAATTGTAGAAACAGATGCTGTAGAGACTCTTGTATATTTTCTTGATGCTGTTATGTCAGAATTTATTTCTAAAGCAACATTAACCGATGAATATTTTATGGCGGCGCCGCTTAAATTTGCTATTAATCAGCGCGCATTAGGCGTAGGAGTGCTGGGTTGGCATTCCCTACTACAATCTAAAATGATTCCGTTTGAATCAATGTCAGCTAAATTATTAAACTCAGAAATATGGAGTACCATTCGTAAGCGCACTGATGAGGCAACAGAAGATCTCGCAAGAATTTTTGGTGAGCCTCCTATGTTAGAGGGTTACAACCGACGTAATTCTACAACACTAGCAATAGCACCAACTACTTCTAGCTCATTCATTTTAGGTCAAGTTTCACCTAGTATTGAACCACTAAATAGTAACTATTTTGTAAAGGACCTCGCGAAGGGAAAATTTACTTTTCGTAATCCATCCCTTGAAAAGCTTCTTAAAGAGAAAACTAAAGATAATCAAGATACATGGCAGAGTATTCTTAGCCATGGAGGATCTGTGCAGCACCTAGAATTTCTTTCAAAAGAGGAGAAAGATGTATTTAAGACTTTTAGTGAGATTTCACAAAAGGAAATTATTATACAAGCTGCTCAACGACAAAAATATATTGATCAGGGGCAATCGCTTAATTTAATGATACCAGCTACAATAAAGCCAAAGGAGGTAAATGAACTTCTTATATTCGCATGGGAGCAGGGAATTAAGTCTTTATATTATCAGAGGTCCGCAAACCCCTCACAAGAACTAGCTAGGTCTATTCTAACATGCGCGAGCTGTGAGGCATAATCTTTTAAATATTATTAATATGAACTGGAAATACAAAACAGCAGCCGATGAAAGTACACAAGATACAGATATACAGTATTCACCAAATATTACAATAACAAATAATAGTATAGGGAGCGGTACTGTTAGAGTAATAGAGAATACTGTCTTTTTTTATACTGATGTTACTGAACAATCTGCCCTTGATCTCAATACTGCATTATTTGAACTTGATTCAAAGCTTAAAATTGCTAGTAATTTTATAGGAGTAGATATTAAACCTCATATTAAACTTCGGATTAACTCATATGGTGGGTCTTTGTTTGCAGGTTTAGCAATCTTAGATCAAATTCGCGGATTATATTCTGATGTCTATACGTATGTAGATGGTGCTGCAGCTTCTGCTGCAACAATCATATCTGTAGCGGGTACTAAACGCTTTATAGGTAAAAATTCATTAATGCTAATTCATCAATTATCCACTGGCAACTATGGAAAGTATTCAGAACTTGAAGATGATATGGAAAATAATAAGCGTTTAATGAAAGCTATCAAGGACATATATAAGCAGTATACAAAAGTACCTATGAAGAATATAGATGAGATTCTTAAGCATGATCTTTGGTTTGATTCGTCAAAGTGCTTAGAATATGGATTAGTTGATACTATATTGTAAACTAACCTTTTCTCTCGTGCTCTTGCTTTAATGCTGCAACCTGTGTAATAGGTTTATTAATTCCCTCATTAACAGCTGTAGCTCGTACCCCTCTATTTGCAGGTAACAGTCTTAGCGGTATATTATTAAAATGGTGAGTATGACTATACGTTATAACAGAATCCGGAGTAGCTACAGATACTACTGGTATAAGTCCTGCGAACCCTATAATCTTTCCAGCTACTAGTTCTCCGTATACCTCTGTATCCATTGTCTCTTGAGATTCGATAGGAGCAGTTATATGGTTTACATATAGTTCTCCTTCTACAAAAGTGCCGCCACCTACAATTAAATTATTTAAAACTCCAAACGACCCGTTTGCATATATCTGTCTTGTAGATCTTAATTGTATTTTTTCTGAGTAAATATCAACATAAGAGGAGCTACCAATCACTACTCCCCCAGAACCAATAACATTTACCTGTGATCCGCCTATCTTAACTAATGACCCCCCTAAAGTCAAACTACCGCTAGTTTTAATTTGAACACCTCCACTACCTACAACAACATTATATTTATTGTTAACTGTTAGATTATAATTACCACCTGGAAAATTAGAGCTATTATCTACTTCTTCGACGTGGGGTATATAGTCATTATGATTAAAAATACCCTCTAATCCTACTCCAACCTCTGTTGGTTGTGATCGACCTTTAACGTCTACGCGAATAGAAGGATAATCATTTAAGACACCACCTACCGTCTGAACTTTATTTCGTTTAACAAATTCAATCTCATCACCACCACTACCAAATTTTTGTTCTTGTATAAGCAATTCACGCTGCTTATTTACAATCTCGTCAGCTAGCTTAGTTTTACTTTCATTATCAGCCCATTCGCCGTCTTGAGTCGCAGATGAAACCTCTGCGCCAAATTCTATAATACCAGGCGCTTCGGAACCTGGAGATCCGAAGGCTAGCTGTATATCATTTATTGTAGGGCTTATAGATTTAGCGCCTTCACCAGAGCCTTTTGATATAACAGTTTCAAATGTTACCACCTCACTACCGTCTTTCTTTACTTCAGGTATTTTACTATACCCTTTAAACTCATTATTAACAGATAATCTTTTTTGGGCTAGGTCCGGATTTTCAGTTCGATCGCCATCTAAAGCTGTTGTAATACTACTACCAACAGGAAATGGGTAGCTTAATCCTCCACGATTAACCCAGAACTGTGAGTTTTTATTTGCGAGTGGTCTATAATCCTCAACCCACTCAGATATAGCATTTATCTCACTTTCAGACTTAATTCCCTTAATTTCATAGTTATTCTCACCTACACGTATAGTCCGATCTACTTCTGTGTACTCGTTGCTGGTATTACCTACAGTTTGAAAGCTATCATATAATACCTTAGTTTGTTTATTATTAGCAGCTAATTCACTATTAGTAACATTACTAAGAGAAATATTAGAGCCAGAATATTGAGATATATTTACCTCCTCTCTATCTGTAGAATTATTTATCTCTATAGTGCCTCCTCGTTGATTAAAGATAAACTTATTCCTGTACTCTACATCTGATGGAGTTGTCATATTACAAATATATATTATTAATTTTTAGATTTTATAGGCTGATTTTCAAAATCACCCGGATAATCTAAGGACTGTAACTTTGTAGGTCCAGTTTCATCTAAATTATTTATAGCGCAAATCTCTCTAAAATCTCTACGTACACCAAAATAAACAGGAAAATTTGTATCTCCGCTGTAGTGAAATACCCACACTTTTGTGCCAACAGACGGTACCCCAAAAACTCCTTTAGATTTATTTACATTATTAGACGGCTGACCAACAAAAGAATATGGATTATTAACTCCTCCAATATTTGTGATCGGGTCTCTAAATGCATCCCCTACCTGAGTTTCATAATTTTCAAAGAAGTATGATGGCGAGAAAGATCCCTTCTCAATTGTAGGTGGGTCCTCATTATTTGCCTCAAATCCATCTTCATAATTAGTATCTGATAGTGTACATATTTCGCTAGGTGAATTATATCTACCAGGTCCTCCCTCTCCCATTAAAGGAAAACACGGCTCTGCCCACGGAATAAACTCTGATATTTTCTCATATATTTTAGTATCAGCCCACGAATCTTTTTTGTTGTTCTTGCCTGGAAATCTCATATGAAACAGCTTATATTCATTTAACCACTCTTCTAGCGGTTGATTAGATAATTCAGAAATGTAAACCTTAACTCTATATAGCTTTTTCGGATCATTGTTCTTAACAACAATGCCTTTATAAAAGGTCATATCATTGCGGTTATATTCAACTACATCATCTACTGCTGCTCGCGCATACATATAACTATATTTATAAGTAGATTTTTAAATGGAACCTTATTATAATAGTTTATATGTTAATAGCACACGAAGCTCCAATCTGTCTCTTAGACGAAGTAAAAGAAGTAACTGACTATCAATATGCCCTTGTGCATCTATTTGAAACTCAACCTGCATATTATTCTTTTTTTAAGCGATGCTTATTAGAGGGTAAAGAGGTACTTCTTGACAACTCTATATTTGAACTTAAAGAGGCATTTAATGTGGAAAAATATGTAAAATATATAAAAGAGTTGCAGCCTACTTACTTTATAGTGCCTGATGTATTAGAAGATTGTATAGGCACAATAAGCTCTTACGAATCGTTTAGAAACTCATATGCAGATCTTCCTGGGTTGTGGATTGGCGCTATACAGGGAAAGACATATGAAGAAATTGTGGAGTGTTATAAGTATATGGATTCATTTTCAGACTATATTGCTATATCGTTTGATTTTTCTTTCTATCAAACAATTGGGATATCCTCTAGTCTAAATCCTGCACGTGCTAAGTTAGAGAGAATGTGCTCTGGCCGGGTAAAACTTATTAATATGCTTATTAATGATGGTATCTGGAATCATAATAAGCCGCATCACCTACTTGGTAACTCTTTACCGCAAGAGTTAGCCTCATATAGAAATATAACCAGTATTAGATCAGTTGATACGTCTAATCCTGTAGTAGCTGGTATTCATAATATTAGATATATTAAAAATTACGGAATGCGGACGAAGCCTGATACTCTGTTAGCTAACCTTATTAATTATGAGGTAACAGTGGAACAAAAAGCTGATATATTCTATAACATACAGGAATACAAAAAATTGTGTTACTAATTTTAACAAATAGATATTAGTATGAGATGGGCAGCATTGTTTAGTCAGACAGGTTCTGAGATTTGTAATCTTTCAGAAAATCTCGGAAGGTACCCTGATTTAGTAATATCCGATAATACTAATATGTCTAGTATTATAGATCCTAGATTAGAATTAAATTGTAAAAATATAAGGTGGTCAAAGTATAAAGGAATTAGTACTGAAGAGAAGCTAGCTTATTACAGGGACTATCTAGATATGTTTGATGTTATAACGCTGCATGGATGGCTCAATATAATACCCCTAGAAATATGTAATGAATTTAAAATATTTAACGGTCACCCAGGATTAATAAATTACTACCCAGAGCTTAAAGGTAGGGATCCACAGGTGAGAGCGTGGGAGGACATCGCTAATTATATGTTTATTGGAAGTGTAGTGCATAGAGTAACACCTATAGTAGACGGTGGGGATATAAGCAGCGAGCGTATGGTAATAGCAGATCGTGATCTAAGTCTTGCTGATACATTTGATATTCTAAAGCAAACATCATTAGATTCATGGATTGATTTTTTCAGTAAAAGTTACTATAATAATTTATGATTATATCCTTTAGCGGCCCTCAGAGCTCAGGTAAGAGTACTCTACTAAATATTCTGCAGGAATTATCACCGTCGTGGGAGTATATTCCAGAAATTACGAGATTAGTAAAACGTGAATATGATTTACCTATTAATGAGGACGGTAATGATCTTACTCAGACTATGATTATGTGTGAGCATTTACGTAATGCTTATACTAAGAGAAATAATCATACTATTTTAGATAGGTGCTCCTTAGATGGGGTTGTATATACTCACTGGCTTTGCGATAAGGGTAAAATTAATATGGGAACGTATTCTCATGCTAGATATATATTTGATAATACTATAGATAAGTACGATCTTATTATGTATACTTCACCAGAAGATGTACCTATTGTTGATGATGGTGAAAGAAGTATTAATATTAAGTTTAGAGACGAAATTATTGAGTTGTTTGAAAAATATATTTCTGATTTATCGAAGGAAAAGGTTATTAGAATTAGCGGAAATATTCAAGAGCGAGTTAAACAAATACAAAATGTTTTAGGTAAGCTTGGAATGCACTACTAAAAATATATTATTGACTTGAGTATTTAATACCCTACTATAAAATAAATTATGGCATCAAAAAAGAAACTAGATAATTCGAATATTAGTAAACATCTGGGTCAGAGCTCTCAGTATAAATCAACATACGATCCAAGTCTTTTGGTTAGAGAGCCTAGACAATCAAATAGAACTCATTTAGGTATTAAGGATGATAGCGTCCCTTTCGTAGGTAATGATACATGGAACGCTTATGAGATATCTGCGCTAACTGACTTTGGGTTACCAGTTACAGGTATAGCTAAAATTGTTTATCCTTGCTCTAATAAGTATATTGTTGAGTCAAAATCTATTAAATTATATTTTAACTCTTTTAATATGACAAAGCTCGGTAGTGATGCAGAGCATGTCCGTAAAGCTATAGAAAAGCAATCGTCAGAAGATCTCTCAAAACTTTTAGAAACTGAAGTCAAGGTTAAAGTATTTAGTAATGAAGCAATTCTATCAAACCCGGTTAATACTTCAGACGAATGGGGTCATGATATTTTACTACACGAAAAAAAATCTTTTATTACTCTTGAGGAAGTATATCCTATTGATGGAGTTGAGTTTAGTGTTTATAATGAAACCCCTAAACTTTTAAAGGTTATTAATTCTGAGACTGATGATGTATACTATCATAGCGCGCTGCTTAAATCTAACTGTAGAGTGACTAGTCAGCCGGATTGGGGAGATGTTTATATCTATATGAAAGGTAAAAAGACTGTAGATCCTATATCGCTTCTTAAATATATTGTCTCCTTCCGTGATGAGTGTCATTTTCATGAGGAGATTTGTGAAACTATCTATAAGAGACTTTTAGATCAGGTACAGCCGGACGAGCTTTGTGTTCGGTGCTTATACGCGCGCCGAGGTGGTATCGATATCAACCCAGAAAGAGCTTCAAGTGCTCATTTATTACATTATTCTCTTAGCGATCCTCATATACCATTTGCTAAGACCCCTAAGCAATAATAAGCTGAATAAAACCTTGGAGGTTTTATTATTGATTGAATAAATAATAGTATGCCAATTCCAACTTCCAATAATGGTTCAACTTATTTTAATATCAACCAATGTAGATCCTTTAATCTTTTCGTTGGAACTGCTATGACAAAGCTATCCTCACAGCCTTGCTCAGAGATTGAAATACATAATACTACTAGTGGTCAACTTAGCGCTTATGATAACGGTTACAGTGATGAAGCGTTTGCATATAGATTAGATACTGGTGAAAGAGTAACATTGCGCGGTCTCACAAATTCAGATCAAGTATCTGCTAAAGCAGCGACAGCCGGCAGAATCTTTTTTCGTACACAGTTTTTTAGTCTTAATCCTCTAAGATCGTAATTAGTAGTATTATATCTTTATTGATATAAATATACACGATGAAACTGTTTAGCGAAAAGGTATCACCTACCTTTACTAGCTCAAACCTAAACATCTTAACAGTTAAAGAGTTCGTAGAAGTCTTTTTCGATGTCTTTGAGTTTGAGATAAACGGCAATAAATTTATAGCAGAAAAGATTTCCGAATATAAAGGATTTCCTGTTGTAGAAGTTCCGCTAGTATTTGAAGGTAAGAAATTAACTGCACCATTTGTTCTGCAAAAAGGCAAGCAGGAGATTTTATTTAACCCTGATGTTTCTACCATTATAGGTGAGGCAGCAGAAGAAACGCCTGAGCCTCTTATTGAGTATAAGGAAAGCGATGACCAAATCGAAGAGTTAGTTTTAGAGAAAAAGGAAACAATTCTTAAAGAAATAGCACAAGCTAAACACTCCGCTGCTAAATACATAGAGAGGCTTAAGCAGCAGAAACTAAAAGAAACTGAAGAATATCTTGAAGAAAAGCAGAAAATTATTGAAACTGATTTACAGGAGTCAAAGAAAGATCTCCTAGAAGAGTTTCTAGTATTAGTTGAAAATGTAAAGAGTGAATTTTATTCATTTAATGAAGATGAAAAGAGTAAACTTGAAAAATTTATCGAGAGCTCTATTGATCGGGTGTCTAATGAGTTAATTTTATCTATAAATCATAATAGAGAGTCAGCAGAAGAGAAATTTAGTATACATATAGATGAGCTAGCTAATAAAGTTCTTACCGGAGTTCTTCTTAAGGAGATTAATCACAATAATGATAAAAGTGTTGAGGATATTAACTCTCGCTTTGGGTCTATATCTAAATCTTTAGAAGCCTTATTTGAAAATAATAATAAGGTTATTTTTGATAGTGTATCTAATACTCTAAAAGACTTTAATAGTACTATTTTAACTCTTGAAAAAGCTAATGTTGAAATTGCTGACAAATTAAGCAAAACCAACAATAAGGTTTTAAGTAGAATTGGTAACGTAAAGAATCAATTAGAAGAATCTATTGCTGAAACAACAGATAATTTAATTAATAAAATTGAAGCTACTGAATCTAAAATTATAAAATATTATAATACGAATATTTCTTTAATAGAAAATAGTGTATCAGGCTTAGTGGAAGAAAATGAAAATTATTTTATTAATCTCATTAATGAGTCCAAGCAGTCTCTCCTTGAACAAATATCTAATCTTAAAGTAGATGTTCCAAATATTGTTATTGAGAGGTCTAGGGGCGGTAGACAGGAGATAGATCTTAAGGGTATAAAGAGCGAATTAGAAAAAAATATAAGTACAAGATTTTCTAATGAAATTCAATACTTGAAGCGACTTATAGAAATGTCGTCAGGTGGTGGTTCTGTTGCAGTTCAATTTGCTGATGGGGGGACCATGAACGGTTCTCTATCTATTAAGAACAATATTAATGTTTTCGGAAGGATATTATCTGGCGGGGTAGACTTAACCGATATATTTTCAACCAGCAATGCCGACTTGCCTTTTTTACCGTTGTCGGGAGGAACAATTTCAGGAAGTTTAAGCGTTAGCGGACCTATTGACTTAAACTATAATACATCTTGGTATAACGTTCCGTTTAATTATACATATTCTAATCAAACCTCTATATCTGGTACCTCTCAAACTTCACTATCAGGCACTACACTAGTTTTACCAATCTCCACTCTTAATTCTAACGTAAAAGAATCTCTAGATAAAGTAAATGTTTTATATAATCCAACAACAACATACTATCGCAGCTCATCTTATAGTATATCGGGTACAGTTGGTAAACTATTAGTAGATAATGCGTTTAATACAAGTGTAGTTCAGCAAGCACTAACAGCTTTAACAGATAAAGTTAACAGCGTATATGCATATTTAATACAAAACTTTGATAATAATATTGTAGTTACATCAAGTACTATAAATCAATTCGTAGCGACAGAATGGTCAAGTGGGCTAGGATTGGTTCCCGGAAGCACAATAACACTATCAGCTGCTAATGTAGTTTATATTTTAGCAAATGGAGATGGTTCTGGGGTCAATAATTATTTCGAAGTAAATTTAAAACCAAATTTTTTATTTTATAGGGCAAATCTTGCTAATAATAGTATAATAGATGCCTTTCCTCTATCTGCAATGAAGAGCTCTAAATATATAATTCAGGTCGAAGATAAAACTACCAGTGATATATTTTATACTGAGTTGAATATTGTATCAAATAACTCTTTTGCTATTACTTCAGAATATGGGACTAACTATACGACAGATACTCCATTTATAGAGTTTGGAGCAAATATAATAAACCAACAGGTTAGCTTATCTGCTACCGGTATAAATTCATTTGATATGTCTAACTTTATTATAAAGGGTAATAGAACGAATTTATTTTAAAAAACTTACCATATGAATAAATAGTAATATGGCCCTTACGCGAGATTTTAGAGTAAAAGATGGACTTAATGTGGGTCTTAGTGCACTATTTGCAGCAGGAGGAACAACATATGACGGATCTAAGGTAGCAATAAACTCTTTAGGTAAGATTCTCTCTGGTGGTAGAGATTTAGCTGATATTTTTGCAGATGCTGATTTAGAAGATTTAACTGGTGGTGTTGGTATAAATTCATTCAAATATGATGGTCTTAGTGCAGTAAATATTTCATTGTCTGGCGCATCTGGATTATCTAATGATAGTTTAATTAGATGGTCTTCGGCTAGTGGATTTGTAAATAGCTCACTAACAAATACTGCACTAACTGCCTTACAAACATCAGTAGCAAGTAATTCTGCTAATTGGAATACAGCATATGATCAAGGTACGAGTGTATATTCTAGTTATAACGCAGCATCCGCAGGGATTGTAAAAAATGTCACAGCTCCAGCTACACAAGGTCAATTTACTGTGCTTTCCGCTAATGGAAGCACCTCAACACTAACAATACACAATTTAGGTACTACGGGTACCCCTACTTTCGGTAACACTACAATAAATGGGACTCTTAGCGTTACTGGTGTTACTACACTAGCTGGTGTCCTTAGTGTAGGTGGTAACACTATCATCGGTAATGCTGCAGCAGATACCCTAACAGTAAACGCTGGTGCTGCTTCATTTCCTAATGCTACTTCAGATACCAACGCGTTAATATTAGGTACTGATGTTAATTTATACAGAAGTGAAGCAAACGTTCTAAAGACTGATGATAGTCTTATCGTTAATGATAACCTGACCGTAAATAATAGCACTACTCTTGGTTTTTCGTATCATGATACCCTGACTGTAAACGCTGGTACTATTAATTTTCCTAATGTTACAGATATATCACAAAGTTTAGTATTGGGCAGTGATGTTACTTTATATAGAAGTGCATCAGCTGTCCTTAGAACTGAAGGTAGTCTTGACATCGGCGGTAATACTACAATAAATGGTAATCTCAGCGTACTTGGTGATTTCACACGTATTGACACGCTGGTTAGTGTAACATCAGCGCTATCTGTTATCAATGCAGGTACAGGACCTGCGTTGTATATTGCACAATCAGGTATTCAGCCAATTGCTCAATTTATTGATAGAGAGGGTGGCACGATTACTTTCTCGGATACCGGCAGTGTGGGTATAGGAACGGCTTTAGGTGCAATACCTGGTGAAAAACTTACTGTATCTGGTAGCATATCAGCGAGAGATACTTTAAAATTAGGCACTATTGCTTCTGGAACAACAAATAGTGTTGTAATTGAATCAAGTGGTACTTTGCAAAAGAGAACTATTAATGCAGGGGCTTTTGATACATCGGCGCCGTTTATTAGTGGTAGTTCTACTAGAACAGTTAATACACTTCCAAAATTTAGTAGTACAACAGGAATTACTAATTCTAATATTACTGATGATGGCACTAATGTAGCTATTAATGGTAATGTAGTAATTGGGAGTGCAAAAGAGATTGAGCAAGCATCAGGATCAGACTGCACTAGTATAACCCGCTTATTTAATACTAATACAACTGCAGCTGTAAGTCTTACAGCCTCAACATTTGATAAGACCGGTTTAAAGTCTGTTAAATATTTGGTAAGTCTTAATACTGCCGGAACTAATCGAACATCGTTTGAGGTTTTAGCAGTATACAACGATACAGCTGCTTTTGGAAGTGTTTATAATATAATTGATGCACAAGGTACATCTTTGTTAACATCGGTTGATGTTAGTAATGCAAGCACAACTATAGATTTAGTTATTACGACTTCAAGCGATTGCGTGGTGATGATTTACGGAACAGCACTATATAATATACCTGTATAATATTTCTGTTGATCTCTTAACATATTGTATAAATATAATGTACTGGGGATAGGGAACCGGCAACATGGCACTAGACAAAAAATTTAACGCAAAAAATGGAATATCTGTAGGGTTATCTAGTTTACCTGTCATAGATAGTGTAGGTGATGCTACGTTTAGAAGTATTTCAGCTACTGGTACTTTTCAAGGTCTTTCTTCTGTAGCTTCTGGTAAATCTTCAGTTGCTTTAGGAGAAGGCAATATAGCTTGTGGTATATACTCTACTATAGCTGGTGGTTTTAGTAGCAGGGCTAGCGGGGTAGCTTCATTTGCTACAGGTCTTTCTTCAGTTGCTTCCGGTAGATCTTCTGTTGCTTTAGGTGAAGGTAATATAGCTAGTGGTATTAACTCTATTGTAGGTGGTGGTTGTTGTAACACAGCTAGTGGTATTCGTTCTACTATAGCTGGTGGGAATATTAACACAGCTAGTGGCTACTACTCTACTATAGCTGGTGGTATTTGTAACACAGCTAGTTATACCGGCTCTACTGTAGGTGGTGGGTTTTGTAACGCAGCTTGTGGTGCCAACTATACTACTGTAGGTGGTGGTACCTGTAACACAGCTAGTAGTTATTGTTCTACTGTAGGTGGTGGTTTTAGTAACTCCGCTAGTGGTTGCTACTCTACTATAGCTGGTGGTTATTGTAACACAGCTAGTGGTAACTGCTCTACTATAGCTGGCGGTAGTCAAAATACAGCTAGTGGTTATAGCGGTGCTACTATAGCTGGTGGTATTTGTAACACAGCTAGTGGTTATTGTGGTTTTTCTACTGTTGGTGGTGGGGTTTGTAACACAGCTAGTGGATATTGGTATTCAACAGTTGCTGGTGGTCTTCGTAACACAGCTAGTGGTTGTTATTCTACTATAGGTGGTGGTGCTTATAACACAGCTTGTGAGGCAGTTTTTAATACCGTTGCTGGTGGTTTTTGTAACACAGCTAGTGGTAACTGCTCTACTATAGCTGGTGGTTTTAGTAGCAGGGCTAGTGGTAATAACTCTACTATAGCTGGTGGTAGTCAAAATACAGCTAGTGGTAACTGCTCTACTGTAGCTGGCGGTCTTCAAAATACAGCTAGTAGTATCTACTCTACTGTAGGTGGGGGACAGTGTAACACAGCTAGTGGTAACTGCTCTACTATAGCTGGTGGTTTTAGTAGCAGAGCTAGCGGTTGTAACTCTTTTGTAGGTGGTGGTTGTTGTAACACAGCTAGTGGTAACTGCTCTACTGTAGCTGGCGGTCGTCAAAATACAGCTAGTAGTATCTACTCTACTATAGGTGGTGGTTGTTGTAACACAGCTAGTGGTAACTGCTCTACTATTGCTGGTGGCCGTCTTAACACAGCTAGTGGTAACTACTCTACTATAGCTGGTGGTTTTAGTAGCAGGGCTAGCGGGGTAGCTTCATTTGCTACAGGTCTTTCTTCGGTAGCTTCTGGTAAATCTTCAGTTGCTTTAGGTGAAGGTAATATAGCTTGTGGTATATACTCTACTATTGCTGGTGGTTTTAGTAGTAGGGCTAGTGGTATTAACTCTATTGTAGGTGGTGGTCGTCAAAATACAGCTAGTAGTAACTATTCTACTATAGGTGGTGGTTTTAGTAACTCCGCTAGTAGTAACTACTCTACTATAGCTGGTGGTCGCTGTAACACAGCTAGTGGTTGTGGCCCTACTATAGCTGGTGGGAATATTAACACAGCTAGTGGTGATTTCTCTACTGTAGGTGGTGGTCGTTGTAACACAGCTAGCGGGGTAGCTTCATTTGCTACAGGTCTTTCTTCGGTAGCTTCTGGTAAATCTTCAGTTGCTTTAGGAGAAGGCAATATAGCTTGTGGTATATACTCTACTATTGCTGGTGGTTTTAGTAGCAGGGCTAGTGGTGTAGCTTCATTTGCTACAGGTCTTTCTTCAGTTGCTTCCGGTAGATCTTCTGTTGCTTTAGGAGAAGGTAATATAGCTAGTGGTAACTACTCTACTATAGCTGGTGGTTTTAGTAGCAGAGCTAGTTGTTCCAACTCTACTATAGCTGGTGGTCGTGCTAACACTGCTAGTGGTAACTGCTCTACTATAGCTGGGGGCCTGCTTAACAAAGCTAGTAGTGCCGGCTCTACTATAGGTGGTGGTCGTAATAACACAGCTAGTACCTACTCTACTGTAGGTGGTGGTTGTAGTAATATAGCTAGTGATAGTTACGCTACTATAGGCGGTGGTAGTAGTAACACAGCTAGTGGTTATTGTTCTACTATAGGTGGTGGTATTAGTAACGCAGCTTGTGGCCCTAGTTCATTTATTGGAGGTGGTTCCAACAATACAACAAGCGGTATATACATCGAGGAAGTCGGCTGTCTATCTTACGCTACTATAGGTGGTGGTTGTCGTAACACAGCCTGTGGGTTATACTCTACTGTAGCCGGTGGTTGTTGTAACACAGCTAGTGGGTACGTCTCTACCGTAGGTGGTGGTATTTGTAACGCAGCTTGTGGCCCCTACTCTACTATAGCTGGTGGCCGTCTTAACACAGCTAGTGGTAACTACTCTACTATAGCTGGTGGTTTTAGTAGTAGGGTTAGCGGTAGTAGCTCTAGTATACTAGGTGGTGCTGGGCACGATATTAGATCTACAGCAACATGCGCTTCTATTATAGCAGGCGCAAATATTATAGCTCTATCAGCTGATACAGCATATGCGCCACGTATCGCTCTTACAAACGTTCCAACAGCATCGGCTGGATTAGGTTCAGGCTTTATATGGCGGTGTACAACAAGTAATCAACTTTATATTATTCCTTAATAATTTCAGTAATACATAATAGTATTTGAAAAATAATAAAGAAGCTTACTATAGGAAGAAATATTATACTGAACTTAGTACGGAGACCCACTGATAGCCCCCTCAGGACTTGGGAGACCCCATTACTAGATATTATCTAAAGCCTAGATGTACTTCAGTCTTAATTTTAGGAAATGATGTATCAAATCCATTAGATGTAAGCGTCTGCCGAGTAGTGCTAGCTCCTGTAACTACATTAAAAAGAGACGAAGACCCATCAGTAAACACAACAGCCATTGTTTTCCCATTATATGCTCTATCAACTCTAAGTGTAGTACCACTAAATGCAGAGAGTGTAGCAAACGAGCCTGTACCTGAGGCTGGCGAGACGGCAGAGGATAAAAGAGTATTAAATGCTACCCCCTCTACTGCTTTTGTGCTTGTTGTACCTACGGTGAGAAGCTCTACAGTTTTAAATGTTCCGGTACTTGATAGAGAGAAATTTAAATTTAATGGTGCGAGACCGAATGCAGAGAGTACTTGATTGTTGAAGCTTGTTACTGGCATATTAATATTTATTCTATTAGGTTGTATTTTTAATAAAACAGTATTAAACTTGATATAATAGCTCTTCTCGCCTGATAAGTAAACGGAATATATACACTAAACATAACTTTCCTACTCTGACAAAGTTTATTATTATAGACAAGTGAACCGTAGGGATCTTCGGTTCCCTACGGTTCTTAGTTGTTTGTGATTCCCTTTAGAGATCAACTAGCTCGATGTATATCAAAAATATACACTCTGGCTTGCTGGACTAAACGCGGTACCTAGACCCTGAACAATAATAACATGGTAGTAAAGATTGGCACCAAATATGTTATCAACAACGCCATAACGTGTAAGCAAGCCTACACGTGGAGCGAAGTCATTTGGACCAATAGTTCTTTGAACCATGATAGGAATGTAAGGGCAATAGATAATACCAGTGTCGTAGAACTCTGAACCTTTATAACCGAGCAGCGCGTATCCGATACCACCGCCACCGTGTATATTACCATAGCCTACGTCTCCGTAAGCGCCATGGTTCTGTACCTCGGTACGTGTATCGCGATACACTGTGAATCTTCCACCAACGGAACCTACCTTAGCGATGCCAACTGGTTGAGTTGATACATCACCTTGTACAGGTACCCACTGGAATTCAGGGAGCATCTCGAGTATTGCACAAACTCTTGGAGTTCCAACTATAAAGTTGGCAGCACCGCGTCTGTTACGAACAGCGATTCTGTTTGCTTCGATGATAAGTCTCTGATAGAAGTCACGGTTTCTCTCAACGAGCCATCTGCCGTCTGCAGAAGCTGGAGACCAGAAAGAGAATCCAGCTCCGGGACCTGCATTGAGGGCGGATTGGACCATTCTCATGATCATTTCACGGTCGATTTCGGCTTGGATCTCATACGACATTGTGTTTGTGATCTCAGCATCGATATCGATACCATTCATGTTCTTAAGGTCTTGCTCTAATTCAACGGACCAGCGTGCGCCAAGTCTACGAGTACCAGCTTCAACAGCTGTCTTTTCGAACTTGACTTCAACCTGTGGAATGTTACCAGTGATTTCAAACGCAGACAAGATTTGGGCAACGCCTCTATCTTGATTTGCGAATGTCCAGGCACCAGTTGCACCAGAGAGTCTTCCAGAGGAAGCACCGGTGAAACGAGTGTCAAGATATTGGTAACCTAATTCGCCGGTTGGACTGCTGGAAGCAGAGTACCCGTCGTATAAGCCATTGGGGGAAGCCCCCATCCCTTGACCGGGAGGTGTACCTGCACCGCCAAACTGTGTATTGAGGCCATCAGTACCAGTGCCAAGGCCTTGGGATTGATAACCATAACGAAGTGCGAATGCAAGACCAACAGGTCCAGACATAGGTTGAACGCCAACGATTTCGTTGGAGATAAGCTCAGGGAATGTACGACGAATCATCGGAATGAGGATTTTCGGAAGACGAGAATCACCAGTAGCGTAGTTATCGCCGCTGTTAATGGAGCCAGTACCTGGATTATACATCTGGTTGCTGCCTGCATTACCGAACGCACCACCTGAACCGGCGGTGTTTGATTCAAAACAGTAGGCTTCTTGGTTTTCAAGAAGAATTGCTGTATTAAGTCTGGTGTTTTCATTTCCGATAGCCTTAACCGATGGCGATGAATAATCAAGAACTGGAGCCCACTTTTCAAGTAATGCTTCAGCTCTGTCTTTATTAACGAATGATTGTGTAGGACGTATTTTCATGTTTTGCTTTTCCTTTTTTCTAACTCAGGTCATATATAGACCTCATTGTTCAGGGTGAAATTTTTATAGAATATTATTTATTTATATTTGTTAAGTTCTTCGATATACGGATTATATGTTTGTGTAATATGATCTGAGGCTGCCTCTCTCAGAATAGGCACATCTGCTTTAACTGTTCTTTTGCTAAATGCTTCTTCTTTTATAATATTTAACCTATCTGTTTCTTTGTTGTTGAATAGTCTAAGTGTATAATCAAAATTTTCTTCAATAAACTTAGGCGACTTGTCACCTAATACACGTAGGATATACTCTTTCTTCCTATCAGATAGTCCAGATGTCTTAGACTCGAGAATAAGTGCTGACTTAGTCTTAAGATATGACTCCTTTATGAGATTATTTTCTTTTAATAAGGTATTAACTTGAGTGGTTAGTGCATCAATTTGCTTTTTTCCATCTATAACTGCATCTTGTACCGACTCGCTCATGAGAGCAGAATCAACAGCTAAGGCTTTACGTAGATTACTAAGAACTGTTATAGCTGTTTTATTTTTTGTAGCTTGACTAATAGCTTCTACGGGGATAGCTTCATTGAGGAACTCTTCTAAGTAGTTAGAAATTGATTCAACTAGTGTCTCTTTAAAGTTACTAGCCTCTATATTAAGCGATCTCTCATATCGCTTAACTACTTTAGTTAATTTATTAGCGTTATCTCTATCGATTGCCTCTACTACTCTTTTTAATTTTGTAGTGTGATCTTTATCAATTGCAGTTATGAGTTGCTGTAACTTCTTTGCATATAATTCATCTTGCTGCTCGAGTGCTGATTCAACATTAAGACTGAGCTTTTGAGTAAATGCTGTTTCGATAGCTTGAAGTGACTCCTCTGTTAGGACTTGCTTTGCTTCATCTGTAATTAGTGTTGATACGTTCATATTAAAAAAGGGGTTCGTTAAGTGAGGAGGAAATTCTTGTTTCAATTTTATCTTGTATTACTCGCTCTAAATATTTATGCGCTAAAGCATAATTTTCAGTATAAATTACATTTATAAAGTTTACAATATCTGCTGACTCTTGTATATATTTATGCCTGGTTCTAGGCTTCTTCTGATGTCTTAGGGCTGCCATACTATTATTTATAGAAAAGGTATTATTTTTTAATAAGTACTCTATAACTTATACTAGATATAGAATATTTTTTTATTAAATTATTAGAAGTTAGAAATTACTTATAAACTTAAGAATATGTTGACGTAAAAATTCATCAATATTTTTCTTTGGTAAATTTTTTATACGCTTTTCAAAATTTTCATATACTTCTTCAAACTTACCGTTCTCTGCAACTATCCATTGTTTAGATTCCAGAATACCGTTAACAAATGCTTTCGGATATGATGGATCCGCTACACAGTCAACTGCAACTAGCTTTAAATTTCTAACTACATTATGACTGGATCCCTCTTCGAGAGTACCCAAGGCTCGCGAGGACATACCTACTTTAACACCATCGTTAATAAGGGATTTAACTATTAATCCGCATGGTGTAGATAGAACCTTTGACTTACCAAAAAATACATTATTATCTTCGTAGAGTTCTGTAACCATGTGACAGGCCCTCTCCAGATCAACATCTGCTGATGTTGGGTGATTGAGTTCGCCCATAGCTCTACCCGGTATAACCATTTCTTCGTTATATCGTTGTACCTCTCTTCTTAGCTCATCGATGGGGTACATTCTTTTATTTTTATTAACCCCCTCCGCCATCATATAGGGTCCTTTAATAAATAGTGTAGAAGGTGTATTTAAATTTGACTCCTCTACAACGTATTCAAATTGATCATTTAGGTCGGGTCTTTCTACTAATAGGTTGAGCTTAAGTGCCATAAGTATATTTATTAAAGAGGGTTAAATTACTCTATTATTTTAAGTCTTTCTCTGTAATTATTAAGAACTGCAAATCACGTGTTTTACAAAATTTCGTTGCTGCCTGCCACTTAGCTTGATTTCGAGTATACATAGATTGCTCATATACTAAATGCTGCTGTTTTTTATACTTCGTAGTAGGTGGTACAGTTTGGCTTGAGGGTTTAATTTCAATTAAATATTTTTTAACTAGTTCGCCTTCCTGTATAGCAACGAAATTATCTACATAGTATTTATGAACTCTTCCATCTAAGGGTGAGATATATGGAATTACTACATTTTCACTTCCCCACGCTATTATATTAGGGTTATTGTCACAAAATCGCATAAACTTAAGCTCTAAACCTGATCTATAGATTGCATTGGAACCTAAAAATTTCTTTTTGTTAGTTGGAGTAAATATACCCTGTCTATATTTAGAGCTCATTCTAATTCGTTATAATAAATTGTTTCACCATGTCTAAATATATGTGAGGTATTAGATTGACGCTTCACTACATATTTATCGTTACGTTTTAATTTTGTTAATGTTGGTTGTGAGAATTTAGTCTCAGTTAGAAATTCTCGTTCATTTTTATATTTGTATGTACCTAAATGTGATGTAATCCATAAATTTTCTTTTATCTTCAGGATACAAAAAACATAGGTGGATCCGCGTCACCGAAGCCTGCTGAAGCACCAGTTAAGAGCATTTGCTCTAATTCTTTTTTCTCAGCAAGACCTTCTCCAAGTATATCAAGATTAAGAGAGCCGCCACCAAGCAAAGAAACGCCAGAGAATCTACCTCTTGCTCTACCTATGGTTATTTTAGTAAGAGCTGTTGCGTATTCATATACCCACATTTCCTTTACTAGATCCCTTATAGGTCTTTCTATATAACACGCTAGTACACCGTAAAATCTACTTGTCCCTGGTTGAGGAAACATTTGTAAATATTGCGTTCTCTCATCAAACATAATATCACGCTTAATAGCTAGAAGTTTTTCTCTAGTTTCCTGCCATTCTTTAAGCGCGTACCAGGATACTAAATCAAACCCGTAATTGCCGAGAGCATAACTAAAATATGTTTGCTGAGCTAGTGTTTGCTCTAGTGTAAATAAAGTATTAATTCCTTCATTAGAACCCTCTTCAAAACTAGCTATTGATATGACCTTACGGTAGTCCATAATATCATAATCAAATACGTTAGAGTATTCAGTTGCTGTAGTGTTCTGACCCTGCAGTGAAATGCTTCTACTAATAGAGGGTCTGAAGTTTGCTGTTAGAGAGTTGTTAAAGGATGTGATATTTCTAAACAGAGTTGTATCTACAATTTCTAGTTGAGGTACACCATCTGGAAAAACACTAGACAGAGCAGAGGATGATGTAAATATAGATGAGCTTAACGCAGATGTACTAATATAAACTGTTTGAGGGTTATCAATAGTAAAGTCTGGACCAGGTACTACAGGTGTATTAGCTACTTTTTGTATACTTGTAGCATTAGTCTTTGCAATAGTAAACAACTGATCTAATCTAATGCCTTTATTTCTTTCATATATTGCTGAATCAAAGACTAAAAACTCTTTTGTATAACCTGCAAATTTAGAGAAATATTCAACAGCAATCTGTATATTTTGAAATAAATTGTCAGAATGTACCTCTAGACTAATTACCGGATAGCCGAGGGATCTTTTTATTCTTTCTGCTAAGTCTCCAAATGTATCTAGCCTGCTATTTAGATTGGTAGTTTGAAAGGCAGAAACCGGCAAAACTTCACACGCTAGGGACATATCTTTATTTATTCATTATACTGCTGGCTCGGGTGGTTCCGGTTGCAAAGCAGCGTCATCTGCCGGTGCCTCAGCTGGTGTATCTGTTGAGGCTTCACCGCCGCCAAATTCTGGCGGTGCACCCCCGCTACCACCACCACCTCCACCACCCATAGCCTCACCACCAGCCGCACCAGTCCCTAGGTCACTAGCGATTATAGCTTCCTTCCACGCCGGTCCGCTGCTAGCTATTTGTTGTAGTTCCCACTGTAACTCTGAATCCTTACGTAAAAACT
>Ga0181362_1000025_pt1 | contig 26804 bp, 31 predicted proteins | sample Su13NDMM110SN_FD_130095 | JGI IMG/M metagenome (GOLD analysis project Ga0181362, IMG submission 130095) | Freshwater viral communities from Lake Michigan, USA - Su13.ND.MM110.S.N | ecosystem: Environmental > Aquatic > Freshwater > Lake | place: USA: Michigan | collected 2013-07-16 | reverse complement strand
GATTCTAAGAAAATATTCTTAGGAGAAAAAGCAAGAACGGCAATAGACTATAGTGCACAACCTGTATTATTAGGTAAAAACACTGTAGATCTTTTAGAGGATTTCATAAAAGCAGTAGAAAACTTTGCTAACTTTTTAGTAACTCCGTCAGGGTTACAGGCAGCTCCTGCAGTAGCAGTAGCACAGTTAAAAAAAGAAGGTGGTATTCTATTTGCTAGAATAAAACCATTGAGAGCTCGGTTAAAAGAATTAAAATCTAAAAAAGTATTTACAGAATAGTATGTCATTTATAACTATACCAGAATCGAAAGTAACTGCTTTTATAGGAAGTAAGATAGGAGGATTGCAAGCTCAATTACAAGATAAAGTGCAACAGAAAATCCAATCTACAATAACGACATTTGTTCAAGCAAATGCATGTCCACAACAGCAAACCTTAGATAAGTTAGTTAAATCTAAACAAACCTTATCTGACCTTACAGAACGTTCTAGAAAAATTATAGATACCTATAAAGCTTTACCTAATAAACTAAAGCCACCTATAAACACTTTAGATAAGATAATAAAAGTCTTATTAGTACTCCCAATCCCTCAAGCAGTACCTCCCGGTATAGGTTTACCAATATCTATATCGAATAAGTATTCAGATATAATAAACAAACTGAGAGAGTTAGTTAAACAAACAAAACAGACAATAGAAGGTATTGAAGCTTTAGTTGATACTACCTTTTTTGATAACTTATTAAATGATATTAATTCAAAACTATCTCTACTAGATGGTCCAATTGCATTTTGTAGTATAGAAAATGAACTTAAAGATAGTCTAACACCAGAAGAACTAGCTAAATTAGGCTTAGTTGATGCAGATGGTAATTATCTTATATCTAGATTAGTGCCAAGATTAGTACAAGAGACTTTAGTAGATTCAAAACCATATGCCGATGCAGTAAATGACGGTAAGAATTACGGAAGTAATTGTTTTAGAGGACCTTATAAAGTCGGAACAATATATATACACACAGATGAGAGAAGAGATATTGTAGAAGGATCAGATGCAAATAAGTATATTGTTAATAATCGTGCAAAAAACGGTCTTGATACCTGGTTAGATCCTTTAACAGGATTTGATTGGGAATTATATGAATTAAATACTCAAAAACTATTAGAAGATCTTTTAAATAAACTTTCAAATACAAGTTTAGTTAATAGGGGAGTATTAGATAATATTAAGATTAATTTAGGTAACTACAAAATACAAATACAACCTGCACAGACTGGCTTATATAAAGCTAGAAACGGTGTTGAATTTTTAATTGAGGTTATAGACGATACAACATCACCTTCTATAGCTAAAAGACGTTTTGCAGTAGCTAGAAACTCTCAAGGTATAATCGTAATGAAAGGTCAACCCTCTTTTGCTAGTGATATAAACGTATTAGTTCGAGAGATTAGATTTAGATTAGACCAATTACAATAATAAACTTTAATATACCAACTATTTATTAATATGAAACTAGAAGAACTTAGGAAAGTTATACGAGAAGAAGTAGAAAAAGCATTCAAAGACCAGCTTAAAGAGGTATTAATCGAAGCTGTTAAGATTGCTAGTAACCCTACTCCCTTACAAACTGAACAAAAAACAGAAGTTAAGCAGGTTACTAATTTTAAAGCACCTGCTCCGCAGCCTAAAAAGTATGTTCCAAGCGGTAACCCGATTGAAGATATGTTACAGATGACAAGAGCAAGTATGACATCAGCAGATGCAGCGGCTATTATGGGTGAAGGAGCTCATATGCCAAGCATGGCTAGCACAGTAGCACATCAGATGAATCTAGGAGGCGGTAGTCAACCGGGAATAGATTTAAGCCAACTACCTTTTATGGGTAAAGCAAAACAGATATTAGAAGCTGCTAATCAGAAAGATAAACAACGTAAAGGAATAGAATAATGGCATTTGATGCAAAGAAAATAAATCCATTAGATAGACAGCCAAGAAAAGCTGTAGGTGTAAATCTACCTTTTTCCGGACAAGCTGTTTTTAATTCTAACTATCTAACTAAAGATGCAGTTAGAAATAACCTAATCAATTATTTTCTTACAGGAAGAGGTGAAAGGTATATGAACCCATCATTCGGTAGCGGACTACCTTCAGAACTATTCGAACAAATAACAGAAGATAAATTAAATGTTTTAGGAATGAAAATAAAAGACGAACTTAGACTTTACTTTCCTAAAGTAATATCACAAGATTTATCTTTAGTAGCAGACCCGGATAAAAACTCAATTGAATTCTATTTAAAGTATAGTATCTTAGATAGTAATATTGAAGATGAAGTAATTATTAATATTCAGCAATAATGGCCCAAGAAAGAGACATAAAATATATAAACAGGGATTTTGGTAATTTTAGAGAACAACTCGTAGAATTTGCTAAAAATTATTTTCCTGATACCTATAATGATTTTTCCCCAACATCACCAGGTATGATGTTTATAGAAATGGCATCATATGTAGGAGATGTACTTTCTTTTTACCAAGATACACAACTTCAAGAAACCTTCTTACAACACGCTAAAGACCCAGCTAATTTATACAACTTAGCTTATATGATGGGTTACCGTCCAAAAAGCACTAGCGTATCAGAAGTACAAATTGAAGTCACACAAAAAGTAAATGCAGTAGCACCTAACTACTTACCTAACTGGAATCAGGCATTAGTAGTACAGCCTAATACACGTTTACGTGCTACTACATACGGTGACCCTAAATTTATAATTAATGATAAAGTAGATTTTTCATACTCAAGTTCATTAAATCCAACAGAAGTTAGAATTGATAGTATAGCAAATGGATACCCTGCAGAGTATAGACTCGTAAAAAGAGTAGGAGCAATATCCGGAGAGTTAAAAGAATCTATTCAAATAATAGGTAATGCAGAGAAGTTCTTAACATTAACTATTGAAGATACGAATATTGTAGGAGTTTTAGATATCACAGATAATGACGGTAATACATGGTACGAAGTACCTTTCTTAGGACAAGATACAATATACGAAGAGCAAAGTAATACTGCTACAGACAAGAACCTAGTACCGAGTATACTACGCTTAAAGAAAGTACCAAGACGATTTGTAACAAGATTAACCTCTCAAGGTAACTTAAATATACAATTCGGAGCAGGAGTTAATATTAGTAATTCAAATGATGAAGTATTTTTACCAGACCCTACAAATGTAGGAATAGGTACTAATCAGGGATTAAGTAGATTAGATTTTGCTTATGATCCGTCTAACTTTCTATTCTCTAAATCATATGGAATCGCTCCATCTAATGTAACCCTAACTATTAGGTATATAGTAGGAGGCGGTATTTCATCAAACGTACCTGCAAATACTATTAATATTGTAGAACAGGTAACAGTAACTGCTCCAGATCAAAGCAAAGCAAATACATTAACTTTCAATAATGCCCAACCAGCAGTAGGAGGACGAGATGGAGATTCAGTAGATGAGTTGAGACAGAATAGTTTAAGAGCTTATTCTGAACAAAATAGAGCAGTAACATTACAAGATTATGCAATTAGAAGTCTATCACTACCTGCGCTATATGGATCTATTTCAAAAGTTTATGTAACACAAGATCAATCTACTAATGCTAACGTACTAGGCGGAGCTTATGATTCAAATCCATTAGCATTATCTTTATACGTATTAGCTTATAATTCAGAAAAACAAGTAATACAAGCTACAGATAGTTTAAAACAGAATTTAAAAACATACTTATCTCAGTATATGTTACTTACTGATGCAGTAAACATAAAGGATGCATTTATTGTTAACGTAGGAATGAAGTTTGAAATTATAACATTACCTAATTTCGTATCAAGAGATGTACTATTAGCATGTAATACAGCTTTAATAGAACACTTTAATATATCTAAATGGTCTATAAATCAACCTATTAACATATCAAGCATATATACATTATTAGATAGAGTGAAGGGAGTACAAAGTGTAGAGAAGATTTACTTTGAAAATAAAGTAGGTGATAACTACTCACAATATGCATATGATATAAAAGGAGCAACAAGAGGTAACATGGTTTACCCATCTTACGATCCATGTATTTTTGAAATTAAATTTCCTGAAATAGATATTCAAGGACGAGTAACAACATTATAAAATGGCAATATATAGAATCTTCCCTGAAAAGGATACATTTATTTTTACTGAAGCAGTAATCGGTAATGCAGGTTTAGATGAGATAATCGAAATCGGCGGCTACCCTGTATCAGAAGTAGGTCAAACAGCAAGAGCATTATTAAAATTTAATAGTACAGATATTGCAAATGTTGTAACAAACATTATTGGTAGTAATAACTACAGTGCGAGTATCCACTTAAGTTTAGCATCTGCTTACGAAATACCTACAGAGTACTCATTAAAAGCTTACCCGGTATACGGTACATGGAATCAAGGTATAGGAAAGTATGGAGATTCACCAACAGACCAATCAGGTGTGAGCTGGACGTATAGATTAGGTAATGGAACCGGGAACTGGACATTACCCTCTAATACCAATACAATGCCAGCAGGAGTAACAGGTTCATACAATACTACATATGTCGGAGGAGGTAGCTGGTACACAGGATCTGCAGGAGTAAACTACGAAAGTACCCAATTGCAGGAACTAAATTCAAATAATGATATTAATATAAACGTAACTAATGGGGTAAAGGCTCATAACGCCTCTACAATCGTTAATAACGGGTTTATACTGAAACTGACAGATGATCTTGAATTTAATACTACATCCTCTATACGCTTAAAATACTTTAGTGGAAACACTAATACAATATACCCTCCGTACTTAGAATTCGGATGGAATGATACTGTTTACAGTAGTACATTGACGGAATTAAGTACAAGTGACGTAACTATTAATATTAAAAATAATAAAGGCGAATATGTAGATGCCGGAAAGCAGAGATTTAGAGTACACGCAAGACCAAAATATCCTACAAGGATTTTTACAACAGGATCTGTATACCTAACTAACTATAAACTACCTGCTGCTTCGTATTGGGGATTAAGAGATGAACATACAGAAGAGATGGTAGTAGATTTTAATACAGTTTTTACAAAAATAAGTGCTGATAATAACGGAAGTTATTTTGATGTTTACATGGAAGGGTTGCAACCAGAGAGATATTATCGTATATTAGTAAAATCAACTCTTGATGGGAGTACAACAGTGATAGATAATGGTAATGTTTTTAAAATAGTACGCAATGGCTAACAACCCTATGCCGATTCGAAAGACGGTATACAATAAGGAACATATTAATAAAGTTGTAAAGAGAGAATTTACAACCTTTACACAACCTGTACCCGAAAATACACAGTTGACTTTGGAAGATTTCTTTGCTTTATATGAAGAGCTTTTTTATGAAATACCAATTAACGGAGAAGAAGGTACTCATGAATACTTAGTAAAACGAAGTTCAGAACTGTATAAATTAGACGACTCTACAGACGATATACAGCCGCTTCTAGATGAGATTACTAATTTGAGAGCACAGATTATAGATAACGAAACCGAGATTATTGCATTACAAGAACAAGTAGCAAATCAGAATGTCAAAAACTAATTATATAGTATCAAAGGGATTCCCTGACGAGTTAGAAATATACACTAGGAACCTGAGTGAAAAAGATAAGGCCTTAGTAGATAGCTTCTACCTAAATAGTAGCTTTAAACCTGATAAACATACAATTGAAATGCATGTTTACGGTCTTAATGATGAAAGACTATTCTCAGTCCCTACTTACTTTCCTGAATATTCAAACGTAACATACACACAATACCAAGCAGGTAAGATATCTGAAATAAATATATCCCCAGAGGTAGATGCAAAACAACTAGGGTTTAATTACGGTCAAGTTAACATACTTTATAACTTTATTAGCAACTTATATAGTGATTCCAACTTTATATTTGAAGGAAACTTCTTTATTGAAGAAATATCACCAGACCGTACAGAAGTCTTAGCTTTAAGTAATGAAGTATCGTTTCCAGATCTTATAAGATTTACAGCAGACCTTAAAAGAAAATTAGATTCATTATCTTATTTTCAAGATTTTAGATTAAATTTTGGTGATAATAAGTTATTACTAGGTATAAATATAGATCTTGTAGACTATAGAGGCGGTAAAGCTCTTGCTTTAAAATTATATGAGCCCCTTCCTGAAGAGTTTGAAATAAAAGATACCTTTAGAGTTGTAGAGATAATATCAGATTCGATTTCATTTGAAATTGATACAGAGACTATTCCAGATGAAAAAGTATTTCTTAACTTAAAAGGACCTAATTTTGATATAGAATTAGTAGAAGATAATAATAACCCTACAGGTTTTTTTAATTATAATGAATTATTTAGCTACCCGGTTACTAGTTCCTACTATGAGTTATATTCTTTATTCGAAGAAAATAGCGCTCAAATTAGTATTGACCATAGTGACTATTCAGACTTTATAAACTTTTCTTCTGCGGAAGAGAGATTAAGAAACTTCAAATACAAAGTAGATTTAGTAAAATCATACGAGAACTCTTTACAGACTTTAAGCAATACAGGATATACAAGATTCGGCATTACAGGAAGTAGAGACTATTATGAATCTTTAATCGAAGGTATTGTAAATAACTTTGACCATTACGATAGATTTTTATATTTTGAGAGTGGTTCTAATAGTTGGCCTAAATCTAACAATACAAGGCCGTTTAAAAACCAAGCAAGTTCTACAGCACAAGCAATAACCTGGTACAGTAATCAATTAGAAATTGCTTCTAACTTTGATATAAGTAATCTAAATGCATTAACAAATACATTACCGGTATTTTTAAGAGAAGATCAAGATAATAATCCTGCTCTCCTTTTTATTAATATGCTTGCCCAACATTTTGATAATATATGGATATATCAAAAAGCTGTTAGTGATAAGTATGATGCTGATAATAGAATTAACTTCGGTGTATCTAAAGACTTAGTAAGAACTACTTTAGAAAATTTTGGAGTTAAGTTGTATAATAGTAACTTTAACCTAGAATCTATATTTGGAGCATTTATAGGCGAGTCTTATATATCAGGAAGTGAACAAATAGATCAGTATAAAGTAATTACTTCGGGTTCTACAAATGCGTATTTACAACCAATGCCATTTGATAACTACCAAAAAGAAGTATATAAAAGAATATACCACAACTTACCTTTACTAACTAAAGCAAAAGGAACTGAAAGAGGTTTAAGAGCTTTAATAAATTCATTTGGTATACCTTCTCAGATTTTAGAAATAGGTATTGCAGGTGGTCAAAAAATAGGACCAGGTTTTTACGGACCAACACAATTACATAATAGTTCTTCTTTAAAATTGAGAACAGATAATGATGGAACAGTAATTGCTGGAGATGCACTATCAAGTTACACTTCTATAGTTAGAAGAGAATATGAATACTCTGATGACTTAAATTTTGTTGAAGTAGGATTAGCTCCTTCTAAAAATATAGATAATTTTATAGTTTCTCAAAGCGCAGTATTAGGTTTTTCAAATTTTAATATAGACGATTATATCGGTGACCCGAGAGATTCTTATAAGTCTGAATACACAGCATTAGAAAAACATCGTAAAGTAATATTAGGAAACCTAGATAGATATGACCTAATGGATTATATTAGGTTAATACGTTTCTTTGATAATGCTTTATTTAGAATCATTAAAGATTTTATACCAGGTAGATCAACAGCTATTACCGGTATTATAATTAAACCTCATAAATTAGAAAGAAATAAAGCAAAGCACGTAAGTGTTAGTACTATATTCCAAGACTATTCTGGATCAATAGATACAGCTTTCATGGACGGAACTCACGGAGGATCTTATACACAGTTAGTAGAAAGAAGTACAGCATACTCGGAAAGAATAGTAGTTCCTTCTGGATCTGCTATGACCTTTAGACATAATTACGAAGAGCCTAAATTTAACGGGGAGTTAAGTGGAAGTAGAATTAAAATCACAGACGGTGAGTTAAATAGAGGAAATAGAATTAAAAAAGGATCACAACCAGAGTTAGCATTTAGAATAACGTTTATTAATCAATCAAATCCTATCTCTAGAGATTGTGTTATTACATTTACAGTAACTCAAATTACCCCTGCTCCAACAGCAGCACCAACAGCTGCACCAACACCTGCTCCTACAGCATCCCCAACCGCAGCCCCTACTCCTAGTCTTACCGCTGCTCCAGTTACTCCAGCACCTACTGCAGCCCCTACCGCTGCCCCTGTAACACCTGCTCCCGTAACGCCATCCCCTGTAACACCTGCTCCAGTAACACCTGCTCCAGTAACACCTAGTCCTACCGCTGCTCCTGTAACACCAGCACCAACACCAGCTCCTATAACCCCAGCACCAACACCAGCACCAGTTACTCCAGCACCAGTTACTCCAGCACCAGTTACACCTAGCCCGACTAGCTCTCCTCAGTATGACTATTTCTTTGCAGATGTATTCTCCTGTAACGGGGTAAATAGCTGTAATGAATCTATAGATACAATCTATGTTATGGTTAACGTAAATAACCCACCACCAGTCCCAAATAGATTCTACGTAACATCAACTGGTCCAGATGGATATGCATATAGAGTAAATTCTGCAACATTTAGTTCAGGAGTCGCTCTAGAACTAGGAACACAATACGGCTCTTTTAGTACATGCGCACTTGCCTGTATGTCATAGCACTAAAAACATTAAATACTACTATACTTAACTAATTATAATAAAAAGTGACAGAATTAGACTTTATCAATATTGACCCAAGCGCTGCATTTTCAGACAACATAAACGTTTTCTATAGTAGCAGTGTGATAACAGGTACATCTTATGCTGATTTAACTTTAGGAAGAGTAGCCTTTACAGGCATGTCAATACCTTTTAAGTATATTGCTCAAAATATTGATTTACAGCAAACTATATTACAGGCTGAAAATATTACCTTTAAATATTCTAATGCAGGAGATACAAATGGCAAAAAGAATATAACAGCTAATATTATAGAAAGAGTACGTAGATCTAATTACTTCTTTATAAGACTGGAACCAGTCTTTCTAGAAAAGAGTCAATTTACAAATAACATACCATTAGGTGATGGTGTTAATCAGACTCAATTTAACAGTACTGTCGATCCACAATTCCACTTCATTCAATACGTACAGATACCTTCTGAAATTATATTTAACCCTTACATATCTACAGTATTTAATAATAGTTCTGATAACCCAATATTAAGTAATGCAACGGTACTACGAAAAGCTAATTACATACAACAGGTAGACAGAAATGAAGATCCGATAGAACCTACTAACTTAACACAGATATTATTAAACCAAGCAACACCGGCTGAAATTCAAGATAGTAACTATACAACAGCAGGAATTATTAATGCTAGATATGTTGGTTCAAAACTAAACTCAGGAAGCGTACCAGGTAATGACCCGGCTTTAGGTCTAGTTTCAATTAGAGCCAGCTTACACCCTTCAGGGTCTAACTTTACAAAAATAAAAGGAGTTAACCTATCAGACAGACAAGTACAGCAGGTTTACTTTACTCCACAGGTTACCAATATTATAGCTGGAGGAAAGACAAGGGTATTTGGAGGGAATAAATCTTTTCCTACCGGGTCTAACTTATTATACTTAGAAGAAGGTAATAGATTTGTAAGGATTTCAAATAGAGATATTTACTCTATAGATGAAGATAAAATGCATTCAACTAATAACTTAGGAACTATTATTAGAACCCAAACCTAGAATATTATAACAGCTGATATTTATATTATATAATTTAAACAAAAATGGGATATTTAGACAATTCAATCGTAACAGTAGATGCGATACTAACTAAAAAGGGAAGAGAGCTCCTAGCAAGAGGGGACGGTTCTTTCAAAATTACACAATTTGCTCTTGCTGACGATGAGATTGATTACACTTTGTACAATCCTCAACATCCTTCCGGTTCTGTATATTATGGAGAAGCTATAGAAAATATGCCTTTATTAGAAGCTTTTCCTGATGAAAATCAGATTATGAAGTATAAGTTAACAACTCTACCAAGAGGTACTTCAAAACTTCCAGTACTAGATTTAGGATTCTCATCTATTCGTTTAAAACAAGGAGCTTCTCTTGCGATTACTCCACAGACATTAAACTACTTAGGTGCAACTACAACATACGAAGCAGGAGGGTATACAGCCACTATTGCAGATGTTAGAGTACTTAATTCATTTAACGGAGTAGGTATTAACTCAGAAGAAGCCATTAGATTGAATACAGGTACTACTATAGGAACAAACGTTTCTAAGACAGTTATCGGTACTTCAATTAACTTGACATCAACAACAATAAACACTCTATTCGGAACAAGATTAACACTTCAGACCACTATAACAATTATCGGTCGTGATTCAGGAGCGAGATTAACAATTCCAGTAACCATTACAAAAACTAACTAATTATGTCATTTAAAAGATTTGACCAAGAAGATATAGTAGTAAGTGCTGAATCGGTAACAGCTCCATTATGGACTAACAACGTAATAAACTTAACTGCTTTCTACACTAGTTCAACACAAGTATCAAGTACTTCTGGGGACTATTATTATAACGTATTTAATACTGCATCAACAGATTCAACAGCAGCAAGTCAATTTTCAATTGCTTATGCTGACAAACAAGGAGGCGGAACACTACAATACAATGCTAGTGTAACTGGAAAATCTCCTTCTTCTACTATCTACGGACAGTATAGAAACTTAGTGCTAGGTGATGAAGAGTCTGAATTTACATTTGGAGGAGAAACAGCTGACCACTTCTATGTTATAGCAATAGATAGAGCAAGATACAAAGAAAAACTACTACCAGGAACTCTAACATTAATATTAAGCGGAAGTGGAGCTAACAAAATTACATTAACAGATAATAGTAGAGCTGTCGCAACAACTACATTTACTGATTCAGGTCGAGTATTTGAACTTGTAGCAGGCTCAGGAGGTACTGTAGATACAACAGCTAACGCTAACGGATACTCAGTATCAGGCTCTTATGGTAAGTTCTTACCTGATGTAGGTATAGTAATACTTAACGGTAAAGCATTAGACCTTCCCTTCGTAACAGGAGGAGGAATAGCATTAGGTACAACAAGAACTGCTAACACATCAGCATTAAATCTTAAAAAATTATTCCTAGCTTTATCAAAAGGTAAGAACTTTAGATTAAACTCTGAAGAAACTATTTCATCTAACTTTATATTCGTACGAGCAAGAAACGCAGAATTTAACTACTCTACTAACCCATCTTTACTATCAGGATCAGGAGAAATTAGACACAATGTTATGATTAATACTCCACAGTCTTATATTACAGGTGTAGGCTTGTATAATGATAATAACGATCTTTTAGCAGTAGCTAAATTATCTAGACCATTATTAAAAGACTTTACAAAAGAGGCTCTAGTTAGAATCAAGCTTGACTATTAATGAATGAGTACATACAAAAAACTAAACAGGCAAGATGTCTACGTAACAGTACACGACGCTCGTAAGCATTGGCATACAAGCGGGAGCTTGCTTCATGGTTTTAAATCAACAAATGAGTACTCTATAGATAAGTTTATAGGACTTTCAGGTTCAACAGAATACTTTTTGAACGATGAAGACTTATATCAATATGCAACAATACCTTCACAGCAAGTTCAAGAAAGACATAAGCAGATAGTTTATAAAAGTATACATAATTTATACTACAGTGGTAAGGTTCAAGACTCTACATTTAGTGGATCATTTGATAACTACCTAGAGACTACTCTACATTTAAGTGAATCTAGAGATCTACATAACGTTCAAGAGATAAGCGTATTTTCAGTACCTCAAGAAGTTTTTGGAACTAATATTGTACCCTTCTCTTTTATATTAAAACCAAACGGAGCTAAAGATAACTACGTTGATGATGGTTATGTAACAGATGATATAGGTCAAAACGACTATATACAAACTTTCGAAACTTTATTTGGATCTGTAAGAAAAATTGCTTGTGATTATATACTTGACGAAGGTACTTATGTACTAGAAACTTCTACAGCAGGTGGCGAATATATTGATTCACCTGATGGACAACATAGAGTTGAAATTGTAGACGATGGAGAAGGTAGATTAATAATGTCAGGTTCAGGTTCAGAACCTTGTGCTCCAGTTAGAATTATAGGAGATATTGTTTACAGCCACGGCCAAGTTATTTTAACTGATCCAGAAATTGTAGAAATATATAATAGTTTTTATCTTAATCCAAACCTTCACTGGAAATCTAACCACCCTATTTATACATATAATATGTACTGCAAGGTTAGAGATTCAGAAATGAACTTTACCCATAACCCGAGTGCATTAACCGGCTCATTTGGAGATATACTACCTAACGTAACAGGGAGTACATTTAGTCCATACCTAACAAGTGTAGGACTCTACAATGATGCAGACGAGTTAATAGCAGTAGGAAAGCTAGCACAACCAACTAGAAAGTCACTATATAACGATATGACTTTCGTTGTAAAAATTGACATGTAAATAATAAAAAAAAATGGCTATAACATTTAGAGCAAATAAAGGAGAAGCATTAACCTATAAAGAAATGGATACTAACTTAGGTTCCTATTTCTATTCTAGCTCTTTAACAAAAGAATCTTGGGTAGCAAATTCTGCCACAAGAACAACTGTAAACTTTGCTACTCTATTTTATACAGGTAGTACCTTAATACCTTGGAACCTAGCTGCGCATCAAATACCTTTACATGCAACCGGAAGTAGATCTATTAACGGATCAGTTCAATACGCAAGTCAAAGCTTACAAGCAGGTGCTCCAGATTTCTTATTTAACCCAGTAAACGGGTATGTAGGTATTAAGAAGACAGCAACATCTAGAATTAATGCACCTTTAGATATTAACGGTAATGCAATCATAACCGGTTCCTTAACTGTAACAGGAGATGCTGTAATATTTGGAAGAATAACAGCACAAGAATTTCATACTGAATTTGTTAATGCTTCAGTAGTCTACGAGAGTGGATCTACAAAGTGGGGGGATACAACAAACGATTTCCATGATGTAACAGGTAGTTTAAATATTACAGGAAGCTTAACATTACAAGGACCATTCACAGTAAAAGGTAATACTAGATTCGGAGTTGATTGTAATAGCAACCACGAAATGACTGGAAGCTTAAGAGTAAATTCTAGCTGTGTTAGACAACATTACATTAGTTCCGGAAGCTTTGGTATTAATACAAAGAATCCTCAATACGACTTACAAGTTATTGGACAAATACAAGCTTCAAGAAACATTTTAGCCTTCTCTGACGCACGATTAAAAGATAATATACAACCTATACAAGGTAGTCTAGATATCATCGATGCGATAGGAGGATACACTTATACACGTAATGACTGGAATGATCTACCTGGTGTAGGAACTATTGCCCAAGAAGTAAAAGCAGTCCTTCCGGACGCTGTTCATAGTGATGAGGAAGGTTACTTAAGTGTTGATTATAACGCAATAACAGCTGTTCTACTCGAAGCTGTGAAAGCCCAAAATGTATTAATACATAATTTACAAGAGAGAGTAGCACAATTAGAAAATAAATAGAAATGGCAATAACATTAAGAAGCGTAAAGGGTGGTGCTTTAACCCATACAGAAGTAGATAATAACTTCAGGAGCTTTATTTACTCATCCTCTTTTAGCGGACAAGTTATATCGTTATTTACCTCTGCTAGTAGTAACAATGTTCAGTCTATCAATATAGCTCCAGTAGGAGGTGTTGCTAGTGATACACAAATTATATATAGAAGCGGGTCTGTAAATATAGGATCTAATGATTTGAAGTACGATTATAGAGCAGATAAGTTTAGAATAAGTGCTAATACCGAAATAACCGGATCTTTAGTTATTAAAGGTACATTACAAGCAGAACAAATACACACTTCCTTTACTTCATCTTCAGTAATCTTTCAAAGCGGGTCTACTAAATGGGGTAATAGTTTTGACGATACACATACTGTAATTGGAAATTTACAAGTTTCAGGTTCATCTACATTTGGATGCCACCACAATGGAAACGCTATAAATGTTGTAAACGGATATGTAGTACTATCAGAAGTTTCTCAAAGCCTTAACTTTGCAAACGATAATGCAGCAGCATCAAACGGTGTACCGTTAGGAGGGTTATATAGAAATGGTAACTTTATTCAGATAAGAATTAGCTAATATGCCTCAATTGTATTCTTTACTTACAGGTTCAGTATATTTACCTGACGGCTCTATCTCTGCATCAAGAGGATTCTCAGGATCTTTTTATGGAAACGGATCAGGACTAACAGGTATTACTACAGCTTCGTATGTAGAGTTTACAAACGTAAAAAATAAACCAGTAATAATATCTGGATCAATTCAGATAGATCATAACGCTACTACAAATTATACCAGTAATAGGCATATTGACCATAGCGCAGTAACTTTTTCTGGTATAGGTGGAGTACTAGGGGGTGGTGATTTAACTACTTCTAGAACAATTACTTTAAATGTAGGAGATAGCCAATTTATAAACGGTGTAATCGCTGCTTTACCTAACGGGACTGTTTCAAGTTCTGTACAATTATCTGGATTCTCTGGATCATTTTTTGCTCATGCAATAGGAGGAGCTACAACATTACTAGAAGTAACACATAGTCTTAATAGTAGATTTCCAACTGTGCAAGCTTATCAATACACAGCACCAGGAATCTATGATACAGTAATACCAGCCGGTATTCAAAGTACAGGAGTTAATACTCTAAAAATAACATTCGCCGGAAGCTTTTCCGGATCAGTTGTTATTCGTACTTAAATTTCGTAACTTAATCTTTAACTAAATGGGAATTACTATGCCGTCATGGATTTACGATGGCCGAATTATCACTGAAATAAGTGATATGCCTGAGGGCACTTTTGGCTTTATTTACGAAGTAACACATACTCCAACAGGGAGAAAATATATAGGAAAGAAAGTACTATATTTTAACAGGACTTTACCTCCGCTAACCGGTCAGAAAAGAAAGCGAAAGATAGTCAAAGAATCAGATTGGAAAACCTATTTCGGGTCTCATGCAGAGATAGTTGACCTTATAAAAGAAGGTAAGCAAGAAGAATTTACTAAACAAATCTTATGTTTTGTTAGATCAAAGAAACTTCTTACATATTATGAGACTAAATACCTATTTATTAAAGAGGTACTTGAATATAGAAACAATTATATTAACGACAACGTCCTCGGAAAATTTTATAGAAAAGACTTTATAACACCTGATACAGATGATTAAACTACGAGAAATAGTAGGATTACCAAGCTTACAGTACCATATCGATAACGGTTTAACTCTACATGAAAACATATACCGTTATTCTTCTGAAGCATTCGTTAATTTATTTACAGAAGCTAGAGAAGCTTATGAGAATGGAGAAGTAGAATTAAACGAAGAAGATGAAGACCTAATCAGAAATACAGACATTGGAACTCATGGAGACTATAACGGAATGGTTGTACCTTTAGATTTACCAATGGTCTCTCCAAGCTATAATCCTTTATTTGAAATTGGATGCTGGATTGACGAAATGATTGAAGATGATAGTAAGATAGACGAAGCTAATAGTATTGATGAGATGATTGATTTCGAAGCAGTTAAAGAAGCAGTAGAGTCTATAGGAGCTAAGATTGATATGGATAAGTTTAGAAAAGCAGTTAAACACCATAACGATAACTTTGATTATAACGGCTTTGAAATATTAAAAGCATCTGTTGATTACATTCAAGAGATAGAGTATAAAGGAAAGAAAGTTCAATTAAATAAACCAAAACGTGGAGGTAGTAAAAAATTCTACGTTTACGTTAAGAATCCTTCAACAGGAAATGTAAAAAAAGTATCATTTGGTGATACAGGACTTTCAGTTAAATTTAAACAACAAGGTGCAAGAGCATCTTTTGCAGCTCGTCATAAATGTGCTCAAAAGAAAGACAGAACCAAAGCTGGTTACTGGTCTTGTAATATTGGCCGATATTGGAAATCACTAGGAGGAAGTTCTAACTTCTCCGGATATTGGTAGTCTATGAAACTTTTAAAAATACTTTTAGAAGATACTAGAATAGAAACAATTGCGCAAAAATTAATTAATGCGTATAATACCTACTACGGTAAAAGCACAGTAACTATAAACCCTAAAACAACAACAGACTCTAGATTTGAATTACTATTTAACGGTTCTTCAATGGGGGACTCTTACTTTAGTGTTAACCTACTAGGAGATATTTACCTAAGCGACGGAATGAACGATCAATTCTTTTTTAATGAAAAAGACTCTGATCAAAAAATACAGAAAGCAGTTAATAAGATATTAGACAAATCAACTAAGTTAACTGGAAAGCGATGGACACCTGATGACGAACCAGAAGAAGATACAGAATGGGTTGAAGAAATATCAGCCAAGCAGTTATTTACAGCAGCAGGAATAGGTTTAGCAACTTTAGGAGCGCCTAATATGGGTCAAGCTCAACAAAAAGAACCAACACCAATCTCTCAAACTACTCAGCAAAAAGATACTACTATGACCGGCTTTGGTCTAGGAAAATCTTCTGAACACCGTATAGCTAAACAAATGGCTAGAATGAAAGCAACTGCTGATCTAATGCAGAAGATGAAAGTACAGACTTTAAAAGGCGGTATTGAAGTTAAAAGTGAAAAGACTTTTCAAACAGCTAACGGCTACGAAGTAGAGATGATCGTTGCAGTATCTCAATAATATGAAACTCACAGATATAATAATAGAAGGTATAGGTAAAAAGATCAATTGTAATAATTGTGAATGGTCCTGGAAAGAATCTGAAGGCGGCAAAGATAAATTCCTTTGTCATAAATGCGGTCATGATAATAAGCCTAACTCTTTCGATGAGTTTGCTTTATTAAGAGGTGAAGGAGCCGCTAAGATAGCATCTACCGCAAAAGAAAAAGGAGGATTATCTTTATTAACCTATAACCATTTTAAAGTTAAAGACTCTTATTATAAAAAAGCAGCAGAAGGTAAGTTTGACTTACAAGAAGCAAAAAAAGAATTTAAAGAAACTTTAAAGAAGATATCTTTTGATATGGATCAAACTTCTTTTCAAAAAGAAGTGGGTCGCTTAGAAGTATTAGGAGAGTTAATAATTAAGAATGACAAATAGAGAAAAAAAAGAAGCTAGTCGTAAAAAGATAGCTAAAGCCACTGTTAAGCAGCAACAGAAGAAAGGCAACTACAAAAAGAAGTCTTAGTATGCTTCCATTTGAAGAAGAAATAAAAGAAGGTTATTATATTAGGACGTTTGATTCTAAAACTCCTATTGATGAATTTGTATGGCATAGAGATCAAGAAGATCGATGGATAGAACCAATTGGTGAAACTGATTGGAGATTTCAATACGATAATGAAGTGCCGATTCCTCTACAAAAGCTATTTATTGAAGCAGGGACCTACCACAGAGTAATTAGAGGTACCGGCGAATTAACCTTAAAGATTATTAAACAAAATGGCTAAAGCAAAATCAGCAGGAAGTTCTCAAAAAGTATCTTTTGGAAAAAAGACTCAAGGTAAACCTAAAAAGAGTTACGGACCTAAAGATCAAAAACCAAAAAAGTATAGAGGTCAAGGAAGATAATGAAACTATCAAGAATCATACTAGAAGGTCCAATTGGATATGATCCAGAATACAATGCGATTATAGACAAGATAAAAGACAAAGGTGGCAAGTACTTAGGTGCTGGCGACTATGGCGCTGTGTACTTATTAGGTGGAAGAGCTGTTAAAGTGACAACAGACGAGATTGAGATAGAACATGCCTTAAAACTAGTAGGAAAGAAGACAAAATACTTTGTACATATACACGACGTAAAAGAAATGAATCCTAAATTAGGAGTAATTACGATGGATATAATGGCACCTCATAGAGGAGAAATACCAGAAGAGTTCTTAGATGCTTTAGAAAATGAAGCTAAAAAATTAGGAATAGATCCTGATGAATTAGATATACGACCAGATAACTTTATGGAAGACCCTTCTACAGGAAAGGTAAAGATGACCGACGTTTAAAAAAACTAAACTATTTATTTAATATAAATGTATTGAAATGAGCAATAACTTTGATTTGAGAAAGTTCTTAACAGAAAATAAACTAACTTCTGTTGCAAGGACAATAAATGAAGCAACCGATTTTAGTAATCATTATGATTTTGAATATCGTAAAATAGACGGCGACTGTTATAAGATCGACCCAGAAACAAAAGAAAAATCAAAAGTTCACCACTCTTACTGTAAGCTACCTAACAATGAAGAAACTACTTTAAATGAAGCAGCAGAATTAAGTCCAATCGAGCAAGAATTAGTAAATGCCGTTGTAGGTGATGTTAATGAAGCTATTGATTTAGGTAAAATACTTAATAAAGTTAAATTACTAGCAAGCAAAGGTCTACTTACGGTAGCTATGGCAAGTGCTATTTTAGCTTCTTGCGGTACTGCTGGTAAATCAGATGAGATTTTTAAACGTGAACTTGATAATCTTAAGAAAGTAGATAGTATAGAGAACGTACAAAAGACAAGAATTGATAGTATATCAAACGATATTAAATCAAGCCCAACTACAGCAACTATAAAAGAATACGAACATCACTACGAAATAAGAAACGGAGAATGCCGTAAGTATAACGACGAAGGTGAATACACAGTAGTTAGTATGTCTTACTGCCGTTATAACGAAGGAGAAGTAAAAGAAGGTGAAAAAGATCAATATGTTGACGCTAACGGAGGGTATGTTGAAGCAATGGGACCTGATTTTGATGAAGCAATTGACCTATTATCTCATGCATGGAATCAATGGAAAAACGGTCCAGCAACAGAACCAGAAGATTTAGGACCAGCACGAGCAGATGTATTAGCTTATGTTAAATCTATACTACGATTTTAAATATTTCCAGAATATAAAAATAACTAAAGAAAGGCTTGCTTATGTGAGCCTTTTTTCGTATATTAAGGTAATAGTTACGTGCATATGGAGTATACTTTTCTTTTAGGAGCAGTTGAGAACGTGTTAGGTAAGAGTTACAAACGAGCAAAAGATAACCATGCTTTTAATTGTCCATTTTGTAACCATAAGAAACCTAAGCTAGAAATCAACTTTAATACAAACGACAAGGGAGAAAATCCTTGGGAGTGTTGGGTATGTGAAACTAGAGGACGTACTATAAGGTCTTTATTAAAGCAGCTAAAAATAAGCGGACCTCAAGCACAGGAAGTCCTTCAGTATATAAAGAAGGGCGAGCAGGTAGAATACCAGATAGAAAAAGCAATAGAACTACCTAAAGAATTTCAACCTCTTTACTTAGCCCCTACAACATCTTTCTCAGCTAATATAGCAAGAAAGTATCTTTACGATAGAGGAATTACAGATAATGACATTTTAAAACACAATATTGGTTACTGTATCGCAGGAGAATTTAGCGATAGAATAATCATACCATCATATGATCAAAACAACCAATTAAACTTTTACGTAGCTAGATCTTTTAACAGAAGTTATGCTAAGTATAAAAACCCCGAAGCTTCTAAAGATATAATAGTCTTTGAGAACTTAATAAACTGGAATCAACCTATAATAATATGTGAAGGAGTATTCGATGCAATGGCTATTCGAAGAAACGCTATACCTATTTTAGGAAAAAATATATCAAAATCTCTTTTAAAGAAAATAGTTACAAGTAAAGTAAAGGAAATTTATATAGCTTTAGATAGAGATGCTTTGAAAAAAGCGGTTAAATTTTGCGAGCAGTTTATTAGTATGGGTAAAAAAGTATACTTAGTAGATATGGACGAGAAAGATCCAAGTGAAATGGGTTTTCATTTATTCACCAATCACATCCAAGATGCAGAAGAGCTAGATTTAAGTTCTCTTATGCGATACAAATTAAACTTATTATGATAAGACAAGGAGATAATCTTTTAGTAGAAGATACTAAGAAGAACCTATCCTACAATCCTGATTTAAAGCAAATCAATTTTCTAGATAGAAGAGTTTATAAACGTTCAGAAGGAGTATATTACCCCTCTGTAACTACAATTTTACAGTACTTACCTAAGAATAAATTCTTTGAAAACTGGCTTAAAGATGTAGGACATAATGCGGAAATCATTATGCAGAAAGCGGGTAAAGAAGGTACACAAGTTCATAAAGCTATTGAGATACTAGTAGAAGGTGGAGAAATTAGCTGGATGGATGATTACGGTAATGCAAGATACTCTCAAATTGTATGGGAAATGATCCTTAAGTTTCATGATTTTTGGACAACCCATAAACCTAAATTAATTTCTACAGAACAGTTCGTATTTTCAGATGAAGATAAGTATGCAGGAACGGCTGATCTAGTGGTAGAGATGGGAGGAGAGACTTGGTTACTAGATATTAAGACATCTAATGCATTACATAAGAGCTATGATTTACAATTAGCAGCATACGCTAAAGGATTTAAAGAATGTAAAGATATAGATATTCAGAGAACAGGAGTACTGTGGCTGAAAGCTAATACCCGTAGCGCTTCTAAAAAAGAAGGTATATACCAAGGTAACGGTTGGCAGATTAAAGTAGTTGATGAAATCGATTATAATTACGATTTATTTAAAACAGTATATAAACTATATCAGTTAGAAAATCCAACAACAGAACCAATCTACTCAGTATATCCGACTAGTATAAAACTTTGATATTTATAACTAAAGAAGTAAGTATAAATGAAACTCTCACAACTAATATTAGAAGCTAAAGCTAAACCAAAAGCTGTTATTATGGCTGGAGGCGCAGGTGCCGGTAAAAGTTACCTTCTTAATCAATTAGATCTAGGAGGTTTAACTATTTTTAATCCTGATAAGTATGTAGAAGATAAAGAACATCCATATTACGGAAACCTTTCTGCCGCAGCTAATCAAGTAAACCAAGACGTAGAAGATGCTTCTAAGAATAAAGAGAACTTTATATGGGATACTACAGCTTCTAACTCTAAAAAAGTACAAGAGCTTTTAGGTAACGGATACGAAGTCTTTATGGTAATGGTTTATACTCACCCTTTAATATCATTTATTTCAAATTTCGAAAGAGAAAGACAGATACCAAAAACAGCTGTCTTTTCAACCTGGAGAGATGTATATCAGCAAATCGGATACTATAAAGGATTATTAGGAGATAGGTTTATGTTATTTGCCAATGATAGAGGCGGTAAATACGATAAAGAAATTAAAGAATTTAACGTAGCTGCTAGAAATGGATCAAACGGTATATCCGATTACTTAGCAAAATACATGGAAGATAACGGCGGAGCTGAAGGATTTATTTCTACTTTTAGAAAACCTTACGATATTGATGATAAGATAGCAGCAGATGCTTATAGAAAAGAAGTAGCTGATATAGATTACAATAGAGAAGACGAATCTATGGATAAGCAGTTAAAGAAATACTGGATGGGTTTTTACGAGAAGAATGGAACTGGACCTGGAGATGATAAGATGAAAAAGAAAGTTAGTTCTATTACTAGTGTTCGTCAAAAAGCTGAGGAGAAAAATAAAGAAGTATTAAATAATATTGCCGATATGATTCACAATGCTAAATTTGTAGAACAATTAAAAGGTTCTACAGTAGCAGAGATTGATCAAAGAGTACAAAACTTCTTGACATAATGGCAGTAATATTATACCCAGGAGCATTTAAACCACCACATAGAGGTCATTTTGATTTAGTAAAATCTTTAATAAACGGATCTGCACAAGCAAGAACTTACGACTTAGAATCAAGCCAAGACGCGGCAGATAAAGTAATACAAGGTAAAGGTGAAAAGTTAGAAAAGATAGAAAGGGTGATGATTTATATCGGGAGCGGAGTTCGTAACGGTATAGACAAAGAAAATGCCAAAGCAGTTTGGGATATATATAAAAAACATTTACCAGGAAACGTAGAAGTAATTGTAGCAGACGCTAACCCAATGCTTGTTGCTAGAAGTCATGCTAAAAATAGACCTACTGAAAAGTTCTATGCCGTAACAGGTGTAAGAACCTCAGAGGATTATCTTGACTTAAGAAGAGTTAGTGCATTTAAAGATTTAGATAACGTACAAGGTTTAGCAGTTAGCGGAGGAGAAAACTCTAACGTAAGAGCAACCGGTTTTAGAGATGCAATTTTAAACGGAAGTCTCGACGATGTCTTAGATTTTTTTCCAAAAGAATTATCGAGACAAGAGATCTTAAAAATAGTAAAAATGTTGAAACAAGGAATTATAGCCGAGATGGTAGCCGAAAAGATAGAAGATGTCTACTCAGGCTGGTTTGATGAAAATACAATAACAGAAAGTTCTTCTGGTATACCTTTACAAAACACAGGCACAGTATCTTCAGAAGACCGTGCTAACTTAGCAGACCAACTTGAGGCTATTAAGTCTATTTTGGATGATAGGTTTGAGGCTGAAATGAATGGAGATCGAATCGTCGTTAAGACTAAAGGAGAGAGTCCTTATAACACATCCGATATGCCTGCAAATTACGACTACGGCGACCACTTTGCCGGACTTTTAGAGTATATGATAAAAGAAGGTATGACAGTTCAACCTTTACCGGAAGTTAAAATACGTAGAGATTTAGACGAAGCAGAAAACTTTTTTGGTAAAACAGCTTACTACAACCCAACAGATAAAGAGGTTGTACTTTACGCAGCAGGGAGACATCCTAAAGATGTTACAAGATCTTTTGCTCATGAAATGGTTCACCATATGCAAAACTTAGAAGGTAGATTAGGTAATAGAGGTACAACAGATACTACCGCAGATAAAGAATTAGCAGCATTAGAAGAAGAAGCATACCTAAAAGGTAATATGATATTTAGAAAGTGGGAAGATTCTCAAAAAAATAAAAACAAAAAATAAAGGTTATGAAGAGTTTATTTGAACTACTAGAAGTAGAAAAAGAAAAACCACAGTACCAAATTTACTGTGACATGGATGGAGTACTAACAGACTTTGAAGAAAGGTTTGAACACTTCTCAGGAATGAAACCAGAACAGTATGAAGCAAAACATGGCGCAGCTGGTTTTTGGGAATTGATAGATAATAAAGTAGGCGTTAAATTTTGGGTTGGAATGGGCTGGATGAGTGGTGGTAGAGAGCTTTGGAATTTTATTTCAAAGTACGACGCTAAGCTTTTAAGCTCTCCTTCCCGTCATGATAATTCAAGATTAGGAAAAAATATTTGGGTTAAAAATAACCTATCACCAAAGCCTAAACTTATCTTTGCATACTCAGCAGATAAGCAAAAATATGCTAATCCCAATGCGATATTAATCGACGATAAGAAATCAAATATAGACCAATGGGAAGCATCTGGCGGAATCGCTATTAGATGTCTTCACGGTAATGTAGCACCAGTGTTAGCAAAATTAAAAGAACTAGGTTATGAGTGAGAGCTTACTTAAAAAAGAATTTAAAGAAAGAGACGTACAGAGAGTTAGAAATTTAGTAAGTAAGGACTATACTGCTAAAACTAGATCAGGAATAGGTTACGAGAAAGAAGTTAAGCGACATAAAGAAGGAGATATTTGGGAAGAGGTAGGCAAGCAATGGACAATTGTAAACGGTATTAAGCAGAATGTAACTAAGTTAGATGCAGCTAAAAAAGCTGTTAGAATCCCTCTCAGATGCCCTCAATGTAGTGGTTCAATGGAGCATCACTTACATAAAAGAATGTATACATTACATAAAGTTTGCTTTGACTGTACAATTAAGTACGAAGATACATTAAAGAAAGCAGGGCTATATGAAGCTTACGCTAAAAGAATGCTTCAAGGTAATATGGTTGCTTTTGCAGCAGACATAGAAGCTTGGGTATTAGAATCTCTTAATGAAACGGATACTTTTGTAACTGAGCAAGGAGATATAGAAGATTGGAAAAATAATAATACTAAGTTTAAAAAAGAAGTTTTAGATAAGCTACAGGAATACCTTAAGAACCTCAAAAGTAATATAGATAGTTAACTATTTATTAGTAACTATTTTACAATTTTAAAATATGGCAGCACAAGACACAGCATTGGAAGAGATATTATCAGAACTTAGACACATAAAGGCACATATGCCGAACGGTGAATTGAAGATAATGTTAGAAGACATGAAGGATGTTAAAGATGATATTTCTGAATTAAAATATATGCTACTAAATCCAGAAGATGGACTAGTAGTAAAGACTAATAAAAACACTGACTTCCGTGTAAGCCTCCAATCAAACGAAAAAGAATATCAGAGGAATATGCAGGAATTAGATGAACTAAAGAAGTGGAAAAACGGAGTACAAAAAGCACTCTGGATTATATTCGCCGCTTTAACTGCATTATTATTCGAAATGCTACAAAGTCATAAGTAATGAAACTAATTAATATCTTACTCGAAGCAAAACAAATAAAGTACACTAAACCTAATTTCGCAAACGAATGGGAAGAGGCTCTTAGGTATCCTGAGTTTGAGGATATGGGTAAAGAGAAGTGGATAGAGATAGCAAATCAAGGAAAACCAGAATCGTTTTCAAAGATTAAAGACGTTTTAGGTAATGTAGATCTAGACTTCGAAGGATTAGAAGCTCCAAAGAAAGAAAGATTCCAACAAGCATTTGAAAGAGGAGTTATAGAAATGTCTATCGTTGTTAAATTTGGTGAAGGAGATTACGACTTAGTGGCAGGTAACACAAGATTATCCGGACTTGTAAAAAACGGAGTTGATCCTAAATTATGGATTGTAGACATCTCACACTTGATGGAGATGCTAATGGAAGGAATAGACGACCCAGTTAAACCAGGTATACTTAAGAAAAGACTAGGCTCTCTATCTTGTTCTAAAGTTAGAGCAGAAAAATCAAAACTAGAAGATAAGGGAACTCATTTTGCGAAAGCATTACAGAGATACTTAAACTACCATTGTAAATGAAAACATCAGAATTAACACAGGCTATAAGAGAAGTGATTAGAACTTCTAAAGTACAAAAAGAAGAAGTAGATCACGAAGTACATATGGCTATAAACCAGTTGCAAGATATTATAAGGAACGCAGGTGAGTTAATGTATAAGATCGGACCAGATGAAAAAGATATTCCTGGTTGGATTCAAGACCATATATCGCAATCTCAAAGCTTTATAAACCAAGCTAATACAGGTTACCATGAACTAGAAGGACAGCCAGACCCTGAGCAGTTATCTCTAGAGGGAAAGAAGAAGGGTATAGATGGTAAAGCTTGTTGGGATGGCTATAGATACGGTGGTACAAAAGACGGTAAAGACATCTGTATCAAGATCAAGTAGAAAACATACCTATTTATTTATATATTAAGTAAGAAATGAAGGAAATAAACAAGTTACTAACTTTCCAAGAAGTCAAAGTACGCTTAGAAAAAGTACAAAAAGCTTTAGAAGCTTTACAAGTTAAAGATAAAGTACTAAACCTTGAAGATAAGAAGTATAAAACTCAACTCATTTCTTTAAAAGAATCTTTAGAAAACAAATTAAACATACTTACAGAAATGGACAAAGGTGTAATACATACAGACGATGAAAATAAAGCTAAGGAATTAGCTGAAAAAGGCGTCCAAGTACAGCTGCATAAAAAGGGGGAACCTTTAGATACTAAGAAAATTAAAGAAGCAGAAGGAGAAGGTCTTCAATTTGATTTAGAGCAAACAAAACTAATATCAAAAGATGTAGCTAAAGCAGTAGCTGAAGCATTAAAAGAAGATGGAATAGAAATTGCATCTGGAAAGATCCTAAGATTAGAAGCAATGGCTTTTGATATTTACTTTCAATATAAAGACGGAAAAGAAGATGAATTCTCTTTCCATATAGATCAAGATAAGAATATAGTATTATCAGACTTTACGTTTACTGAAAAAATCGGACAAGTAGGATTGAAAGGAGCTGGTGAGCCATTTGTAAATAAAGATGTAATCAAAGCTAACATACTTAAAGTATGGGCTAAGTTAGACGGTAATATGCAAGAAGATGTATATGACCCTACTCAGATACACGGCAAAGAAGAAGTACCACAGGGGGATTTAATGCAACAATTAGAAAAAGCATTAAAATCTCATGACTGGTATTATATGATGTCTGATGATCATAGATGGTATAAAGCAGGATCAGAAGAAGCTAGAAACATATACAACTTAATCTCACAACTGAAAGCTGCCGGAAAAGGCGATGAAGCTGAAGCCTTATATAAATCATATAGTGATAAGAATAAGATAAGTGAAGCATCAATAGGGAGCATACAGAAAAAACATGGAGAGCTTGTCGCTAAGATGAAAGCTCTTGCAGTACAGTATAAAGGTGGTGACCAATCTGTTATACCGCAGTTAAAAGCTATGACGATTGAGAAAAAGAAATTAGAAGCTGAATTAGATAGTAAAGTTGCCGGAACAGGAGCAGATCAAGAATTAGATACTTCTGTAAATGAAGCGGAAAAGGCTGAGAAAGATTTTGATAAAGATGGTAAAAAAGAATCACCTGCAGCAGAATATAAAGGAGTAAAAGATAGAGCAATCAAGAAGGCTACTGGTAAAACAGTTGCTAGAAAAGCTCCT
>Ga0181362_1000023_pt1 | contig 28524 bp, 31 predicted proteins | sample Su13NDMM110SN_FD_130095 | JGI IMG/M metagenome (GOLD analysis project Ga0181362, IMG submission 130095) | Freshwater viral communities from Lake Michigan, USA - Su13.ND.MM110.S.N | ecosystem: Environmental > Aquatic > Freshwater > Lake | place: USA: Michigan | collected 2013-07-16 | reverse complement strand
TCAGATGTTTGCGGTCGGCCGGGTCATGAACTGTATACCAAAATTTATGAGTCCCAATACTTCTTTTATCAAATTGCCATTCACTTGAAAACTGTTTTGCCATGTCTAGAGTTGGAAATAATTCAGGGAAGAACTGCAGACAACCGTGCGAAAAAAAACTATCTTCCCAATGATGAACATTTTTATTATTGTATTTTTTAATGATGTCAATGCAAACTTGCTTATTTCTTAATGAAAGGCCACCATTCATAGTAGAACCTTCACGATTATCATGAGGCCCCCCAATATACCCATAGTTGAAGAACCTTTCAATTCCATCTTTTCTTAGCCAACTATCAGTCTGAAATATTAGCATTCGTGTGCATGGAATTGATTCGTAAAATTCAACCGACTTCAGAGTGTCGTTATATATGTCACGAGTAGAATTGCCTTCGCAAAAGCATATATAATTAATATTCTCCCGATTTCCGGTTATTTCTCTTACCTGACTTTCATTTTCTTTTGAGTGAAAAATATACAAGCTAAAGTTATGATTTCTGAGATAATACATGTGATTACGTAGAGTAAATGGTAACCAAGCATGAACTCGAGGTTCAAATATTACAGCTGCGTTTTCAGATACCTTAGGAATATTATCCCATACTAAATCTGATATTTGAAATGAAACATTTACGTCTGTATAAAAAGTATCAATATCGGTCATTTTAATTCTAAAACGGATTTGATTTTGACTAGGTATTACTTACTATGGCAACCATGGACGACAAACGCATCGACATGATGTTCTTTGGCCCGGAAACGGTCAAGCGCCTCAAGCGCGATATTCGCGACCTCACTGCACTCCTTCCAACTCTCTTTGGGTTCGAGAAGAAGCTTTGCGAGGACATCCTAAAGGGAAAGCGGTTTCTCTTCGAACAGGAAATCTGTCTCGAAGAGAAGCGAAAGAAGTAATACGGGGAAACCCATTTTTAAGTGATTTAGCAAGTACTATACTATAGTAAAGCAATGGATGCCAGAACTCTAGATATTCTTCGTGAATTGGCTGCTGCTCGTTCTCAGTTTTTTCAGAGGCCTCACCTGTACCGTCAGCGTGACCGGCTTACTCGTCAGTTTATGGAAACTGAATCTGCATTCATTGAGCTGCTGTCGCGTGAACGTCGCCAGCCAATTACAATTACATTCCCCCTAAATATTCCTAATAACTTTATGGATGCAGTGGCGGTAGTACCAAGTGCAGAACAGATAGCACATGAACTTGTTACTTATTCTGGGTCTTCTCAGCAGATTTGCTCGATTTGCCAGGATTCAATTGCCTCGAACGGCGTGGCGTTACGGGGTTGCCAGCACGTTTACCACCAGGATTGTATTCAAACGTGGTTTGGTGCAAGTGTACGTTGCCCAGTTTGTCGGCGTGACATCCGAGAGGGTCCGGCAACTCAAACATCTTCTGACGCCATAGAAACGCAACCTCCGCTGAGGTCCCAGTGGGGGGGAGAGGGTAGTCCGGAATAATATACGATTCACCATACTGTAATCTATGAAACACACGACGTATATCGTGCTGACATTCCTTCAAAATTTGAGGAGCGTCAGAACCTGGGAACAAATGCTGAACCTCAGATGCCTTAGGAGGAAAACAACGAAGTATCTGAATCAATTCTGCATTTCGTTTAAAAATAGTTGGCAACTCATTGCCTGTACAAAGAATTGGTACTGTTCGAGTTTTATCTTTTACCCACTCAACTATCTTTGCTTGCGCATGCGGGTCCGAACCATCCACTTCATCCAGAATTACACACGTTTTACGTTCTCTATCACCCCGGATAAACGATTGAATATTTACACACGACCGGCAAGCATCCTTTAGCTTGTCTACATCTTCAAATGACCGAATAGACTTAGAAGCATTAATTTCCAATGGGTCAAACTCAAACGTTCTCGCAGCACAAAGAGCCATTGTTGTTTTTCCAATTCCGGGAGGTCCAATCATAAATACTGCTCCGGCAAATGGCTTAGATTGTAGATACGATTTCAAAGAATGCTTAATTTCTTGATGACCAATTACATCATCGAGAAATACTGGTCTGTGTGATTCTGCGTACATTATCTAATACTTCTCTCACAGTTTTTAAATGTATAAATATCATCTATAAACTTCTCATCCAACCCAATATTATAAACACAGGGAATCAGCATAAGGTGGCTTAACTCTGCTTCAGGAACAACTATCCGGGTCATAAGCAACTGTTCTAATGTTTGAGGGATTGTAGAATATACGCGAGACCGGACATCAAACTTTGAAATGGCTTCAAAGAATACTTCTAGGTCATATCGAAAGTCCATAATAAAGTTTGTATAACCATTGCTGGAAAACACAGTATCAAAGGTAAGATTCTCATAAAGTACATTTTTCAAGTCTTCTGGAATAGTTTCTAGCTCAAATAGCTCTTCTAGGACTTCTCTGATGGCTGTATGAATAGGAGTCTCATTATCTTTCTTTTTGCCACCAATTCCAGAAATGTAAAACTTTTTCGGATTATATCCTGCTAGAACAAACTTTCCATCTGTAAACATGATTCCTGCCATTTTATCTTATTAAAGATAGCTGAGTAAAAGCTCTTTCGCATCAGTTAGTTTGATAAACTCAGCTTGGGCCTCGGGAGACTTGTTTCTATCCGGATGAACACCCCTTGACTTCTCGCGGAATGCAGACTTGACCTGTGAAGCAGTATAGTCCCCGGATAGCCCTAGAAGCTCTTCGGCTGCCTCTTTCTTTCCACCAGATGCTCCTGCAAACTTAAAAGGCTTTGCTGTCTGTTGCAAATAAATTGAATACCCAAACAGCGCAACTAACGCAAGGATAATCAACGGATAATACTTTGTCATTCTTTCTCTTCCTAACTTTGCCATTTATAATAAGCTTAAGGACATTTTTTAGTCTGTCTTTTAGTTATTAAAGCATGTCGAGCAAAAGGTCTTTTGCATTTGTTAACTTAATAAATTCAGCTTGTGCCTCAAGAGAATTACTTCTATCTGGGTGAACACCGCGAGATTTCTCCCGGAATGCAGCTTTAACTTGTGAAGGGCCATATTGTCCAGATAACCCTAGAAGAGCTTCAGCTTCTAGTTTCGGAGATTTTATATTAAAGAACCAGGCATCCCAAGAGCTATAATATGATTCTTCATCCTTCAGCTTCTGCCGTCGTTGCTCTCGCGCATTCTCATCTTTCTGGCGCTGCGCTCGCTCTTCTTCATCACGCTGCCGCTGCCGTTCTTCTTCCTCACGCCGCTGCTGTTCTGCTCGCAGTTTTTCCTTCCGTTCCTGTTCTGCACGCCCCTTTTCTTGTCGTTCCTTTTCATATCGGTCTCCCTCATAGGTCTGAACTGGGTAGTCTTTCCGAATATCTTCTTCAACTACAGTAGGATATTCTGCGGATTGTAAATAGATTGAATATCCAAGCAGTACAACTAACCCAAGAATAATTAACGGATAATACTTGGAAAATCTTTCTTTGCCTGCCTTTCCCATTTATAATTGCCTATGGACATTTTCCGGGCCAGTTAGTACCACATGTTCTGGCTAGATTGCAGGCTTGTCTCTTAGACGTGATAGTCTCTGGCTTGAAAGCAACACATGATGTTTCATACAGTGGCCTACACAATCCATCACTGTATGACCACTGGTCCGGACATACTGTAAGAGCCCCAGATGACCCAAGTAACAGCTGAGGATTGAACAAGAAACGATAAGCAAGAATCAATACTATGACCGTAAGTAATGCAATAATAGCGTTCTTCATTTATTCTTGAGATGACATTTTTTGGAGTTCAGATTGTAGTTGTGCCATTCGAGCCAGGTCAGCTACTGAAATGCAAGTTGAAGCATACTCAATTGATTCAAAAAATTCAGTAGGTCTATACGAATCATCCTTACCTTTTTGTTTATTCAAATTCTGAAAGCACTTGGTATGCTTTTCATTAATTTCACCTAATTCAACATTTAATGGATGATTTTCAGGACCATGCATAACTCCGGGGTCTTTAACTACAGCTGAAGTAGCTAAATATGCATAGATAGAACCGCTGAGTACAACAAGTGCTAATGCAAGTAATATCCACTTATATTTAACGAGTACTGATGAAATTTTCATTTATAATTAAGAAGATACATTACTACAAAGATGGCTCGCCATGTTATTACAACGTTCCTCAAAGACACTCTGAATCCAATGGTTCGACACCACCTTGATTCCTTCTCTGATTTCTTGGACATCAAGATTCCTAGATTTATCCAGGCATCAAACCCATTCAAACGTTTCCTAGAAGATGGTCGCCAAATCCGGATTTATATCGGAGGCAAAGAAGGGAAGGTCCGCTACGTATCCCCAGTAGACGAAGAAGACATGGCTATTCTTCCTCACTCTTGTCGTCTAGAGAACAAGACATACTCCTTTGAAGTCCGTGCAGATATCACAGTTGAATATGATTACGGCGATGAAGTTCAGACCAAGTCATTTGATGATATCTTAATAGGCCGGATACCTTTGCTTCTAAAGAGCTCTATTTGCTATCTACGTCCTATGACACCTGACCAGCTTTATGGCGCTGGTGAGTGTCGTTTTGAATTGGGAGGTTACTTCATCATTAACGGTCAAGAACGCGTTCTTCTTTCTCAAGAATCCCTTGGTTCAAACATGTTTTATGCAAAGAAGCGTATTGAAATGCCATCTGCCGATGATGTTCGTACTCGCTCAGAGAAAGAACTCAAAGCAATGATAGAAGCTGCTACAAAGGAGAATAAGTTTCAATACATTGCCGGTATATATTCAGAATCTGAAGATGGAACAAGACGTGGTGGTCATACATTAGTGATTCCTCCTGAAAACAAGTCAATGAACGATTCTGCAACAATTTCAAAGACTTCTGATTATGGAGATTTTTCAACAAGCAGATTAGCAACTATTAAGTTTCCAGATTTTGATAACCCGGTTCCATTAATCAGCGTATTTTATGCCTTGGGGTTTACGTCAGACCAAGATATTTATGATGTCGTTTTGGCCGGTGTTCGCGAACGTACTCTGTATGATGGTCTATTTGCTCAGCTAATTCTTTCTCATGAAAAGTATCTTGCTTCTGAAATGGCTAAGCAAGAAGACCAAACCCAAGACGGTAATTTACTATTCCTAAGGCGTCAGACCAGAACTCGAAGCAATGGAGCTGTTTATACCTATTTATTTTCGCAAATGTTTCCTCACTGTGAACTTCAAGAAGGAGAGTCTGTTTCATCATTCTATCGCAGAAAGGCTTATCTGTTGGGTCATATGCTTCGGATGGCTATGGATGTTGCAATTGGAAACACAACAGACTCAGACCGCGACCATTTCCGGTTTAAGAGATTAGATGCATCTGGTGACCTTTGCTTTAAGGAGTTTCGCAGAATTTACAGTGAAGTTGGAGGAAAGATGTTGCTTGAGCTTGATAAACGTGTAGAGTTCGAGAAGCAAAACTTCAAGGGTAAGAATCTGAGCAATCTAATTCAGGAAGAGGGCATTCGAAACTTCTATTGGAAGTCGTACATGTTTATGAATGAATTTGAGAAATCGTTCAAGGGTACGTGGGCAGGAGAGTCAGGCGTTGCACAAGTACTATCCCGGTTTTCATATTTAGGAACAATTGCTCACTTGAGACGTATTAATCTGAAGATGGACAAGGGTTCCAAGCAAAGAGAGCCAAGAAGACTTCATTCTTCATCTTGGGGTATTATGTGCCCTATCGATAATCCGGATGGAAGAAATATTGGAATGATTAAGTCACTGACACTGTTTTCAAAGTTGACAACTCAGTCATCATCTTCAGATGTAAAGACCTTTATCATGTCACAGCCAAACACACGCACAATTTCCATAATTCATCCATCTGCTTGGAACGCCCTTTGGACAAAGGTGTTTGTGAACTCGGATTTAGTATGTGTTGTACTAAAGGACACTGAAGCCTTTCATGCAAGTTTGGTACGCGAACGCCGGGCAGGAAAGCTAGACAAGTATGTTTCATTAACTTGGAACAGACTTGACAATGAGTATCTAATTCAGTGTGATGCTGGGCGTCCATGCAGAGTGTTATATCAGGAGGGAACAAAACTGGAAACGGTGAAAGCCACAAAGACATGGGACTCAATTTTGAAACATATGGACTATATTGATTCTCAAGAGGCTGAATGTCTTCGAGTTAGTATGGAACCCTTTCACCTGGAACAGCCATCTGAAATTCACGGAAGCACACTATTCTCTGCTACAGGAAGCGTTATGCCTTTTACTGACCACAACCAGGCCCCGCGAAACATGTTCACCTGCCAGCAGGTAAAGCAGGCATGTTCATGGTATAATACTGCATTCAATAAGCGATTTGATACCATTGCTACTCATCTCCACTCGCCTCAGCAACCACTATGTCAGACTTGGGCATCTCCTGGAGTTCTTGGTGGGGGATGTGTACCATTTGGTGAGAATGCGATTGTTGCCATTGCAGTATACGGAGGCTATAACCAAGAAGACTCAATCCTAATCAATGAATCTGCTTTGAAGCGTGGAATGTATGAGACATCTTATTATCATTCATATGATATCACAGAAGACATCATCGACCCGGCTGCTCAGACGCATACTATGATTGCCAATGTTGTTACAGATGCAAAGTATCGCGAAACTGTGAACAGAAAAGATGGTAAGAACTATGACCACCTAGACTCGGAAGGTATAATCAAAGCTGGGTCTGAAGTTACACCCAAGACAATCCTGGTAGGAAAGGTAACCCCCAAAACTAATGGCAGCGGTCAGGTTGTAGCATATATGGATGCATCTGAGCTACCAAAACGTGGGCAGCATGGAATTGTAGACTTAGTTTATCGCTACACAACTGCGGAAGGTCTACAAGGAGTTAAAATTCGTATTGTTGAAGTTCGTGACCCGGTACTTGGTGATAAGTTTGGGTCACGTCATGGACAGAAGGGTACAATTGGTCTCCGGATTCGTGAAGAAGATATGCCAACCACTAAGGATGGTCTGAGACCCGACTTAATTATTAATCCCCATGCTTTGCCGTCCCGCATGACAATTGGACAATTTTTGGAAGGAATGTCATCAAAGTTAGCTGTGAACATGGGTACTATTGTTGATGGAACAGCATTCAGTACGCAGCAAAGAATTGTAGATACCAAAGAAGCTCTTATTCAGATGGGATATCATCCGTATGGTAATGAGTTGTTGTATAATGGTATGAATGGAGAGATGATGGAAGCAGAAGTATTTATGGGGCCAACTTACTACCAACGTTTCAAGCATATGGTTGAAGACAAGATTAACTATCGCTCAACCGGGCCAAGAACATTACTTACGCATCAGCCACTCGAAGGACGAGCAAATGATGGGGGCTTACGTATTGGAGAAATGGAACGCGACTCGTTGCTTGCACATGGCATTTCTAGTTTCCTGACAGAGAGCATGATGTTGCGTTCAGATGCTCATGACTTCTTATTCCAACCGGAAACCGGGCTTCTAGATGCAAACCCAGACTATCCTGTTGAGACGGTACACATGCCTTATTCAATGGGGTTGTTCTTACACGAAATTGAATCTATGCATATTCAGGTCAAACTCTCTTCTTAGTCTTTCTTGCCTTGCGCTTCTTCTTATGTGTCTTCCGGCGTCTTTTGCCTCCTGCTGTATCATCTATTAAAAAGTTATCTCCAATTGCAGGATTTTCACGATACATTCTTCTAACTAATTCTTGTTCACTTGGAGCTAGCTTTTCATAATCAGATTTGAGCATCTTTAGATTACACGGGGGTGGACTAAAGGTTACAACGCCTCTTAGTTCTGTTGCAGACTTCAATGTTCCATCTGGATTGGTGCGAACTTCTTTATCATGGTGGCTAGCAAATCCATAGATTACTCCAAATAACACTGCACCAATTTGTGCATGTATAAATTCTGGACCCTCTGATTTAAATTGCACAGGTATTCTCTTTAGGTCAGCTCTCATAGTTCTAATAATTTTGATAAAGCACGGACTACCTAATTCTTTAAGAACTTCATCTTGAGTAACTGGTTGACCTGTAATCGGGCTAATGCGACGATTGGGCCAGTGTTCAACAATAGATGTAGCAATTTCATCATTCAGCTCCGGTACATCTAATCTACCGGTTAATGTGAGGAGCAATCGTCTAATGTCCTGTTGTGATTCGATAATGCTGTCAAATGTCGAACCCTTTCGAGGAAGCGGTTGAGGTGGAGGAGGGGAAGGTTTTGAAAAGAAAGAGAACATTTATGTTAATAACGGATTTTAGTGTTAACAACATATAGAATAACAAAAATGACTGACCACCTATATGTCATAAAGCGTGATGGTTCCCGCGCACCTGTGTCATTCGACCAGATTCTCGGGCGCATTCGTGAACAATCAGCTGGTCTCCAGCATGTAAATCCGGACCTAGTGGCCCAGAAGGTATGCAATCAGCTGCAAGATGGAATGGAAACGCGCAAGCTCGATGAGTTTGCCGCAGAGACTTGCGCAATGATGCAGTCACGATACCATCCGAACTACGGTCTGCTTGGGGCTCGCATTCTGATTGATAATCATCAGAAGAATACTCCAGCATCCATGCTTCAATGTGTGGAGACTCTATATCATGACCAGTCTATTGTATCTGATGAGATACATGACCTGGTATGTGCTGACCCGGCAGGATACGAGCTGATGATTGATTATTCTCGAGATTTCATGTTTGATTACTTTGGGTTTAAGACCCTAGAGCGAGCATATCTCCTGAAGAAGGATGGACTACCCATTGAACGTCCTCAGCATATGTGGATGCGTGTAGCTATTCAGCTTCACGGAAAGAATATGGACCGCGTGAAGGAAACATACGATGCTCTATCGCAAGGGTATTTCATTCATGCGACTCCTACACTATTCAATGCTGGCACTGCTCATCCCCAGCTATCTAGTTGCTTCCTTCTCACAATGAAGGATGACTCCATAAAGGGAATCTATGAGACTCTTGGTGACTGTGCTCAGATTTCCAAGTGGGCTGGTGGCATTGGTCTCTCTATCCACAATATCCGCGCTCGCGGTTCAAAGATTCATGGAACCAATGGTGAGTCTACCGGGATTGTACCCATGCTTAAGGTCTTCAATGACACTGCTAAGTATGTCAATCAGGGTGGCAAGCGCAATGGTTCATTCGCTATCTACCTAGAGCCCTGGCACGCTGATATCGAAGACTTTCTTCGACTCAAGCTGAATCAGGGAGCAGAGGAGGACCGTGCTCGAGACCTATTCTATGGACTTTGGATTCCTGACCTATTTATGAAGCGTGTAGAGGCAGACCAAGATTGGACTCTTATGTGCCCGCATGAATGCCCGGGTCTAGCAGATGTTCACTCTAAGAAGTTTGAAGACCTATATGTCAAGTATGAACTTGACGGAAAGGGTCGCCGCAAGGTTCCAGCAAAGAAGCTATGGCAGATGATTCTAGATGCCCAAATCCAGACCGGGACGCCTTATCTTTGCTACAAAGACGCAGCTAATTCTAAGTCTAATCAGCAGAATCTGGGAACTATTAAGAGCTCAAACTTGTGTACTGAAATCATGGAATTTACCGCTCCAGATGAGACAGCAGTTTGCAATCTTGGGTCTTTGGCACTTCCCAAGTTTATCGAGGATGGCAAGTTTAACTTTGAGAAGCTTCGTCAGTACACATCTATTCTGACCCGTAATCTGGATGTTGTGATTGATAAGAACTTCTATCCAACTCCAGAGTGCCGTAAGTCAAATACCAAGCACCGGCCAATTGGTATTGGTATTCAGGGGTTAGCAGATACCTTTGCTATCCTCCGACTGCCTTGGACATCAGAAGCCGCTGCTAAGCTCAATCGCGAAATCTTTGAGAACATCTACTATGCAGCAGCTGCTACTTCAATCTACCGGACCACTGAAGTTGCTGTCTATGACCACGCTCATCACGAGGCAGCTGGTTATTATCCATCATACTATGGCTCACCGGCTTCAGAGGGAAAGCTTCAGTATGACCTTTGGAATGATATTCCAATGACAGAGTATCTGAACTGGAATCTTCTCAAGCAGAACCTCAAGGAATATGGCATGCGCAACTCTCTGCTAGTTGCTCCAATGCCTACTGCTAGCACGTCTCAGATTCTAGGCAACAATGAATGCTTTGAACCATTTACCTCAAACTTGTACACCCGGCGTGTACTTGCGGGAGACTTTGTGGTTGTCAATAAGTATCTAGTGGAAGACCTAGTAAAACTGAACCTCTGGACAACAGATACACGTACAGCAATCATTGCAAACAATGGGTCTATCCAGGGAATGGTTGGACTTCCAATTGAACTTCGTGACCTGTATAAGACGGCATGGGAGATTCCTCAGAAGACGCTAATTGATATGGCTCGTTCCCGGGCTCCGTTTATCTGTCAGTCGCAGTCACTGAATCTGTTCCTCAGTGAACCATCCTATGCAAAAATGTCTTCAATGCATTTCTATGCATGGAAGGCAGGTCTGAAAACAGGATGTTATTATCTGCGTACCCGGGCAGTATCAAGCGCTCAAAAGTTTACGGTTGAGCCTTGTCTTACTTGCTCCGCCTAACACGACGCTTCTTTCCACCAGTAAAGCCCTCATCGTCACCTATAGAACCATTGTACCATGGATTGTTTAAGCGGTCAGGTGGATTAACTTCTGAAGCTGTCCATTCTAAAGATGGAAGCGATGGGAATGCAAGAGTCGGTAAAATATAAATAAGTCCAACCCCAAGAATACCACCCATAAATACCGGAGGCCAATTCTTTTCCGGCATTTTTGTTGTGATAACAATCACATAACAGATTATCATTACGACCATTGTGATAACAATAAACTTCAGAATAGCATCTTTGTACCACCAAGCTCCAAATACTATTGCTGCATTTCCCCAAGACATTTGTTTAATTGACTCTAAAAAGTTCGGTCGTCCCCGCGTTCAACAAAGAATTTCTCTTTAACTAAACATAAAAGATGTCTGGCACTCCTGAAGGTTTTACGATTTCTGCTGGAACTGGCGCCGCTGCTGCCCCCTTTGCCGGGGGTCGCCGTCGCTCCCAGAAGAAGCTTCGTCTAGTAAAGAAGTCCACGGTTCGCCGTATGCTCAAGTCTAAGGGCTTGAAGATGCGTGGTGGTGGTGACCCTGCTGGGGCTGCTCCTGGGGCTGCTCCTGGGGCTCCTCCTGCGATGGGAGGGCGTCGCCGCCGGAAGTCTGGCCGCAAGACTCGCCGCCGCCGGTCTCTTTTTGGCGTGAAGTATTAAGCTGCTCTCCAATCTCGGAGACAACTGCAAATAACTGCTCATTAAACCCATAATGGCACCCGTTTGGTTCGCCGGGAGGAACCTTACGAGATGACGTATTTAGAGAATGAACCAATGAAACGATAACTTCCTGGGGAGATATCTCCCGGCACATTTCTTCACGACCGTGAATGAATGCGTTACCCTCTGCTATCTGAATATCAGTGAACTTCCTATCCTCCCAGAACTTACGCGTAAAACCCAATGAAGCCTCTGATACTCGCTGAGCCATTGGTAGAGTATATGGAGGAACATTCATGAAAGACATATACTTCTCGATATCATAGCATGGGATTGTAGTACAAAATACACACTCCTTCTTAGGGTCCTTACCCATCATAGCAACCCGGTGAAGAACTGAATTATTCGGGTACACATCATCATCGTCCATCATAACAATCGTATCATACATAGCATTCTGTACGCCAATATTACGCTTCTCTCCAATAGACGTTTTCTTATCCAGCCTCACGTATTTTACATTAGAAATCCCAATTAGGGTATCCTCAATCGAGTCCTCTCCGTCATCTACAATCACCCACTCAATCTTATCTTCCGGATATGACTGAATCATGTAAGAATACTTTGCTAGAGGCATAAAGATACGGCGATTGTATGTCAGAGTAACGATTGACACATCCGGCAGGTCAGCTTCCTTGGGGTATGTATCTGCTAGAACATATAGTGCTGGCTTAGTTTTACCTAGTAGAATTTGGATTTCCTGCATGAATGATGCATGATGATTCTCATATAGCTGACGCATCATCTCAGAAGTCTTCTTCTTTTTGCTTGTAGATGATTGCACATACTCATACAACCGGTCAACAATACTGGGAACGCTGACATCGATAATATCTCCAAAGCAAGATGGATGTTCAAGAGTTTTACTTGCAGTGATAAATGCTGCCTTCTCTTCCGTCAGTTCCCGGAATGGCTTAATTGGCGAAAGAATCAAATTACATCCGGATGACATTGCTTCGTTGACTGCGTGGCCAAATCCTTCGGCAGCAGATGTACAAATAGCCAGACCAGATTCACTCAGTAGAGCATCGTATTCTGATTCAGTAAGCAGGTTAAGAATTGTTACCTTATCAGAAAGCTCAGGAGGAAAATAGAACTTTACATGCTCGGGATTGTGGGGAATTGTCAACTTGGGTAAGGACTTGTACATTTCCGGATTTGATTTCTGAATAAACAGATATGCCTGAAGCATTGGCTTTGGGTTGCGATAGACGTTCTTACCAACAAGAACAATCGCCTTATTGTAATCTTTCTTCTCGTTGTAGATTTTGTCAATTGATGTCCAGCTTACAAACTTAACATTGGGAGCAAGTTCACTAAAAATTGTGAATGCTTCCTTGGTCTTTACCCAAATCTCATCTACCATCCGGCTATATGGTGTCCAAGACTTGTATGTCCATTCCGTATTAGGAATCCAGATGTTTTTAGAAGCATAAGGAATCAACGAAGGATTCATGTTTTCAATGAAAATGTTAATCTCTGCTTCAGCACATTGCGGCATAGCATAGTGAACTTTCCGGATTTGAACTGAGTCTCCATGGGCATTAGCTAACAGCCCGCGAAGAATCATAGCATCTTGTGTAAGGCCAGTATTGACCTTACCAAAATTTCCAATCAGATTAATGCGCATTTACTTTAAAACGTTCAACTCATTAAAGCTCTTTTAGTCTTTCTAGAATGAATATGTCTGCGTAGAGTCTTTGCTCGGGAATTCATGTATCCTATATATTTCTTCCAAGATTGTACAGTTTTTGGAGAACAATCAAAAGCAAAGGTACAATTGCGGTCACGCCACCATTCTCCTTTTAGCCACGGAATACTGTTAGATTCCGGCACATTTAGTTCAGTAATATCGGTTAGCCTCCTACATAGTTGCTGCATATCAGCCCAACCATATCCATACCAGGGACTAAAAATATCTTCCTTGTATTTTGCGTCGACTGCCACAATCTCTTTACCATTCCAGCCGATGTGTTCAATTGGCCGGAATGAGTCCCATGCTGCTTCCCAAACAAAAAGTTGGGATTCTAATTTCCCGTATAGTGTGCCTTTGAAGTTTATCAGCTCCATTATATGCTTCATCCAAAGAGATTACTCGTCATCTGACGAATGCTGGCACTCATCTGATATGCAAAGGTCGCACCTAAATGTATCCATCAAGATGTTCTGCTGTGATTCGGGAGTATTTGCTCGGATGGTCATGAAATGCTGACAGCCTTGTACTGTACAGCTTACCTCGAGATAACAGGTTTCCTTATAGCGGCGGTAAAACCGGTCAGCTAGAAACTGAGCATACTCCTTAGAAAAGCGACCACGTTCCATTTTATCCTTAGTTATATTAACACTCTTTAATCCATTTTTTGTTGTTCACGCATTAGTTCATATTTCTTTTCAGATAATGATTCTACTAGTTTTTGCTGTGATGAAGTTCTTTTAAAGGTGGGAAATACTAATGACAGAACCCGTGCTTCATCATGTATAAAGTCTTCTGGCGCATCATAAACTGAATTACCAAAATCAATAAGTCGCGGGAGCCCATCAGGTCCAATTACTATATTATTACCTGTTAGGTCTCCATGAATAATACCATTTGAATGAAGAAGCTCTATTCCATCTTTTAGGTGTTTCTTTTGCTTTAATGATGGTTTGTTATGTTTATAAAAACTTTTCCATGTTTCTCCGGCCATTTGCATAAACTCTGAATAGCGTTTATTATCTTCTGTTATTCCATCTGTAATATTCTCTTCAAGTAGACTACCAGGTTCACACTGTTCCGGATAGATAAAATACTTTTGAGATGGGTCTATCTTTGATAACTTTTGTATTAAAATTTTATTATTGGAAATTAGGTCACGTTCTGGGTTTGTTCGTCTTGATTTTATTAATACACGTGAAGTATACTTTTTCATATTACGACCATCTTTACAAGGTATAGCAGGGTGTATAACCCGGGCACTCTTTCCTTCGCCTATAATTCTACCTCCGCGTTTACGCTTCAGTGTTTTCATTATATTATACTGCCTTTTTACAATGGAAACCTTCAGAGGGAGAAAAGTAGTTATACCAAAATCTAGAAACTGGGCTATAAACGATATCACCGATAACTATTCACTTATGCAACGTCTGTCCTGCAAACTTGGTAACAATCCTATTCCATTAGTACTGTGGAAGGAACACCCGGAATGGACACTGAGAGACCTAGAAAAGAACGTAAAATTGTGTACACTCTATCCCTTTGAAGTTGGTATGCAAGTATTAAAACTATTTAAACCAAAACGTTGGCTAGACCCAACGGCGGGGTGGGGAGACAGACTCCGTTGTGCAATAGCATATGGATGTGAGTATGTTGGTGTCGATTCTAATAAAGAAATGAAACCAGCATATGAAGCTATCAAAGATACTGCATCAAATCCGGAAAATTACCAAATAAAAATTGGTAAGTTTCAGGATGTCAGAATTACCGGAAAGTTTAATTTGGTGTTCACAAGTCCTCCATTCTTCACTAAAGAAGTGTATGAACACATGACAGATTGGAAAAGTATTAAAGAATTTATGGAAGAGTTTCTTCAGCCCTTGCTTGTTAAATCAGATAAACATCTGGAAAAGGGCGGTCATTTAGTCCTGTATATTGAAGACAAGAACTCAGAAGATTTTATTGATATTATGAAGATGTTTGTAGAGACTGACCTTCCTGAATTAAAATATGAGGGAGCATTCTATTACCAAGGAACCTCTCTGAGACCGTATTATGTGTGGGTTAAAAGAAAGACTTAAGTTCACCATACCGGGTTCCAAACACGTGAACGTTCATTGGGTTAGCAATAGGTGGAGCAAACTCTTCAATATCCTTGCGATAGAACATGTAGAAGTCTAGCTCGCTAAAAATCTTGGCAGAGGCATAACCAACTACACGAGCATTCAGGTCAGCAAGGTCTGAAGCAACTGTATTAGGGTTGTTACGACCAAACATCATGTAGTATGAGCGCATAATAATCTTCACGTCGTCATCATTCTGACGGTCGATGCGATGCTTATTCCCGGACATAGCAAAGACCTGGTCCTGAATAGACTGCTGGAGCTTTTCAAGATTGGCATGGCTAAAGAATACAGTGTTCAAAGGTGTCGGGCAGTGAACACTACCAATCAGCTCTTGGCGCATATCAGAACCAGGCAGGGCTGGCTTTTCCTCGTATAATGAATACTGTCTTGCAGCAAGTTCCTGAAGAGCCGGGTCGGACATATTGGGAACACGACCAGTATTCTTGCTATTCGGAAACTGCTGGGATGTAGATGTTAGGTTATACTTATTCTCAACAGAGTCGGGCCGAACAAAGTTCATTTGTTAAGTAGGGATTATATTTTCTGGGTGTCCAACACCTACCCAGATAGCATTAATTCTTTCACGTTGTAAATCGGTGAATGGCATTTTCGGGTATGGTTCATTAAATAACTGTGAATATAGAAGAATTACAGTTCCAGCCAAGTCTAGAACAATGGTCTCAGTCATTGTTGCATTTGTTTCAAATTGAATGCTTGCACGAACTGTTACCGGAAATACTCCAACTGGCATATATCCTAAAATCTTTTTGAAATCTGCGACAATTTCTAGGAGAAATGCAGTATCAAGTGAAGAATCGCATACGGCTGTAATTTGGGGGGTAGCTCCTGTCACAGTAAAATATGAAGGCATTCTCTATTATTTTATAATGTTGTAAACAACATAAAAATGAGTCTGAAAGCGGTTGTTCCAGGGTTTGCTGCAACTTTCAGCCCCGGTACTAATATACTTACTTCTGTGTCAATCCCATACACCGACATAGTACAGTTTTATGATGGTGCAGGTACTACAGGAAATACATATTCTGCGGATGGTGTTGTGCTGGTTGCAGTAGATGGTGTACACGAGAATGGGGCGACTCTGAATATCCCTATGACTTTTACAGAGTTAGCTGGTTGGGGCTTATCTGGTGGTACGTTTGATGCAACTTCTCTAGGAAATCCTTTATCATTCTATCTTGGAATGAGCACAGATACCGGATTTGTACACACATCAGTGGACAGTGCGCAGTATACAATTGGTATGCAAGCAGTACCCGGTCCAACAATCTCTCTGAATTACCTATTCTCATCTTCTGCTGGACAAACATACACATACAGCGTTCTTGGTGAGGTACCCGTTGCAGTAGATGCAACTGAATCGATTGTTCTGGATGTTCCCAAGGCTCAAATGGACACTATCCTCGCATATTCAAGCAACTGGTTTGATGGAATATCTGGAGCATCTGGTACACAGCCAATTCCTGACTTAGCTCTTCTTCTTCAGACTGTCACCGGTTCTTGGTTTGATGCTCTAACAATGGGACTAACTGGAGCAACTGAGGGAACATCTTATGCATACAGCACAGCTTTAGGTTATGTGGGGGGAGACCAGTCAAGCAACTGCAATTCTTTGGTTTACCAATTTCAGTCTATTGATGGATTCACGTATAGTATCCCGGGAGTTGACGGAGAGACTGATGCTCTTGCAGGCATTCCCGAAGAAGCTATTAAGAGTTTTACATCTACAGCTGTAACTACTGCTCCTCTCAGTGGAGTTGTAGGAGATAGCATTGTTGTTCCAACTGAAGGTCAGACAGCCGAGTATGCTGGTCTAAGTGGCGCTATTCAATCTCTTTTTGAGCAAGCTGTTGCTGCAGGTCTAGTAGATACTAATGCAAGGGGAGCAACATTAAATAGTACAGTTGTTACTGGGCTAGCCGGAACTCCAACTCTGGAGGATGCTTTAGGAACAACCGGAGATGTATATGGTGTTCAGTGGGCAATTGGCCAGTCGCTTGGCATCTATGTTGCATTCCAGATGCAGAAGATTCGCCAGTATCAACTAGAAACACTCCCTTCTTTTGATGGTAGTACAGCAAATCAAGTTACAACTATTACATTTGGAGGCGTAACATTTACAGTAGACCCGTTAGTTGTTGAGACAAGCGGAGCAACACCGGTAACATATGAAATTATTCTAAATACAGTTGCATAAATGAATCGTGGAAGCGCAAGAACATTTTTTGCTGTTCCGGCTCCTCAAGCTCAAGTGGTTACAGTAACTTCTCCAACACTAAATACTGAAAAGAATCAGCTTCTCAGTATTATGGCTAAGTATCTAACGAAGCAAGCAGATAAGGAAACAACTGTACAAAATTTAACACAATTGGAAGTAAGTCTTACGTCCTCATAGATTCATACAATGATGAGTGCAGAACTTCAGTAACTTCTAGCGACATAGAAACATTTCCACCCTGAAGTTGAACAAATTGTTCATATTCATCAACTATAGAAATATTAAATGCAGTAATATTAGTTGGTTGTCTCATAAAGTATTGCTTTGTTACTGTGTTCGAGCCAGTATCGTACACAATATCATTTTTTGGAACATCTACTATAATCTTGGCAAAAGCAGCTGTTTGTGCTCGGTCAGGTTGATTGTGTTCAACCACCTTCCAGTCCGGGTTGAGTGAAAGAAATACATAATTTGCATCTATCACATCAACAACAGCATCTCCGGTCACACTTGTCACAGGATTTCCATCTCCAATATAACCTACTTGTTGAGAGCGGAATCCCAAATTAAATCCTAATCCCCAGTTATTGTCTCGTGTTGAAAAGATACCATCTGCAAAGTTAATTGAAAAATTTAAAGCAGTTTCACTAGCTGCAGATGGTTGATTCAAATATGTATACCCGCCACTTGGAGGATTACTATTTGTAAAACATGAAATTGTCAGTTTTCCAGTAATAGAATTGAATGATACACTAAAGGCAACACCAGGAAATGCAGTATTTAACTGCTTATATAATTCGATTAAGATATCATTTGGTAAAAAATTATTCACTGCATAATTGCCTTCTGTTATCAGAATACGGTTTGTAATGACTGATGGTGAAATGCCCCCAGCTGGTGGTGGATATACAGTAACAACCATAGAATGATTACCACGAACTTCAGAGAATGTATACCATGTGTTCGGAATTTCTAAACTTGAAAGCCGGATAGAGATTACATTCTTAATAGGGGTCAATAATCTGAATAAAAAATTAGACGGATTGTCTCCTTGGTCTGTACGAAATCTGGAATCAATTGACATCACATGAATTTGAACATGCTTATCATACTGAACTGCTGTTGTTGACGTATGAGTACTCTTTGGTTGTTCAGGCATTAGAGAAGCTGCTTGGTGGCTGCCTTGTGGTTTCTGAAATTCGTGTTGGTCTTCTAGCTCATCAGGATGAGCATCATGGCCTCCAACGTGGTCATCATATTCTACAAAGTTAGCTGTCAATAGGTCTTTTGCATTGGGCTCAAACTCTTTCCGGGCTTCGGCATCATTCTCTGCCAAGAGTTCTAGATATGTTTTTTCCATTACTTCTTCTTAGAATACAACCCTGAAAACGTTTCGAGGTCATCTAACCAGAGCTGTTCTGGGGTCTTCTTCTCAAGCTCAGCAATCTTTCCACGTAGAGCTTCCAGGTCAGCCTGATGCTTGCGAGCATTCGTTACTGTGATAGACTTGATTGGAAGGTCCATGAGGTAATCGAATGAATCAGAAATCTTAGCAAACTTCTGTTTCTCAAGCAGAGTATCACACTCCTCCCGGGTCTTTCGGCGAAGGTCTGGGAGTGGAACATCGGCACTCTGCTGCTCAATGAAGCGTACTACATTCTCATGAAATGGTAGACGGGCACGCATCTGCTCCAAGCAATGAGCACGACGCTTCTTGTACAGGTTAAGCCGGATGACACTGAACTCATCCAGAATTTCATGCAAAGTCTCATACTTGTTGATGACACACTCAGAATCAAATGCATGCATGTTTGACAGCTTAATCTTGCCTGTTAGAGACTTCTCAATAATCTTCAGATGCTCAGGAGTTCCAGTAAGTTTAACCTTAATGCAGACAACCATATCAGTTGATGTGTCAGTATAGTCCTTGATGGTTCCTTCAGTTACCTGCTTGTCCAGCCACTCCTTGTAGTCAGATGTCCAAGTCTCTACTGGAAGCTCGGTAATTGTCATCATGTCCTTGTCAACCGTCCAGTTGCCCTTGACTGTGAAGTCTGAACCGGACTTCTCAATCTTGCCAGTGAATCCACGATACCATGGCTCAAGGTTGATATCTGCAAGAGTAACTTCCTTCTTCAGCCATCGCTGGAGACCAACTAGAAGATGGTTAGGGTTGCATTGGGGGATGTATGTTGAATAGCCAGTGCCAATACCGCGAGCGCCGTTGACTAGAAGCATGGGCAGAATTGGTGCATACCACTCCGGCTCAACGGGTAGGCCGTCATCATCTCGATACTTCAGACACTCTAGGTCATCTGATGGAACTAAAGAGCTAATATATGGTTGTAGATAGGTGTGAATGTAACGGGGTGATGCTGCATCATTCCCGCCCTGAAGACGGGTACCAAACTGTCCCTGCGGTACAAGCCAGGCCAGATTGTTTGAACCAACATAGTCCTGAGCCATACCAATAATCGCATCATTCAGCGATGCCTCGCCGTGATGATACCCGGAATGCTCAGAGACATAACCAGCAAACTGAGCCACACGAATCTCGGACTTCAAATTCCTCTTCAAAGCAGAGAATAGAATCTTGCGTTGAGATGTTTTCAGACCGTCCATTACGTTAGGGATTGAGCGTTCCAAGTTGTAGTTTGAAAAGTGAATCAGGTCCTTGTTTACGAAGTTCTCATACGTGACATCACCTGCTGGTAGAATATCTGCACGAGAATATGTCTTAAGCCATTCCTTGCGGTTGTCGGACATAGACTTATTGAAAGCTAGTTCGATAGACTTGTCTGAGTCATCTGAGTAAGTATACTTGACAACGTTCATTGACTTAAAGTATTCCTTTGCTTCGTCTCGGGTTGAAGTACCCAATCCCTTGTAGTACTTGACCTTCCACGTAGGGTTCTCCTTACGCCACTCTTCGTAGTCATACTGAGAGTAGAATGACAAGGTCTTGGTTCCTTTAGAAGCCTTAACGATTGGAGTTGCCATGTACGTAATGAAGCCAGGAATCTCAATAAGCTGATGCCAGAGTTCATGGAACATGTTGATAAGCAGGCCACGAATGTGAGAGCCATCATAGTCCTGGTCAGTCATGATTAGGATAGAACCATAACGCAATGACTTCACGTCCTTATATTTCTTACCGGACTCCAGCCCGATAATCTTCTTCATGTTTGCAATTTCCTCAGTTGCCTCAATCTTCTTAGAAGTCATATCCTTGACGTTGAGCAGCTTACCACGCAGAGGAAAGACCCCGTATAGTTTGCGTTGTTCCTGGGATAGACCAGACAGAGCCATTGCCTTAGCTGAGTCTCCCTCGGTTAGAATGAGAGTACACTCGTGGCTACGGGCTGTACCGGCAAATGTTGCATCATCCAGCTTTGGTACAGAAATCTTAGAAGTCTTCTTACCATCAGTCTTCTTGAGGTCTTTTGCATCTTTGATATTCTGAGCCTCCAGTACCTTGTCTACAATGCCAAGCTTTGCAACTGCCTTTTTCAGGAAGTCTTCAGAGAGCTTGCAGGAAGTCTTGGATGTCAGAACCTCCTTAGTCTGAGAGCTGAAGGCCGGGTTCTCGACGAAGCAGTGAATGAATACTGCCAGAGAGTCGCGAACCAATGCTGGCTTGACCTTAATCTTCTTCTTGGTATCGATATGGTTTACAATAAAGTTTACAACCTGATTGGTAATTTCGTCTACGTGCTTACCGGAACGAGTCCAGATGCCATTGACGAAAGACACATTGAATGCCTTGTCAGTTGGTGAATCGGATAGTGCAATGTTCCAGTAAAGTTGAGGGTTGTCTACGATGATTGTAGTATCCTTGGGAAGATACCAAGAAGCATAGGTAGCCAAGTCTTTGAATTTGATATGATTATCATTCCAAGTAATCTTGACATCTTTGCCGACGGTCATAGCAAGGTCATACACTCTGCGTTGAACAACCTGAAGCAGAGGCTCCGGGATGCTATCTGTCCAGCCAAACTTTGTAAAGTCGGGCGTCCAGATGATTTCAACGAAAGGTTTAGTCTTGCATGCCTTAACGGTTGGGGCTGTAACCTTCGACATATTATTCTCGAAAGTCTGATTGTACTTGAGGCTGCGCTTGGCATCTACAATGGTCAGTTCAAACTTCTGTGAGAAGATGTTGACCAGCTTAACGCCATAGCCGTTCTTGCCGCCAACCAGCTTCTTTTCCTCCTTGTCATAGTTGGTTGAAGTGAGGAGCTCACCAAAGATGAGCTGAGGAATGTATACGTCATATTCGGGATGCTTTTCTACATCGATTGATTCGCCGTCGTTGCGGATAGTGAATGTCTTTCCATCTGAAGAGATGTTGATATTCTTTACCGGGTTTTCGGACTTATTCTGTCGAAGGCGTACAACGTGGTCATGTGCATTGACAAGCAGCTCATCAATCAGCTTATAGAAGCCAGGATTGAAGTTCAGTGTCTTTGCAGCAAATGAGTCATCTTGTACGATATAGTGTTCCTCCGTGGAGTTCTCAATGCTCCCAATATACGTATCGGGAAGGCTGAGAATGTGCTCACGGTGAGTATGCTTGCGGTATGTCTGAGCGAGAGACATCTTGTTGAGGTTTGCTGAGATGGCAACATGTAAATTCGTTTTTGAATATAAAAAGTGGTGATAAACACCCTAATAAAATTCCCGGCCAAGCCAGGCTGGTCGCCGTTTCCGTGCCTCTTCAAGCAATATGCTCGACCATAGCTCGTTATTATGGCGACGGGACTGCACCGTTACGAGCAGATTTTTGTAGCAAAGCTGTGCTGCGACGACTTGAAACCACAGACGAGCAGTCAGCTCCTTTCTGTGTCCCAGATACGGGTCAGGATGGGAGCCATCATATGCCCTGAGCCACAACTGAACGGCCGTCTCGAGCACCTCATCGAAGTTCTCGACCGGATGGTTTCCTTCGTACCTTATCCGCAGGTCGACCGAAAGATTCCCGATGTGGTCGAGGTCTTTTCTTGCGATGCCAGCCATTTTCCGCCTTAGTTACTAATATTTTATACATTTCAAATCCATTTTACTTGGTCTCTCGACCTTGTTCTTGTCGAACAGAGAAAGAGGGAGAAGAAAAATGGCCCGAAGGCGTATTAGACACAGTGTGGCTCGTAGTAGTTCACCGCGACCTGCTTCATAGAGGTCATCGGTTGTTTGCACTGGTCGGTCGTGAATGGTAGCTCCGGCTCTTTGGGTGAGCGCGGCGCTACAATCTCGAATAACCCTACCAGCAGCTTGCTGGGCGAGAATCCTCCGAATGCATCTACTGCCTTCTGGGCCTTGAGCACGTTCTGCTCCAGGTATGTTACCACAAGGTGGTAGTTGTTGTCCTTGGCAATTTGCAAAATTACTTTTGCAATGCGCAGTTCCTCTTTGGCATCTGCGAGCGTAGCCATGGCATCAGTAAGTATAAAAATATTTGGACTTTTTAAATCCGTTTTGCTCTATCGGCGCATCACCTCGGTATAAACCTTGGGGTGGTGATTGTGGAGCCGGGCCATGCCCTGAACCATCTTCCGCCGAAAGGCTTGGCTTGTTGCCAAGCGCTCTGCCAGGTACTCCTGGAAGTCAGCCGTATCATCTTCATCATCCGTCTCTGGTGGAAGCAATGGTAGCTTCTTGAAGAGAACTTCGACGTCAACTTTTGGCTCTGGCTCCTTGTGCATTGTGCACGATGCAATTGCCACGCCGAGAATGCTGCTTAGCAGCCCGGCAGCAAATGCAATAAGCGCGACCACTTGGGTATCTGGCATGCTATCCATTTTGTAGTGACACCAAATCTGGAAATGTAATAATCCGTTTTTTATTGAAAAATGGCCCGAAGGCGTATGACATCAGTCCCAGCGGTTGTAAGACCGGATAGGCGGGTTGAACAAGTAAATGAGCGGAACCCCCTTGATGTGTGCTGCCAAGAAGGCAGCGAAAACCAGTATGACAGCCAAAACGGCCACCTGGAGTATCTTGAAGCACAGCCACCGCACTGGGCGGCATAGTGCCAAGAGAAGCCACACGAAGGCACCAATGATGCGTCGTGTGGCCCGGTCAAACGCGGCGACAATCTCCCACAGGAGCACTGCCAGCATCGCGCTGAAGATGAACGCAAGTGCGAACTTTGAAGCCTCCATGCTGTGCGAACACACACAAGGCCTATGTAATAATCATTTTTCTATAAATTTCAATTCCATTTTTACGTTATCAACCTAAAATGATTAAAATGCCCCCTAAAAAAGTTAAGAAGGTCGAGCCGGTTAAGGAAACTCCGGTTATATTTTTTCTACGAATCCCCGCTGAAGAAACGAATGATATTCTTCCGGTAGGTGATGTTCTTACGTATTCTGATATTCTTCATTCAGTTGAAGTTTCAAGCACAACTCAACGGTTCGATAATGAACTTTTGAAACCAATTCTAGAAAAGATTCACAATACTCGTGAATATTCAGAACACACTGCTTGTTTTTGGTGCTGTTATAAATTTAATGGTCGTCAGTTTGTATCTCCGGTTTCATATGAAGCGTACAAACACATCTACACTTGTGAGGGAAACTTTTGTTCTCCGGAGTGTGCTCTAGCTAATCTTTATGCAGAACAGACTATTTCAGATGGAACTCGTTGGAATCGTCATGCGCTTCTAAACTATCTGTATGCTCCGTTGTATACGGAACCTATTTCTCCAGCTCCACCGCGTGCACTTTTGCGTATGTTTGGTGGACCACTGGATATTGAACAGTTTCGAAATTACATTTCAACTACGAATGATGTAATTCTATCTAGTCTCCCTCCTATCCGGATGTTGTTTCCTTCTATGAACATTCAAGGACCTCTTCGTGATGTGAAGAAGTATGTATCACTTTCAAATGATGTTGTTGAGAAGGCATCTGAATCTTTGCGTCTAAAGCGCTCAAAGCCGGTTCATGTAAATATCCCAACACTTGATATGTGCATCCAGTCTAAACAGTAAAAGCTTAATCTAGCCAAATGAACCAACAAATTGCAGACCTTTTGAAAACTCAGCTAATTCTGGGTTCTGGCGGAGGTATCAAATCTTTCGTAGCAGTATCCATGTTTGAAAAGTTGTCACAAACATTTCCTATTTGGTCTGCTTATCTTTTCTCTTCTTGTAGGCGTGTTCCCAAACACTCTGCTTCTCCTCCCCCGCCCAATAAGGAAATTAATTCTGAGATTCTATTTGAACGTCAGAAGGAAGAGAAGAAAGGACAGGCTACATTTTTCCAGAATCGTATGGATGCTGTAATTCACTCTGTATCGAAGGTCCCTTCTATCCGGCATCTCCTTTCAACCATCCACCACGATTACCTTCCAAATGAGTACGAGTCTATCAAGATTGATACTGATTTGTACTTCCAGCTACTGGAGCTAAAGCAAGGAGATAATGGGATTGATGCATTGAAGTTCAAGATTTTTTGCTATGAGCGGGAAAGCTTTGCTCTGCAGACGTATGTTGATAGTTGTATGACGGACTATGAACGCCATATGCAGAATAAGTTGGGAACTAACAAGTATTTCTTCAATATGATGGTTCAGAGCAAAAAGCGTGATGGAATTCAGAATCCGCTGCCGACATCTCACATCATGTTTACCAAGCATAAATTCACGACCTCCCGGACGTTTGATAATGTATTCTTCGAACAGCGCCAAAATGTACGTGACCATACAGAGTTCTTTCTGAACCGCAAGGACTGGTATGATGCAAAGGGAATTCCTCATACTCTTGGATTTATGTTTCACGGTCCTCCGGGTTGTGGAAAGACGTCAACCATCAAAGCTGTAGCAAATGTGGGTAAGCGCCATATTATTAACATTCACCTATCAGAAATTAAGTCTAAAGACCAGTTGAACCATCTGTTCTTTAATGATGAAATCAACGTGTGGGATAATGGGAAGACGGAGCGTTACACGATTCCGGTAAATGAGCGCATGTATGTTATTGAGGACATTGATGCAATGGGCGATGTTGTATTGCGCCGGGAGTTGAAGAAGCCTACAGCAAAGAAGGAGATTAAGATGGATGAGTTTGGAAATATTAAGGAGGAGGAAGAAAATCCGATTGACTTGTCATTTTTACTAAATCTTCTAGATGGAACTCTGGAATCTAGTGGTCGAATTATTGCAGTATCGACTAATTTTCCAGAACGTATTGATAGTGCACTGATTCGTCCGGGGCGTATTGATATGATTGTTCATTTCAAAAAGTGCTCTATTGAGATACTTTGTGAAATGGTTCAAAGTTTCTATGACATTCCGTATATTAAGATTACCGATGATTCTTTGCATGAAAAATGGTCACCAGCAGAGGTAAACCAGATTTTGTTCCGTAATTTTAAGGACATGAATACTGCATTAAAAGAGCTGAGCGAGTTAACGCCGAATGATTTGTATGGTTTCATTCTAGAGCCTTCGAGCAAAGCTTAGAATAATTTCAATATACTTCCATACAGTCTCCTTAGTTTCAGTAGACATTCCAGCAATGTACTGCTTAAGCTTATCAACAATGTTCAAATCGACATCTTCCCGAGACGTGTAATCTTGGTTCAGGAAGAATGATTCATCACGAACAGCAATTTTAGCACCATAAGGGTCAATAATTTCACTCTTCACATAGTTCAGCACAAGCATTGGATTTGCTGCTTTCATCATGGAAAGAGTTGTAATGAACACCGGGAAATCTTCATCATCCGGATACATCTGCTTTAGTTCCCCCATAAAGGAGTTGAACTGACTAAAGAAAGCTTCAATGAAAATCTTCTTGGACATTTCTTATTGTTATACACGTGAGATGCCAGAAAATTCGTTTTTACGCTGACTCTGCAGGGCCTCTAGTCTTGAACTTACATCATCGTTTGACCCTGTCTTTGACTTAATAGTGTTTTCGGACTTCGTTGCATCGCGGGCAAGCTCGGGGGTTTTGGACATTTCGCCAATAAATGTATATTGACTATTACCATCAGAGGCAAATGCAGTTGGTGTTTCCCACATAGAGTATGATTCAGATAAGCGACCAGACCCTTCGAACCCCCAAGCAGATACATCTCCGATTGGGGCGGCACCAGTTGGAGCACCATTTGCACCCTTTGTTGGAAGTTCCTTTCTAGCACTTGTAGGCTTGCTGATATAACCAAAGATGTCTTGTCCGACAACAACCTCCTTCGTGTCGGGAACATACAGGGTCGGCACCTTCTTTAGAAAGGCGGGAATTTGGTTACGGGCGAGCTGCTCAACAAGTACAAACTTGTATAGTCCGGCTTTATTGAGTCCCTTTAGGGTTTCAATAATCTGCTTACTATGAGGGCATCTTTCGCTGTAAAAAAGATATGGCTGAGACATTCGTTGTTTCAAGCAAGGAAAAAACGGATTGACATGATAACGAAACTATTGTGTAAAAACAATGGCGACCTTTTCTGTTCCCAAAAAGAATGCTATTCACATGACTTCGGAGTTTCGTAACTTTCCACTCACATTTGTCAATGGCATACGCCGGGTGATGTTGAGTGAGATTCCCACTGTAGTTGTGAGGGATGTCCAGATTCTGGAGAACACAACACAGATGCCTCATGAGATGCTCAAGCATCGTATGGAGATTTTACCCATTGATGTTCTTCATACTGATTCGACTATCATCCGGGATGCAAATATCCGACTTCGGCTATATCCACAGCCAGAAGATACAGTTGTAACCACTGATGACTTTGTAATTGAGTCTGGTCGTGATAATATCATTATGCGTGACCGTGACCTGAAGACTCCCCTGCTATTTCTCCGTGTACGCAAGGGTGAGCAGGTGTATGTTAAGGCTAAGCTCGCAGTAGAGAAGGGCTCACAGGTCTGTACTGCAAGCATGGCTTACCATGTTGACCCGGAGCGAGCTGAGAAGGACAAGGCCAAGTATGTAGAGGGTGGCGGAGACCCCCGAGTATTTGATAACTTCTATATTCAGAAGTCTTATTCGATTGATGAGATTGGCCGTCCCAACTGGATTGATGTCTCTGTTGAGACTGTCGGTGTTGTCCCACCAAAGGACATTATGAAGCTTGCAGTTACAGAGCTCAAGCAGCAGGTTGATTCTTGGATTAATAATGCTCTTGAGAAGATTGCTCATGAGCCGGAGAAGAACGTATGTAATGTAAAGCTTGACCAAGGAGGCCATACCGTTGGTGCATTGGTTCAGGAGGTTATGTATCACTCAAAAGATGCAAACTTTGTATCTTACGACATCCCTCATCCTATGAAGCCAACTATGGTTGTTCGATGGTGTTCTGAGAAGAAGCCGGAGACTTTCCTAAAGGAGACTCAAAAGACCATTCACGAATATTGTGACATAGTAGAAAAGGGGCTATAGAATAATGGCAGACGTCCTGATATTTGACCCAAGCGAATTCGAAGTTCTAGAGACCTTCGACTTCGAAGAAGAAATCCAAAAACCCGAAGAAACCAGATTTTTTACGCTGGATGCCCAGCTAACTGATTACTTCGAGAAGACGTTGCCAAGGGGTAAGGTCACCAAGCGTGAAATCAAGGAACTTAAGCAGTTCAAAGACCGGCTCAAGATAGCATATGAGGGGTTAATTGTTGCTACCGATTCAGATTATATTATTAATACAGCCCGAAAGTCAATTAATATTCCCTGGGTTAATCCTGTCTATTCCAGTTTTGATTACAAACAATATTCATACGATAAAGAGTGGCGGCCTATCTTTGCTAATAAGCGCAGCGTCAACTACTATCCCCGTATGATTGGTGCTCTTCCTCGGCCTTTTACTAGCACAGAAGATGGTCGAATGCTTAACAGCAAGGCTACTCTTTTGAACGCAGAGGGACTAAAACCCATAACAGCTCTTGGAAACTATCTATCGACAAAGACCATCCTAAAAGATGATGGAACGTACGATACGATAACAGTTGAAGTACCTAATACAGCAGATGAGATTAAGACACTTGGGTTCTACCTAGGCGAGCGCCCGGAACTTCCCAGACCTCTGCTAGACCATCCCTTTCTAAAG
>Ga0181362_1000021_pt1 | contig 29990 bp, 34 predicted proteins | sample Su13NDMM110SN_FD_130095 | JGI IMG/M metagenome (GOLD analysis project Ga0181362, IMG submission 130095) | Freshwater viral communities from Lake Michigan, USA - Su13.ND.MM110.S.N | ecosystem: Environmental > Aquatic > Freshwater > Lake | place: USA: Michigan | collected 2013-07-16 | reverse complement strand
GCGAAGTCGGCTTCGCACTCGGCCGAGGAGTAGATCGTGAAGACCCGCTCTGGATCGGCCACGTCGGGGGACTGGAGTTGCCGGGTCGTCAGCAGCCCCTGGTCGGCCATGCGGCGGGGTCGGGTGAAGTGGACGCCCAGTAGGGCGGCGGCTTCCCAGGAACCAATTGCCAGATCGATTTGTCGTTTTGCCATTTGTATCTCCCTAAGTAGCCTATTCTTCCGAGATTGAAAAATCCATCCCATAGGGGGTTTTCCCCCAAATTCACGGCTCCCACCAGTTGCCCTTGCAAAGTGGAGGATAGGGGATTTGAATATGGGGGACGCCGCAAAAGGAGCGGCTACGGATCAGCAATCACATGGAGGTGAGTATGCGTAGGTTCACAGTCGTTTGCCACTGGGAAGGTGCGGATCAATGGGAAGCGGATGCCGACGAGGTTGTCGTTTCGGCAAACTCTGCGGCGCAGGCCGCCGCCAAAGCTCGGAGGCAATGGCGACTGACGTTCGGTGTTCAGTGGCCGCATCTGCGGCTTGTCAAAGCGGAAGTTCTGACCAAGAAAGTTTTGGAGAAATATCTGTGAATCGCGCATTCATCGTACCCCTCCTAAGCTGCCCCCACACCCCGGTTTTTTCCCCCCGAATGAAGGACTCATTCATGTTGCCCTGTCGCACGGACGTGGTACTTCCATTAGAGGAGGTCTACCACCATGCTTTTGCACCATGTGCTCGTCGATTTTTACGCACCGCTGACCGCGATTAGTGATCGCACACTTACCCTCTATGGGTACACACTCCGGTCTTGGGGGGAGTTCCTCGGAAGACCCCCTGAGACGGGCGATTTGGAAGAACTAAACGTCGCCCGATTTTTGCAATGGCGCGTTCGCAAATGGGCACCAGCAACGGCAGCCAAAGATAGAGCACAATTGCACGCATTGTGGCTCTTCGCAGCCAAGCGGAAAATGTGCGAGACATGGCCGTCGATCCATCGTGTCAACGTCCCAGAGCGCATCCCAGAGGCGTGGCTGACAGACGAGATGCAGCGACTCATGGCCGCCGCCGCCGCCGAGCCAGGGCGTATCGGTGGCTTCCCTGCCGCCGCCGTCTGGCGGGCATTGCTCCTGCTGTCCTATGACACGGGGGAGCGAATCAGTTCGATGCTTGATCTTCGATGCTCCGACGTTCGCGGGCTAAACGTCATCTTCCGAGCCGAGCAGCGGAAGGGAAAACGGCGAGACATCTTCCGCGAGATATCTCAGGAATGCGCCGATGCCCTGGCAGCGGTTCGCCGCCGGCCCGACGACTTCGCCTTGCCGTGGGATCACCACCGCACATGCGTCTGGAGATATCTGAACAAGATTCTGGAGCGGGCTGGGCTGCCGAAAGACAGACGCTGCAAATTCCATAAAATCAGAAAAACAACGGCATCCTACTATGAGGCCGCAGGCGGCTCGGCCCAGCGTCTGCTCGATCACAGTTCGCCGGCCGTCACCCGGAAATACCTAGACCCACGCATCGTGACGCAAGGAGTGCCAGCCCCATCGGTACTGCCGAAGGTCAGCTAGATCACCGACGCTTCGACGAACGCTTGATCGACCTGGGCCTCGGTGAGGCCGACGGCCGCGGCAAGGGGGACGAGCATGGGGTGGGCTCGTTCGACATAGGGAGCGTAGTCCCACTCCACACGCACAGAGTCACGCTGCAACTGGTCTGGGATCGCGTCGATGGCGGCATCGACCTGGGAGAGAGATACACCATTCCGAACCAGCCACAGGCGTATCTGACGAGCCGAGACGCTCTCGGGCACGGGGGGCGTGAGGTCGGGCGACTGATTCGTTCCGACGAGTTCGCCGCTTTCGTCGCGTACCTCCCAGGTGTGGAGGCCGTCGATCACGCCGATGTAGGTTGTGGTCATGAAAGCCTCGCCCATAGAGCAATACCGATAGAGCCGTTGAACTGGCCGCTGCCTTGGCTCGTAATTAGGTCGGTATTGTTTGTTCGCACGCCCTGAACTCGCGGCGTCAGAGTGGCAACGTCAGCAGGGCACGCCGCGCCTCGCATTGCGCCGGGGTTGCCGCTAGAAACCAGCATCATCGCTACGCCGTAGCGCGAACCCGCCTGCAACGTGTAGCTGGCTGGGTATCCTCCGGTGGTCGCAAAAGATCGGGTAAACAATGCAGCGGAGGTGAACAGTGACGTGTCGCTCGCCGTTCTCGCTACGAGCGTGGCGTTGCCAGAGGCGTCGGCGGTGTAGAGGCCCATCCTGGCGAGCGTCAATGCCGTCGCTGAACCACTCGACGCCATTGAGATTTGCGTTACCGTGGCAGTCCATGCCGCAGTGAAAAACGACCAGTAAATCGCGCCAGAGACTAAATTCTGCGTGGTGTTCACGAGCCTTCGGTCGAAGACATCGGCCAACGAAGTCGTCTGCTGCTGGCTCGGCGCAAGAGCCGAAGACAGAATCACGCTGCTGCTCAACCTCGCGTCGGGGAGCGTGCCCGATGCGATATCAGAAGCCGACGGCACGAAGTACCCAAGACTGTTCCACGCCGTCGAACCGTCGCCGATCTTGACCTTGCCAGTGTCCGTCTCGACGACGAACTCACCCGCAGGGATGACGGGGTTGTTAGCGGCGAGGATGGCGGCGGTGCCGCGTTTGTGTTGTAGGGTTTTCATGCTGCGGACACGCTCACGTTGGCAAAGAACTGCGCCGGGGCGTAACCTGTGGATGAGAATGTAATTATGTCGCCTGCGATCACAGACACGTTTAGTGAAATGGCGTTGCCATCTGTGCCTGAGTATTGCAATTCAGTCGAACCGCTTCGCGTCCTATTGATCTGGTATGCCTCGCCGGCGCTGTCACCGTCGGTGTAGTTAAAAACCAAAGTTACAACTGCTGTCGCGCTGGCAGTCCAGTAGTAGTTGCTCAGTCCGTCCGCATCACCGAGGGCCACGATTGCAGCTCGCGTAAACGGACTCGCTGTGGTGCCAACCCCGCTGCCCCACGTTGTGATGACCCCACCGTTGTTTGTTCGCGTCATCGTCAGAACAGATGCCAACGCGCTGATGCTAGTGCTGCTGGACGTTACATCTGCTCCCGTGCCCACCGAGTTCACGGCAGCGACCCGGAAGACATAGGAGCCCGTAGCCAGCCCCGTGATCGTCGCGGATGTGGAGGCCGAAGCTGCGCGGGAGAATGTGGTGAAGCTGCCACTGTTGAAACTGTATTGAATCCGGTAGTCGGTGATCGCCACGCCGCCCGTGTTAGTCGGAGCAGTCCATGCCAAAGCTGCCTGCGCGCCGCCTGGGGTAATGGTCAGCCCGGTCGGGGCCGCGGGGGCGATGGCTGCATACGCGCCGCAGTCATAGACATACCCGTCCTCAATGGTGGCCGCAGCCCCCTGCGGGCCTGTGGCACCAGTCGCTCCGGTGGCTCCTGCTGGCCCTTGCGGGCCAGTGTTGCCGGTGTCGCCTTTGGCACCAGTGGCTCCTGCTGGCCCTTGCGGGCCGGTGTCGCCGGTGTCGCCTTTGGCACCGGTCGCTCCAGTGGCTCCTGCTGGCCCTTGCGGGCCAGTTGCTCCTGCTGGCCCTTGCGGGCTAGTTGCTCCTGCTGGCCCTTGCGGGCCGGTGTCGCCGGTGTCGCCTTTGGCACCAGTCGCACCAGTCGCTCCAGTGGCTCCTGCTGGCCCTTGCGGGCCAGTTGCTCCCGCTGGCCCTTGCGGGCCGATGTCGCCGGTGTCGCCTTTGGCACCAGTGGCTCCGGTGGCTCCGGCTGGCCCTTGCGGGCCAGTCGCGCCGGTGTCGCCTTTGGCCCCAGTCGCGCCGGTGGCTCCTGCTGGCCCAGTAGCTCCCGCAGGCCCGGGGATATCTGACACGCCCGCCGGCCCCTGCGGGCCGATGCCGCCGCCGGCCGTCGCCGAGATCGCCGACAAGCCGACGCTCGCGGAGATGCTTCCAGAGCCGCTGACGCTCGCCGTGATCGGCGAAGACGAGACGGTCGCTGTGATCTGTGTCACGCCACCACCTCGACAGTCCCACTCAGAGCCGTTCTCTGAACGCTTCCTGGGGCGACCCAGTCCAACTGCCAGCCGTAGGTGCCCGCGGCCAGGGCGGCCGTCTGCGTGTCTGTGAGGCTCACAGAGACTTGCCCTGCTGCGGCGTCGGGGATGCTGGCCGTGAACGCCTGCACGACGGCGCTCGAGACGAGGCTGACGAGGCTGGCCGAGACGGTGTACCCGGTCAGGTTCAAGTCGAAGTCAACGAGGGCGGCGAAATCCCCCGAACGCTTGAACGTGAGATTCATCGTGCCTGGAAGTACGCTGAATGTGTTGCCCACTGCACTCCTCCATCGATTAGGTGTTTCAGGAGTCAGGGAACGCCGCTGTCGGGACGGCGACCGACGCACCTGTCAAACCTCGCGCGCTTCCGACCGTGATGCGAATGTCGTCGAAGTATCCGACGACGTTTCGTCCAGAAAAAATATTGTTGTAACCAACGTACATCGACTCAGACGATGTCAGATTGGCGGAGGAAGTGCTAGTCGATGCCAGTGTGCCGTCAAGATAAAGACGAACTGTAGTACCAGAGCGACTTAGCGCAAGATAGTGCCATTGGTCATCCGACCAATCGCCTGAAGAAGTCGAGGCCAAAAGCCCGCCTCTATAAAATGCGATCTGCCCGCCAATGAATGAGTTGTTGTTTATAAGCAGCGAAAAACCTTCGCTGCTGCCATCTGACTCATTACCAATAAGCTGTGCGTACTGCACGCTGCTACCCGTTTTGAACCACATCTCTATTGCAAAATCGCCAGTGCCTATGTTGACGCCTGGAATTTCCAGATAGTGACCTGCGCCGTTGAAGAATGCAGACTTTCCGCCGAACTTGCTATGCGTGGCCGACTGCGTTGCGCCAACGGCCGTAATTGTCTTTGGCGTGCCCGACGAATCGACGAACGTGCCTCCCGTGCCGTCCATGTGCAGCAACGCCGCCACGCTGCTAAAGAACGGGTCTGACGCTACTCCTGGCGTCACCGAATCGCTGGCTGCGGTGTAAGCTCCGACGCCCACCGCATTTACGGCAGCCACGCGGAAACGCACCGCGGTGCCGTTAGTCAGCCCAGTGACTGTCGCAGTCGTCGCCGTCGAGGCCGCCGCCGAGAACGTCGTCCACGTTGTGCCGCCGTCAGTGCTGTATTGCTCGCGGTAGTCCGTGATCGGTGCTTGTGCGATCACGCCCGCAGGCGCAGTCCATGAGAGCGTAGCCTGAGCGTTGCCAGCCGTTACGGTCAATCCGGTAGGTGCGGGCGGCGACAATAACGACCAGCGTGGGTCGTCGGCTCTGTCGCTGAGACGGCGGAAGCGTGCCATTACGAAAGCTCCGTCCAAGACAGGTTCACGTCGAGAGCATTAGCCGTGCCAGCAGTGATTGACAGAGACTGATTTTCTTTGAGCTTGACCGGCGTGTCCTTGCTGACAACGACTAGAGTGTCATAAGCGGCAACTGAGTGAGTCGAGCAGATTGCATAGCCTGTGCCGGTGCCTGCCGCGGCGTTTGACCAGACTTGCACGGTGACATTCACCGGCGCGTTGGACGTGTTTGCCACGATAACGCTCTCTGTTAGCAGGATTTTGCCGCTGCTGGCTGCGTTCGAGACCAGAGATGTCACTGCCGTGCCGCTAATTTTCGCGAACGAGGAATCGCCATAGACGCCCGTGACGCCTGTCAAATTTGGATTTGCCATGTGTGTGTGACCTAGCTCAGTGCGAGAAATAATCCGAGAGACATACCGCCGCCAGCCGGCCCCTGCGACCCGGTTGCGCCAGTGTCACCCTTCGGGCCTTGCGGCAAGACAAAAGAAATCGACTGCGATGGAGCCGAACCCGTAATGGTCACGGCCGCAGTCACACCTGTGCTCACGCTGCCGATTGAAAGTGAGTTTGCTGGCCCTGCCGGCCCAGGCTGGAGCACGAAAGACAAACTCTGGGATGGAGACGTTCCACTGATGCTGACGGCCGCGGTCGTGCCCGTGCTCACGCTGCCGATTGAAAGTGAGTTTGCCGGCCCTGTCGGCCCTAGCGGAATAACGAAAGACAAGCTCTGCGACGGAGCCGTTCCACTGATGCTTACGGACGCAGTCGCACCTGTGACGACGGTTCCTATAGACAGGCTGTTCGCTGGGCCCGTCGCGCCTGGGTCGCCCGCGCTTCCGGTGTCGCCCTTGGGCCCAGCAGGAAGAACGAATGACAGCGTCTGGGATGGAGCCGTTCCAGAAATGCTGACGGCCGCTGTCGCGCCTGTGACGACCGTTCCGATAGACAGGCTGTTTGCTGGCCCCGTCGCGCCCGTTGCGCCAGTGCTTCCCGTTGCGCCCGTGCTTCCAGATGGGCCAGTGCTTCCGGTGTCGCCCTTGGGCCCAGCAGGAAGAACGAATGACAGCGTCTGGGATGGAGCCGTGCCAGAAATGCTGACGGCGGCTGTCGCACCTGTGACGACTGTTCCGATAGACAGGCTGTTTGCTGGCCCCGTTTCGCCCGTGCTTCCGGTGGCGCCAGTGGGCCCAGCGGGAAGAACGAACGAAAGGGTCTGTGAAGGCGATGTGCCAGAGATGCTCACGGCCGCAGTCGCACCCGTGCTCACGCTACCGATAGACAGCGTGTTCGCCGGCCCCGTTGCCCCCGTCAGACCCGTCGTTCCGCGTGGGAGTCCAAAATCCAGCTTGGCGGCGTATGACGTGCCGGCGTTAACAACGGTTGCAGAGGCGGTCGGGGCCAGCGTCGTGACCGTTCCGACCTGAATCGTCGCGGCGGCTCCGTTGCCGCCACCGATGGTCTGGTCGCCGACGTTGACGCTGACGCTCGTCGATCCTCCGATAACAACGCTGATTTCGCTCATGGTGCTACCGCCGTTATGCTGCCACTAAGGATCGTCCGGGTGATGTCAGTGGGCGAAATCCATCTGAGATACCAGCGATATGTCTTGCCAGGAGAAAGAATTCGTGTCTGATTCTCGGACAGGCCGATAATCATCGCCCCGGTCGTGGCGTTAGAAATGCCAATGGTTGGCTGCGTCACCGTCGCGCCGATTCCTGAGAGTGAGCCTGCGCCGCCGCCCGCAGTGGTCGTCGCGCTTTGGTAGATGTAGCTCTCAAATGAATAGCCCGTAATATTTGTCTGGAGCGTGACGGCGAGATTTACTTCGTCGCCGTTTACGGCGATTACATCTAATACGCCGGGAAGCTGGCTGAAGACTGCGATTTTATCACCTCGTCAGTTGCTGGCCGAGTCTGCCGAACCCGTTCGCTTGACGACAGCGGCCTTGATTTCGTGCTGATCCTGGGCAATCGCCTGGAGCGTCTCGGCCTGCTTCAACTGGGTTTTGCCCATTTCGTCCAATGTCTCTCGAGTTGACTCAAGGAACTCGGTGTGCGACTCCACAATTGGCACCAGCACCGTGCCGTGGAGGGTTACTGCGGCTTCCCGCAAGAACCAGACCATGACGGCCAGAAGCAGGACAGGAACGCCGAATCGTTCGGCCACCCGAAACCCGGCCTCCACGAAAGACAACGGACAGGGGTCGCTCATCGTGAACTCCGCGGAAAACCACAATAGATAGGCCGGTAGCCTTATCTAAATTGTAGCAGCGACGAGTTGCCGTCTGAGGTCATCTAATGATCCAGAGTTGTCAATGGTGCGGGCGATCAAGTGCTCGCTGATCCCGGCTTCGCTCTGGTGCCCAGCCGTGCCGGCGTCCAGGCACTGCCACCCAGGTCGGGTGACTTTCCAGACCTCGCCGCCTGCATCGATGACGGCCTTCGCCTCGTTATTGAACCTCACGTCGGTGATGACGACACTGCGGCCCACGGCGAGGTGCGGGATAGCTCGCTGGATAGCCTTACGAACCCAGATTTCTTGGTGGACAGTGTTCCTGCCCCACTCGGTTCCGAGAGTCTGGAGCATCTGCCGGGGGCTTTGGCCTAGCCACGGGATAATCGCTTCTTTCACTTCCCGCTTCTGAAGTCCAGCCACAGGTATGCCCGTGACGACAGAAATGCACTCATACACCGGGTCGGCGAAGGCCACCTGGTGGAATGAGCACCGCTCCGAGTCTGTAAGGAAATCGGCGACCGTATTCTTCCCGGCTCCCGCCGGCCCGCAGAGTCCGATTAGTCTTGCGTTCATTTTGATGGCCCTGCAATGTGCATGGCGGTCAGGCCGCCCTCGGGAAGGTAGATAAAAGTTTCCATACACTGCCTCGAGCAGACATAGCCACTGGCCGAGTGCCACTCGTCGGGCGGGGTGATCGACGGAGCCGTTCGCAGAACCACCGAATCGGCTGTCTCAATCGACCGCTCGGCGGCTTGGGCGTGGTAGTGGCCGGTGTGGAACTCCCGATACCAGCACCGAGACCAATCGGCGGCGGCCTCCATCGCCATAAGCTGCGGCAGGCGTTTCTTCGCCTTGTCGCCGTGGGCCGCGCCTATCAAGTTATTGCCGTAGGTCACATACTGGCGGCGGGTGTAGTTCTGAGACACACTCACCCGCTCGCTGTTTCGGAACCGCTCTTGGAGGATTCGCAGCCATGCCCATGTGAGCGTCTCGTCGTGGTTGCCGTTCACGACGACAACGTCCGTCTGAGCCGTGTCCGACGAACGCTCGACGATCCCCAGGAGCGTGTCGCAGCCCACTTGGATCATCTTCTGGAGTCGGCCGTCGTTGTCCTGGGGCGTCCCCGCGGTCGTGTTCCCCGACGGCCCGTCGGCGTTGAAGAGGTCGCCGAGGAACAGAATCGTCCTGCGGGCGGGGGCGTAGGTGTCGCCGATCTCAATTAGCGACCGGCCGGCATCGCCAACCATCCTCTCGGCAATGGACAGATCGTAGTCGTCGTGGCCGGTCGATTTCCCCCAGGCATACTTCCCAAAATGACAGTCGGCGATCACCAGCACTTGCCAGAGGTCGCCGCGGGCCTTGGGCTTAATCGGCTTGTGCTTCGTCCTGGGCAGATTGGCCGCCGCGATCATGGCCTCGACGGCCTCTTTGATCCCCGGCCCCGCCTTCGGCTTGAGTCTCACCCATACCCGGTGGAGGTCGGTGACCGTCGGCTCGCCGTCGCTGCCGGCGGTCGCGACTTGCCACGATGTCGCCTCAGACGAGGCGATCTCATAGCGGGTCATATCCGCTTCGATGTGAGCGATGAGGTCTTCGACGGTCTTGATGCGGCGAATCGTCGAGCGGGCCTCGAGCACCTCGCCGTCACGCCGCTGCGTCACCTGTTCGGCGTCGGGGGCGGGCTTCGGCGTGGCCGACGCTGCCGCCGACGACAAGATGTCGCCGGTCAGCCCTGCGTCAGCCATCTTTGCACCTTTCGATAGCCGTTGATTTTGTACCCCCGGTCAACGAGCTTCGCGATAATCGTGCGAGCCATCTGCGAGGCTGAGACGCCGCTGGTCTCGGCGGTCTGCCTCCACTTACTGCGAACCTCGAGGATCGCGTTTTGGTGATCGCTTGACAGCCCGTCGAACCATCCTTGGTTTTTCGGCGTTGGCTTTGCGCTTTGCAGTATTTCCTGTGTCAGCGAGTCCATTCGTCCCTTTCAAATAGATCATGCCGTGATCATCGGGAATGCCGCCGCCCTCGACCTCGTCGTCGTCGTCGTCCGAGAAGACGAAGTCTTTTGGTGGCGGTGCTTTTGCCATGCGTCTTAGTCTGGCTGGGTAGCCTTATGAGGTCAATGTTTGTTCTTGCGTGCATTCTTGATAGCACGCTTAATCAAGAACCGACCAGCGGCATCGATGAACGGGATTCCTCGCTTCTCTGCGTTCTGCCTCATAGCGGCGAGGATGTAGTCCACACGCTCCGGCTTCTCGCACTCTTCTGCCCCCCAAATGTCCATCTCGCGGGCGACACGGTTACATGAGCAGTCTGGGGAAGACGTTATGTAGAAAGGCCAGCCGGCCAGCAGTTTCTTGAGTTCCGTGCCTGGGCCGATTTGTACGGTTTGCTGTTCTGCCGGTGGCTCCAACGGTGACTCAACTGCGTGCTTGTCTCTTGGGTAGAACGGGCTTTCGACATTAATCGCCCAGTGGTCTCCCTCCTGTGACAGAACGCACGGCATGACCTCTTCAAGCGTGTAGCCTCTTTCTGCGCACCTCTGCTCGAGGTACGAGCGGTGGCAGACGACTACGGCAGGGGGCTGAACGAGCATGGTATCTCGTCGTAAAGCATCCATCCTACTTTGTCTCCAAGTGGGTTTCCGCATGCGGCGCTGATGCCGAACGACCAAAAAGTTGAGGAGTTCGCTGGCGCGCCGTTGCCAGCGTTGTACGGGACACTCTCACACGCACCTACTTTTTTATATCTCTGCTGGCCGCCATCGACCTCAACTATTACTCCATAGTTTCCGCACGTCATCGTGTTTGCCTTTGAAACCCCGCCAATCCATTCAAGGACGTAGTACCCGTCGTTTTTGTCTGACGTGAAATAGCAAATGTCGTTGTCGATGTATTTTGCGTATCGATAAAATTTGAATGAATTGTCGAACGCCCGAAACCCTTTGCAGCAGCATGGATTTGACTCGCACGAACTGCCCTCGCCGTGCCACACTTCGCCTTTCGCCGTGTCGCACTCGCATTCGTGGCACATGCGGCACGTCGTCTTGTCGTCGATGTTACCCGATGGGTTGTTGACGCCGTTGGTGACCCCATAGCTGCGATACCCGCAGCACGCCCCCATCTTATCGCACGTTGCGTCTGTGATCTCTTCAGTAAGTTCCCAGTAAATCTTGTCTCCCAGAGCATTGCAGCAGTTGTCGTCATAAAGGGCCGTTGCCTTGGTCGGATTGACAACGCCAGGGGCAGTCGCGAAGAAATTGCTGCACCGTATGTACGGGTTGTTCAACAGCCCCGGCAGCATTTCGCGGATCGTGTCAAGCGGATACAAGCTCTTGCAGTCGATGCACTGACCGTTGCGAAATGTTTTGAGGTAGTTGCCAGTTGCCTCGACAACGATGCCGTAGCCGCAGCCCGTTGACTCAAACTTTACCTTGCCGTCTCGCCCTTCGTCATCGACGCACCTCTCAAACTGGCAGCAGTCATAGTCATAGACAGTCGCGTACTTAAAGAACCTGTGCGAGCCGTCGAATGCGGGGAATCCACGGCAGTCGCCGCAGCAGCATCTAGACGAGCCTTTTTGTCCGATTATCAAAGGCATATTGTCACCCGCACTGGCAGCCGGCGGCGATCAGATACCACTCAGTGCCGTCTTTGGCTATTGCGCAGTTCGTTATGCACGCCGAGGACGTGCCGCCCTTAATGTCGGCAAAAAGATTGACTGCACTTACTGTGTTAGGCGTGGTTGTCACGTTGCGGAACGTGAGTTCCTTGTTCGTGTCAACCGACCAAGTTCCCGTGAAGGTGCAGATTCGGAATGTCTTCGGCGTGTAGCTTACGCCGTCTTCAAGTATCGTCGGAATACGGGTGACCGGCGCACCGGGGGCAAGTGCATCTACCCTCGCGATTGTGCTCTTCAGCTTTTCGCGAAGACTTTCGCCGACTAAGTAGCGTCCGTTGTCTGCCATAGTAGGTTAAGAGTACCAGCGAATGCCAAAGTTGGAAAAGTTACTGCCGAATGCCATTTCCGGCTGTAAGCATACCCGATTGATAATGACTTTCGTGGCGTTCGGGAAGACATCCACATTCCGAGGAGTCCCGTCGTCGTTCAGCGCAATCGGCTGGGCGCACGGTCGCTGCACATACCCGCCGCTTTCAAACGCGGCAATCGCCACGCTGCCTCGCATCTTTGCGTTGTTTGTTCCAGTAGCAAGCCCGACAGGGTCTCCAGTGGCTGGGTTTGTCTCTACCTTGCCCTCTTTGTGCTGAAGCGTCAGTGCCTTCTGGTCAACGTCGTTCCTGCCGAAGCCAGTGTTTCTGATATTCATGCCGGTCTGGGGAATAGCCAAATCCCAGCCAATCGGCTCAAAACCTTCGTATGTCAATGCCCAATGTGATCGGACTGCAAACCCAAATGTCACCTTGAATCCGCGAAAAGTCTGGCCGTTGAACTGTTCGACAACTGGGTTTGCCGCCACGCTTTGAAGCATACAGCAGTGAACGCCAATCGAGAGTCCGCTGAACTGAAAGACATCGCTGTTCACATAGCCCGTGTAGCCAAGCTTGCTGCTTTGATCAGATACGGAATACTGCTCAATGTTGATGGTGACGACTGGCTCAAGCCGAGTGACTCCGTCATACATATCGCCAACCGGATTGACGGCTGGTGCCCACCCCGCAGAAGACCCGCCCGTCACCTTCTTTCCCGACCAAGCCGCAATCTCAGTCAACGACGTTGACATCGAATACATCGCAGGACGAACTTCTGGCTGCTGCGACTTGGGGTCGGGCGCGCCCGGCGCTGCCCCTGCGCTGCTGCGGTACTGTGCCGTGACTATGCACACCACACGGCTATCGCCGTCGTGAGTGGCCTCAACACTTACGCAAGGGATTGGGTTGCTTGCGCTGTACAAGTCTCCGATGTTGACGCCGATGGCGGCGAAAATGTCCCACGCTTCATTCGGCGAATTAAGGAGCACCTTGAATTTGCGGGTGGCATTGTCAGCGGCACCGCCGCCGTCGGAGCTTCGTCCGAAAGCATTGCCCTGCGCGAGTTCTGATACCATTTTTGGCATAGATTACAGCAGGACGCCTGGGTTGGCGTCCCTTACTGCCTGAATGAGGTCATCGAACTTTGATGTTTGCTTTCGTAGCTCGGCGAGGTTCACGTCCTTCGCCGAATCGTCGCCGCGAAGAAGTCGGGTAAGTTCGCTGGCACCCTGACTCGTCGAAACGTCGGTCATCTGGAGAGCGGCTCGAGACGGGCCTTGGAGTCTGGCGGTCTGCCGTTCCTCATCAAAGCTGGCGAGCATTGGGGCCACTTGCTCCATCTGGTTCTTGATCCCCTTCTCCAGAAGAGCACGGCGGCCCTGCACGTTCATAAGGCCAGCTTGGTCGATGGCCCCTGCTGTCATGTCCTTGACGATGCCTTCTCGCGAGTCGCGGGAGAACCGCTCGCGGTCGGTCATAAACGCCTCTCGGCCTCGGCCAGCCATAGTGGCTGTGCGGGCCTCCTTCTCGCGGTCTTCATTGTATCGGCGTTCCGCTTCTGCCCTGCCGGCTGCATCAACGATGCCGCCGTTGTTCTCCGCTTCCCGGCCAAACGCCTCGCGGATGTCCTTCAGCCCCTGCTCTGTTTCCTTGGCGAACTTCTCTTCGGGCGTCTTACGCAGTTCCCGACCGCGGGCAGCCGACTTCCGCTCTTCTTCCTCCCGCGTGCTAGCCTCAACGGCCTTCTCTGCTCGCTCGCGGCCTGCCTGAAGCTGCGGCTCGACTTTGGCCTCAAGGCCAGCCCGCTCGGCCCGCAGTTGTTCCTGCTCCGCCGCCGACAGCGACCCGCTCTCCAGTTGCTCGTCGATCTGCTGCATCCGCTGGAACTCAGGCCCGCGTTTGATCTCCTCTTCCCTGGCGCGCTGGTTCGCCAGCTCACGCTGGGCTTCCTTCTCAAGCTCTCGCTGTCGCTCAAGGTCGGCGGCGGCCCCCCTGCGTTCGGCTTGGGACTCTGGCGTGCTGTTGCCCAGGTCTTCTCGCCGAGCCTCGTCGGCAGCGCTCTGGGCCGAGTTAAGGTTGCTCTTGGCCTCCTCTGACGCCCTGTTCAATGCGTCGGAGAACATCTTCAAGGCAATCGTCGATGCTTCGATGGCGGCGACTTCGGCGTTGAGAGCGGCCTGCTGGCCCTCGAAGAAGCCCTGCATAATCGGATTCTGATTCTCCGACATCGCCGCCTGCTGGCTTATCGTCTCCCGCCGGTTTTCGATCTCACGCATCCTGCGAGCGATCTGCCCGCCCTCAAGGCCAGCGTCACCCAGGTTGCTCTTGGCTCGCTCCATTCGTGCATCAACTTGCCGCTGCGGGTCAACAACCCTTTCGTACCGATAGGCGTCGGCCTGCGCCCGCATAGCGGCACGCTTGGCCTCTAGGTCGTCTACCCTGGCCCTCGCCGCGTCCACAAGCGGCTGCTTTTTCTTCGGGTCGTCTTCTTCGGCAGCCTTCTCAAGATCGCGGTAAGCGTCCTCAAGAGCCTGGGCGTTCTTGTCCAGCGCAAGGCCAAACATCCTCGCTCCTGGGAGCCCCGCCTTTATCGCTTCAGCGACCTCGTTCTGGGCATTGCGAATGTCTTCGGCTGGGCCTCGAGATGCTTCGGCAATCTCGTTGGCGGCAAGATCGATGGCTGCTCGGATTGGGTCTTGCAGCGATGCGAGGAGGCGCTCCAACTGGAGGACGTCCTCTCTTGCCCGCATGATTTCCGGGCCTTCCTCGAAATTAGCCGCCCCAATGGGCTTCTCTGCCGTCGGCTTTCGCTCGGCGATCCGTTGCTCAAGAACCTTCGCCATCTCCATCGGGTCGCCGCCGGCCGCAGCAACATCATTCTCGAGTTTCTGCCGACGAAGCTCGGCCTGCTCCCTGCTTCGGCGGGTTCGCTTCCCACCCTCAAGGAACTCTGTCTCGCGGATCGTGCTGCCAGCAACACTACGGATGTCGTCCGGGGTCGCGCCCGCGGCAGCTCTCGCTGCGGCGGCATCCATCGCCCGCTTCTCCCTATCCTTCGATTCGCGGAGAGATGCGGCCTGGGCTGCTCGCAAGCCGGGGTCAGTGGTCTGTTCCATCTCCCTGGTCAAGCGGTTCTGCTCGCCACGCTCACGCTGAACGTCGGGGTCAAGAAATGACACACGCTCCTTTCTGGAGTCCGTCTGCTTCTTCTTGATGTCCGTCATCTGACGGTTGAACTCGGATGTCTTCTTGCCAACGTCCGAGAAAGTTCCTTCGGACATTGAGTCGCCGAGCGACTTGAACGCTTGAGCGAGTTCTTCGACTAAGCTCTTCTGTCTCGCAAGCGAATCGTTGAGCGCCTTGTTCTGGTCTTCGGCTGTTCGGCCGCCGTTGATCCACTTGTAAAGCCCCACAGCGGCCTGACCCGCAATCACGGCCCCAAGGCCAATAAACAGGCCAGTCGTGCCGCCGAGCACGAATGCCATCTGCGTGATGTTATTGCTGACGGCCCGCAACTTTTGATCCCAGCCGCCCGTGGACGACATGAAGTCATCGATAGCGAACGCTGCTTGATTGACGCCGAGCGAGAGCTTGTCGAACCCTCCTCGCCCAACGTCGCCGGCCCTCTGCATATCCCTCTGAATGCTTCCGACGCTGCCCCCGCCAGCTTGTGATGTCGCGTTCACGGCCACGTTTGTCAGACGCTGAATGTTCTGCTGCGTGGCGGGCATCGACAGATTGCCCTCCTCCATAGCGTTTGAGATGGCGTTGCGGAGGTCGTTGAATGCCGCCACCGCAGGGCCGCGAGCCTGGGCACTTGTTCGACCGAGGGCTGTCTGCAACGCAGTTAGCTGTCCTTCGTAGCCCTTTAGTGCCCGCTGATCTAGCCCGAGGTTGACCCCTGAGCGACCAGCACCGCCGAACGACTCCGCGAAGTTCAACGCTTGATCAGCACGCCCTGCATCTTGCGTGAGTTGCGCGAGACGTTGCCTCGCCCGCTCAATGTCGGCCGCCAGCGGGCTTGCCGACGTGGCGAGATCAGTGAACTCCCTCTCTGCGTCTTGAATGGCCGGAATGAACCGCGAACGAACGCTCTCCGGCAGCCGGTCAACCTTGTCCTTTACGGACGTTAGGCCACCCTTCAGCACATCCAACTGCCTCGCGCTGTCGCCGATGTCCTTGCCCAGCGAAAGACGAACGTCGGCTTCCTTGCCGATGTCCTCAATAGACTCCCCCGGCATAGCCATCGGGTTAGTAGCTCGCTGCTTCGCAGCCTCGAGCCGCTGCTCCAAGTCAGTCCGCACGGCCCCAGGCGATAGCTTCGCGACTGTTTCGCCCTGCTTGCCGGCAGCGTTGACCTTCTTTTGAGCGTCTTCAAGCTGAAGAAGAGCGTCTGCTACCGACGATATCGGTGCCCCAGTCGCGATGAGTTGCCGAATGCTGGCAATCATCGGGTCGAAGTTGAGCCTGTCGGCTGCCTCAAACTTACCGATGTCGGCGAGAACCTTCGTGAAGAAGTCGTCGATCTGTTTCTCTGTCTCGGGCAGCCCGCGGATTGACGCTGCCCATGATTCGTCAAGGGTATCCAGCCTCTTGGTGGCAGCGGCAGTGTCAAGCTTCAGCGTTCTCTGGGCGTTGAACTCTTGATCAAACGCATCAATCGCAAGCCGCATCGCATCGATATCTGGGGCACCGCTGGCGTCCTTCGCACTCAGCGAACTAATCGCGGCGTCGGCGGTCGGCTGCATGGCGGCGCGGCCGGCGGCGTCAAGCTCGCTCATTCTGCCGATGAGCTTTTTAATCTCCGCTTCGGCTTGAGCTTGATTCTGAACCTGGGCCGTGATCGCAAAGTTCGAGTCGTCCTCAAGGTTCTTTATCTTGGCGTCGAAGTCGTCAATCGCCTTCTGTGCCGCCGCGGTATCAAGGTTTAGCTTGGTGCCAGCTTCGATGTCGGCCTTGAGCACATCGTAGACAGACTTGAATTTCGCGAGATCGACAACCCCCGTGCTGGCGTCGGGCCGTGCAGCATCGATGAGCGAGTTGATCTGCGGCTGCATCGCGGTCTTCTGCGCCGCGTTCAGTTTGTCCATCATCCCGATGATTTCTTGAATCGCCGAGACAGTCTGCTGCGAGTCTTGGAAATTGCCGGTGATGCTGAAATCGGCGAGAGCCTGGAGTTCCTTCAGCTTGTTTCCGAGTTGATCGACAACGGCCTTGGCCGCCGTGGTGGTGACCTGAAGGTCGATCTTTGTCTCGGCAACGTCAAGAACCTTGTTAATTTCGGCGGCAACGTCTGCGAGGTCTTTTCGGAGTCCATTGGCGTACCCCGCCAACCCGAGTTGCTCGGCACTCTTTAAGTCAGCCAGGATCGCCTCGGCGCGCTTCGACTCAGCCATGATCCGCTGAAGAGCGTTGGACACGTCACCAGAATTTGCGCGAGCAATGCCAGACACGGCCATCTGCGACTGCGCGTCGTTGCCGAACTTGACGCCGCGGGTGAGGGCAGCGTTCAGCCCAGGCTGGTCGAAAGCCAGTTCGTTTCCAGTCTTGAGACTGCCAACCAACGCCGAGGCTTCGCTCAACTGCTTGATCGCGACCGTTACCCTCTGCACGCTGCTTTCGACATCGTCGAATCTGCCCTGCCCAATAACGCAGGCATTCTTGATGTCGTCGGCTAGGTTCTGTGCCTCGTTCTGGGCCGCTCCGAGTGCTGGAATGAAACCAGCCTGCACTTCTCGCGATAGCCTCCCAAAACTATCAACTGCCGCCATCAGCGGTTTGTTAATCTGCTCGGATAGCGAGAACAACTGCCTCGCCTTGGTGAACGAGGCATCCAGCATATCTTGGCCGAGGACATTGATGACGGCCTCGATGCGCTGTCGTGGGAATCGACGGAACTTCTGAATCAGAGCATCAAGCTCCGACTCGTCGATCCCGAGCTTGGCAAGCTTCCGCTGCCCTCGAGCGGTATTCAGCCCAGCCTGGATTTTCTGCAACGCCTGCAAGCTGCCGGCTGCGTCGAACAACCGTATATCTCGGTTACTGACCTCGCGAAGAACTGAGCGAACTTCCTTGAGGCTCTTTAGGCCGCTCTGGTCTAGGACGATCTTGAGTTGCTGCGAGTTCAGGCTACCAAGTCTGCCTTTTAGTTCCTCAACGTCCTTAATCGCACCCTTGAATCCTTGGAAACTGAGCTTCAGGCTACCCGCCGCTTTCAGCGACCCTTCCAGTCGCTGAAGCGGGGTGTAGATGCTTTGGATCGACTTCTCGACATCACCCATCGACTTGGTGATGTTCGATTGCACCTCGCGAGAGAACTTGCGGACGGCGGCACCGCCGCCCTCAAGCTTGGCCTGGAAGTCGGCCGTGTTCGCCGTGACAATCGCACTGATCTTGCCGAGATAGCCGCTCATCGCTTCATTCCTGAATTGGCATATTCAACTTCATCAGTTCATTGAGAATCTGATTCTCAGTCTGCTCTGCCTTGACCACACTCGGAATAAAAACGGCCTCGTCGGGGATGTCGTGTTTCTTGTAGTTCCCAGACGCCGCCATGATTATCCGGCACAGTCTGGCAGTCTGCCCCCAGGGGTCTGGAAGAGGCCATCGCTGGTCGAATGCGTACCACTCAGCGATCTCCTTGCTGTCCATCTCCTGCAACAGCCGCTTGACGCTCATCCCAAGCGTGGCTGCTAGCCTGAAGTAGAATCGTCGCTCGGGGCGAGCGGCGAATCTTCCCCCAAGGCATCAACTGCCTCCTGCGTGAAAGCGTTCAGCTTCCAGCCAGCCTCGAAGAGACGGTTGATCACAACCGACGACTTCTTGCCGAGGATGTCGCTTTCGTCGTCGTCGAAGAGACGCTTGCCCTTCTCGTCGCACAGAGCCAAGAGCAGGAAGCGAATGCGGAACGCCTTCATCTTCTGCTCCGAGTAGCTCTCCTCGAAACGGTCGCGGTCGGTGCCGGTAAGGACGCTAAGAAAAACGTCGCCGCCCCACTCTGGAACAGCTACCTTCTCTTTGCGAACGTCGTCGGCGGCCAGGATGCTTTTACGGTCAAGAGCCATGTCGATCTACTCCGAAAATATGTTTAAATCGGCATCCTGCCGGTCATGAGCCTTGGTAATCAGTCATTAAGAACTTGAGCGATCCGCGAACGATTTCGCCTGCCTGCGCTCCGACAGTGGCCGACTCGCAGATGACTTGGCGGCTGATTGAATAGCCAGTCGATGCGAACGTAAGCTGCCCGACCTTCCGCACGAAAGACTGCGGGTCGGCATTGGTTGTTAAGAAGTCCACAGTTATGGTGCCGCCGGCCCATTCGCCGGTCGGCACCATAAAGCTGTAGCCCAGGCCGTCTGCGGCAGCGGTCATGTCTGTGACCTGCGCCGTTGGCATCTGCACCGATATTCCGGTGATCGCGCCGGAAAAGCCGGAAAACGTAAACGTCGCTCCCTGTGCGGTGGCCCCGGCCATGTCGGGTTACCCCCTCAGAGTTACGCCACGCGCCAAGTGGCGCTTCCTTTGACCAAATCGCCGACGCTGCCGCTGACGGTCGATGCCGTGAGGGTGGCGTTTCCGCTGAAACTGACCGGGCCGCTGATGCTGATCGCAGCCGACTGGACAGAGATAATCGAGGTTCCGATGTAGTCAACGGAGATTTCCCGCTGCACAAACGTCGGAACGTACTCGCGGCGGCTACCAACCGACTGCCCGAGGTGCGAGCCGTCAGCGTTGTCGATCTGATCGTTAACATTGAAGCTCGTTGCCGTGATACCTACGGAGTTGTAGGTGATCGCCACGCCCATCGCTGCAACACCTGCCATAGTGCGCCTCCTTGCGCTAAAGTCTTACTCAGTGGCCTCTTGCCACCGAATCTGAAATAGTTGTCGAACTTCGTATGCGGGCGGGAGTTGTGCTCCCACGGCGGCCGGGTCTAGATAGTCATCCGTCTCCGAAACAAGCCGTATATCACTAATTGTAACCCCTGAGAGCGTGCCGATGCGGCCATCCAAGGCCAATCGCACCTCGTCGGCGAGTTCGCGAGCGCCATCGTAGTAGAGTGCCCATGACGCAATCTGTAGGTTCACCACTGGCTGGTAGATCGGCCCAGGCAACGCCGACTCGCGGATGATGTTTGACCGCTTGTAGACGACGAACGGGAGCGTTGCAGTCTTGGGGACGGCAATCGGAAACACCTGAAATCCGACGAGCCTCGCGATGGACGGCGAGGTCACCAGTTTCTGATAGACGTGTTTTTCGGGCGAAATAACCATTAATATTTGTTCAGGTGGGCGTTGATTTCTGCGAGAAGAAGCGACTGAACAACGCCAGCGGTCTTCTGGATCGTCTTTTCCATGAGGTGGTGGGCGGGCATGGGGGCAATGGTTTCCCCTGGATGCAGCGTGATCGGGTGCTGCTCGCCGCTACGGCCGTCTTGGCCGAGCATGAAGTCACGGGAATACCCAGACTTTCCCTTACCCTGACGGGTCGGCTCGTCGATGCTGCCCATGAGGAAGTAGTAGCCCCTCGACATCTTCGCGAACTGGGCATCGTTGGCAGACGAGTGCTTTCGCATCTTGCCGTTGATCATCTGATGCACGTTTACATATGTTCGCCGGCCCTGCGTACCCGGCTTTCGTCGGCCACTGCCGAACTCGACCAACCAGGCATGATTCCCCGAAACAGCCGAGTCCGTCGAGCCAACTGGGCCGGTCTGCCTGGGGCCGGTGATCGCGACAGCGGCCTGCGAATAGGGTCGCTTCTCCGTCGTCACTGAGTCGGCGAGATTGCCCGTCGCCTGCATCTGGCGAGCAGCAGAGGCGTAGGTCGTGGCGATTGGCTTCGACGCCTTCACCACGGCGTCCATAAGCAGCCGCGGGGCGGCGGCGGCGGCAATCCGCTCCAGTTCCTTCGCCATCTCGCGGATGCCTGCGGTCTTGATCGTGACGAACCCCTTCGTCTTCTCAAGGGACGACTCGCCGCCGACATATCTGGGGGTAGGGTTGCTGGATGAAATCATGTCGCAGCCTCCCGTGCCAAGATTTCATGGACAGAACGAGTCTCTCGCTCGAGCACGCTGCTGATCTCCATCACCCGGCCACGCCAGATCAGCCGGTGCTGGTGAGTGATGCTAGGAAAGAAACGGATGCGGATGCGGTGGGTGACGAGCACGCCAGACTGCTGGGCCGCGAAGTAGTCGGCGGCCCTCACGCCCATGATGTTGGCGTAGACCGTCCCTTCGTCCTCCCAGGAGAGCGTCGTCTCACCGAACGAGCTTTGGTTCTCGACAGGCTTCTGGATCGTGACCCGCTCGCGCATCGCGCCGGAGTTGATCATTGCTCACCCCATCCATATGGCGGTGTACGATCCCGAGCCCGACGGCGCCGACACGGTGATCGTCGCCGTCACAGGCAGCACGGCAAGCCTGCCCGCGGCCACATCGACGCTGCCGGCCAGCCGCAGGACGCTGTTGCCTGTGTTCTTCACGACCAGGGTAGAGAGCGGCGTGGTGCCGACGATCTGCACCGATGCCGTGCCGACGCTGCGGCCGATGGTCTGGGCCGTCGTCAGGGCCGGGGCCAGATGCTCAGAGAGCGTCCCGACCGTCAGCGAGGTGCCATCGGTGTCGTGGTAGACGGCGTCAACGTCGATTCTGGCACGAACGGTCATCGGTATACCCCCATGCTGGCCGCGGCCAGGAGCGTCTCAAACGTCTGCGGAACCGACTGCGGCGCTCCTGTGACGGCCGGCTGGCGCGTGTCATACCAGTGGGCGACGAGGATGCAGATAAGGTGCTTTGCCACTCTGGGGGCTGCCTGCCCGTCGTCGCCGTAGCCTGCGGTGTACCGCACCGTGACCGAGTTCTCGTCGCCTCGAGTCGCCGGCCACGCGGTCGCCCACTGCGGATAGATTCGCCCAGGCAGGACGCTGGCATCGACCTGAAATCCGTTGTTCGCGCTCGAGAGCGTCCCGTAGACGCCGTCGCCGTTTCGGTAGGTCACCGTAATCGTCTTATCCTGCATCGGCAGCCGGGGCAGGATGATCGCCCAGATTGGGAACAAGTCATATTTGACCTCCCAAACGGTTGTGCAGAGCGTGATATCTAAAATGTCCTCTACATACTCGCGCGCGACGGAGATCAGAGACTGGATGTAGAGATCGTCGGCATCCGTATCGACGCGGGCGTGCGTCTTGGCGAAGGCCAAGCTCACCGGCTCGACGGCCGGCTGCGTGATTCGGCGCAGACTCCGATACGGCGTAATCGTCGCGGTCGGCTTCTGCGGGGTTCCGAAGACAATCGTGTCCATTACTTCCTCTGCTTTGGCTTCGTTCTTACGCCCATATCGGCCCGTTCAATCGCCTCGGGCACGGCTTCTGCCGTCTCAACTTCTTCGATCAGACCTCGGCGAATGAGCAGATCGCACATCCCCGCCGGCCAGTCTTGGAAGACCTGACCCTGTTCGTAGCAGTCGAAATTCTGAAGCACTCGGATTCTCAATGGACTTGCCCCCAGGCGTTCTCTGGTGCCTTCTGGCCGCCATTCCAGTATTCGGTCGTGTGCTGCTGCACCTTGCCGCTGGCGTCCGTCCTCGACGGCCATGTGACCATCAGTTCGGCGTGCCCGACGCTGACGTGAGTGGCGATGCCGAGCGTGTTGCCGCAAGCGGCCCACGACCTCCAAAACGCTATATCTTCGTCAACGTGCCCGCCGTCGAACTCGCCCGTTTCGCTCGCCCTGGCGAGGAACCACGGCTTCTTCATCTTCTTTAGAGCCGCCGTTCGCAGGAACGTGAGGCCGAAGTGGGCCGTCTCCACCGGCTGGATCACCTTACTGAAGAAGTCGCCGCCGACTGTCGTCTTCTCGTCCAGATCGCTGCCCGGCAGGGCGAACATGACTGCGTTGGCTTCCCGCTTCGTCTGAAGCGGAGCGATAGCGTCATACCCCGAGTGGAGCAGGAGGGCGAGCAGAGCCTCGACGGTCTTCGCATTGAAGACAGTGTCATAGTCAAGGGTGAGGATCACGTCGTGGGTGTCCACGACCTGTTCCATCGCTCGCTGAAGGCACTGACCCCAGAAAGCACCAGTGACCTTGATAGGACTGATGCCGTGTGGGGCCAGTGCCGACGAGACGCAGAAGAAATTGTCTGTGAATCCAAGTCGCGGGGTGGACATCACCGCCGCGACTTTTATTTCCGCTTCGACATTACCGATACGCAGTAGCACGATTCGCTCCTTATTTGGAGCGGGCGCGCATCCTTGCGCCTTTGTCGGCCGTCATGGCCGTCCCGCAGATACGGGATCAGCCCTTAACCCAACCGATGCAGCCAGCTTCCGACGCGGTGGCCGGGGCGTTTTCGCCACGGGACAGCCGAGCCGTCACAACAGTGTTCACGCTCACGGCGGGGGTCGCGGTCACCTTGAGGTAACGCTTCTTCGCCTGCGTGTTCACGTCGAGCTTCACGGCGGCGGCCGACGCGGTGTCGGACACGACCGGGATCGTGAAGTCGGTGCCGCCGACGAAGCCCGACAGATCGGAGTAGGACGAGTTGTCGTCCGAGTGCTCGATCTTCAGTACGCTGGCGAACACCGTCGAGGCGTTGCTGGCACGAAGGACAGTCACGCTCGCGTGATCGTAGCCGAGGGTGTCAATCGTCAGGGTCACTGCGCTGCTGCCGACAGCCGTGGGGACGGCCGAGACAACCTTTTCCATTTGCGAATGAAGCATGGGACAGGGTTCTCCTTCTAAGAGGTTGTTGTTTTAGGCTCAAGACGCCGCGGTCTTGAGAGCGATCACCGGGCCGGCGGTCGTGTTGTCGCCGAGCGAGTGATGGACAATGTCGAAGCGGCTCGTTCCCTGGAGCAAAAGTTGATCAGTGGTCGCGTAGACCTGATCGTAGAGCTTGACCGAGAAATCCCGGCGACGAGCGTAGATGCTCGAGAGTCCGAGGTTCGCGAACAGCACCTTCACCTTGGAGGGATCAGCACCGAGCGTGCTGTCCATGACATGAATTAGGTTCACCGGAAATCCGAGGAACTGCTCGTTGACGCCGCTGCCAACCTGCTCGACGGTGTTGCCGCCAGCCGCGTAGCGGAGGCGGGCCATCGAGGCAGCGAAGCCAGCCGGCGAGATGTAAAACGCTGCACCCTGTCGGGCGTAGAGAGGCATCCGGCCGATCATCTTGATGAAGTCGGTGATCGTCAGGCTCTCGAAGCCCGTTGCGCCCGTGCCGGCGGTCAGAACGCCAGCGGTGTGCGTGCCATCGTTGACCTTTGGCACGATGCCGTAGATACCGCCCGAACCGGAGTCGCCGCTACCCAACCAGGCGCACAAGTCCTGCTTGAGCGCCAAGCTCGTTGCGAATTCTGTTGCCACGGCATCTGCAATCGAGACGAGAGCATCTTCGACGATTTCGCTCGACATTCTCGTGCCGCAGGCCAATTTTTTGGCAATAAGCTGCACGTTTGCGTAGGTCGGCTCAGATTCCTGCACCGCAGTTCCTTCGCCCAAAAAATACGCTGTCGTGCCCGTTACTCGTTTGGGGATAATCATCGTGTCCCGCGACATGACGATCTTCTCGACGTTCGACGCTGCGAACGTGCCGAAAGTTTCTGTCAAGCGGATCACGCGAGCGGCAAACTCCTCTGGAACCAGGGCACCGCCCGCCGAGTTGCTGCCCTCGTTGAGAGCGCGGGCCTCGACGCCGTGATCCTTGCACCAACGGATGTCGTCAGCGTGCTTGAACGCATGGGCACGCAGCCAGCGGCCGCAGCGGTAGGCACTCTCGACAGCCTCGGGCGAGTCGTTGAAAGCACGAAGCTGGGTGTGGTGGACGCCGACCGCACGAATCTCGGTCTTGGGGGCTTCAGGAGCCGGAGCGGCAACAACAGCCGGGGCGGCGACCTCGACGACCGAGCGGAGTTCACGCTCCTTGGCAGCGATCATCGACTCGAAGTCCAGATCGGCCTTGACGGCGTCGGCCTCGCCGGAGAGCTTCCGCAGTTCGACGGTCTGATCTTCCGAACGCTCGGCCACGGCGGCCAGTTCGGTCATACGGGCGGCGATGGCCGCAGCACGATCCTGAAGACGCTTGAGATTCGATGCCATTTGGCCTGCTCCTAGTTTGAGCCGGCCAACGCGAAATGCTGCGGCCGGCGGGTGATCCCGCTAGCGCGCCGCAGACCTGAATCCTCAGATCGCTCGCACTGCCCCTCACGACTTCCGTCGTGAAGCAATGTCTATCTATGTAGCCTACAGTTACTAGTTGTTGCCGTGCAAACTGTTCCGCAGAATTGTCGCTTTGAGAGATGCGATCTTTCCTGCGAAGTCTTCGCCGCGTTCCTGCTTCGGCGCTTCGACGACTACTGGTGCCGCCTCTTCGACGACTGCGACGGGCACTTCGACAACGGCGTCTTCGCGTTTTTCGTCGGCCTTATCGCCGTCCATCTGCTTGACCTTGGCCTCACTCCAAGACACGGCCGCGTCTCCCCCCCAGAGTTCGTGCGCTACAAAACCGGGAGTCTCACTGCCGGCCTTATCCCAGCCCGCCTTGCGATCAACTTTGTGCCGTGCGAACCACGCACGCATCTCGCGAACGTGCTCGGGCGTCAGTTCTTCGCGGGCGGCGATCCGCTTTGCACGCGAAACAGTCTCAGGCTTGAGTCCGTCGCCAGATCGGCCTTCTTCGTGGAGCTTCAGCCCGTTGCGGGCGCATGATGCCATGCCCTCACTCGGCACAAGGCTCACGGCACGCTCTTCGATCTCCTGGGGGGCGGCTCGTCGAGCCACCCACTTCTGCCCGGTGTCGCCGCCGGCAAGCTGCCACTCCACCCAGGCGACAGTTCCCGACCAGCCGAGGGTCTTCGCCGCCAAGCAGCGTTCGTAGACGGTCGAGAGATACGCGATTTCTTCGACGCTGACGACCTCGCGGGCGACCAGCCGCTGGGCAATGCCGACCAACACGCCGTCGATGCCTTCATTGCGTTCGGCGAGCTTGAGGCCACGCTTGGCAGCGTTCGCCATCGTCTGCCGCGGGCGATTCTTGTCACCCATAGCAAGCTCAATGGCTCGCCGACTGACGACGACGCTCGACGAGTCATACGCGGGCCGGGCCACGGGGCCGACATCCTCGAGCAGGGCGATGTTTCTGACCTCGCGACGACGCATTCCGCGCTCATCGGTAGACCAAGAGTCGCCGGAGTCCTTAGAAATCGCGAACGCGAAGCTGCTGCCCACGACAGTACGATCTTTTACCCACTCAACAGTGTCTCTTCCTATGCTTGTGTTCGTGTTGGGAGTGATTTCGTAACGCAGACCGTAGGCGTCAGTGGTCAGTTTCAACGTACCATTTGTGGTACGTCCCAGCAGTAGGTTTCGGTCGTGATTGAACACGCCGATCACGTCGGGATTCGACGAGAGCACGTTATCGAACGCGGAGGGGTGGATTGTCTCCACAAACCCACCCAAATTCCTACTTTCTGAGTTAAATACGGCCCCATAGCCCGTAATTACGGCCTTTTTATCGCCGTTTTCGGTGTCCCGAAGCTCGATTTGAGCCTCAGAAAGCATGGTTCTACGCTTGATCTCGCCGATATTTGACATGATTAGAGGTGCTTATCGCACCATCCTTCTGTGGCAATTTCGTACTTCTGCCCGCTGCGGTGGCACTCCAAGAGGAGTTCACGCGACCGGGCTGCCCAATTCGACGCAAACTGATCGATATCTCTGCCGGTAGCCTGGGCAGATTCGCGAAGTTCTTCGCGAATGCGGGCAGCCATCGTGTCTAGCCACGCCGCCATCTTCTCTGGCTTGTTGCGGCGCTCGAGCACGCCGTCTGCTTCGACCCCGGCGAGGCGTCGAAGCGTCGTTTTGAAGACAACTTCGGCCCCCGCAATCGCCCTGGCGTCCTGCTCCTCGGCGGCATCGGAGTCGTTTTCGGGAGGCTCGACCTCGTCGTCGTCCTCTTCGTCCTCTTCTTCCGGCGATTCCTGGGAAGGGGCGGCCTCGGGCTGCGGTTTCTGCCCGTTCGGGTTCTCCATCGTGAACGCATCAAGCAATTGCATATTCACCTGAATGAATCGCTTCTTGCCCATGCCGTCGGGGAGCGGGTTGTAGCCGATCTGGGCGCGAATCTCGTCCACGTCGAGTGCGCCGAGGTTCGCCATCTCGCGGATGAACTGGCTGCGGGCAGCGTAGTCGCCGGCCATCAAGGCGTTCGTGTCGAACTGGACGAAATACTGCTTGTCGTCAACGACGAGATCGCGGCGGCAGGCCGATTCCCATCGGCGGCACCACGGGATCAGCGAGAAGGTGACGAAGTCGATAGCCGACTGCTCGACCGTCGAAAAACGCACGTTGGACAAGTCTCCTACCAAATGAGGTGGCACACGGTAGCACCGTGCCACCTCTTCGACTTGGTAGCGCCGAGTCTCAATCAGCATGGAAGTATCGTTGCGCTGCTCGATTTGCTTCCGGTGAAATCCGAAGGGCATGACAACAGTTTTGAAAGAATTCATCGGCCCCTGATGAGCGTCATTCCACTGTTCCTTGAACCGGGCGAGCACCTCGGGCTTATGCGGTTGGTCGGTTTCGATGTAGGTTCCAGGCATTCCGTTGTTGCCGAAGAATGCGCCAGAGTGCAGTTCGGTGGCCCGAGCCAGCCCGATGGCGTCTCGAGATAGGGTAGTTGGTACAAACCCTGTCACCCCGTCGCTAGAGAGCCAGCGAAGATGAAAAATCTCGTCCTGACGATACTCGGTGACTTGAACCTGGGGCTGGAACGGCGTCGTCGGCTCGGTGTAATAATATCGGAGCTTGCCGTTTGTGAGCCGCTTGCATTCCATCCGCGAGGGATGCAGGGGGATAAGCTCGCTCACCCCGCCCTGCCGGCCGCCCTTGATGTACGCATATGCGTTACCCCAAAGCAAAAGCCAAGACTGCATTAATTCCCGGAACTCGAACCCCGTCATCCACGAATTTGGCTGGTGGCAGAGAACCTCATGCAGATGCTGCTCGTCGGCGATCTCCTTGCCGCCGCCGGGGAGCCGGCGGTAGACGTTCATTGGCAACGACGCCAACGATTCGGCGAGCACTCTGACGCAGGCCAATACGGCCACGCACTGGAGGCTCGTCTCAGGCGAGACGCTGACGCCCGACGCGGTTCGCCGAGTGTCCTTGATTTCCTCGAATATGCGGGAATAGCCGTCGCGAAGCTCAATCAGATCGGAGACTTCTTCGTCAACTTTATCCACGGCTAGAGCACCATGAGGGTGGGTTCGTCAGAAGTGCCGTGGTTCTCGCCGCTCGCGAGGCCCAGAGCCATGATTAGGGCCACAACCCCGTCAATACGGGCCGTCGAGTGAGAATGCTTCTTCGTCGGTTTGATGTTCGCCGCATCGTCGATCTTGATCTGCACATTCGACATCTGCCACGCGAGGGTCGGGTTGCCCGCGTGCCGGATTCGCTTACTAATCGTGGCCGTTTCAAGCAGCTTCGAGGGCGAACTCATGCTCGCAAAACCTTGTCCGAACGGCTTCACTTCAATCCCTTCTCCTATGAGTTGGGTCGTCAAGTGAACGGCGTTCCAGCGATCAATGGCTACAGCCCGAACGGAATTCTTCTCGCAAAACGAGAGAATGTAGTCCCGAACAGCGTCATAGTCCGTAATATCGCCTTCTGTTAATTTAACATATCCCGCATCGGCCCAGGCTTGATACGGCACCCGGTCTTCCTTCGACCGCTTCTGCGCGTTCTCCTCGGGGATGAAGAACTTGGCGTGAACGTCATAGGTCAAGGTGCCATCCGGCTCGGCCATCGGCCAGACGGCGACGAACGCGGTCGTGTCGAACGTGCTTGCAAGATCGACGCCGCACCAGCAGGGGCGGCCAGCAGTCTCCCGAAGCGGCCCGTTGTTGGCGTCCCAGGCACCGTGGCGAATCCACTTCGTCTCCGACTTCTGCCACTGGTTCAAGTGGAGCGTTCGGAAGACGATCTCGTCAGCCGGCGAGTCCTTCGCTTTCTGGGCGAATTGCTCGAAATACTCGGGTTTTAGCGTGATTCCGTAGTTCGGATTCGCTTTTTTCCAAGTGGATTCCACAAAGGGGTCATCATCCGGGTCGGCCGCAAATATGCACGGCAGGAACGAGTCATCTTTGAGCACGCCGTCGCGAATCTTCTCAGCCCGCTGCCAGTCCTTGTAGCACGGGCCGAGCATATCGGTGCCGGCTGTCGTTATGTAAAGGGTCAGCGGCTGGCTCCTGGAGCCGGTTCCCGTCTCTAGGACATCGACTAGCTCACGGTCTGGGAAGACGTGATATTCATCGACCAGCACACAGCTTGGGTTGTAGCCGTGCTTGGTGCCGGCCTCGCTCGAGATGCAGATCATCGTCGCATTCCTCTCGGGCAGGACGATGCTATTCCTGTAGACCTTGCACCTCTTCGCCAGCGACGGACACGATTCGACGAACTGTTTCGCCGCGGTATGCAATAGAGCCGCCTGCGAGCGGTCGCCGGCCGCGACGATCACCTCGGCCCCCACGTCGTCGCAGCAGAGCATATAAAGCCCGATTGCGGCGGCCATCGCCGACTTACCATTCTTGCGACTTATCGCGAGCAGACTGGTTCGATATTGTCGGAGGCCGTCGGGCTTCTTCGTATTGAAGAGCTTGTCAAGGTATTCGTCCTGCCAGCGCTCGAGGACGAATGGCTTCCCGGCAAAGTCGCCTCGACTGTGCTGAAGTAGGCCGATGAACTCGCGGATATCAACCACGTTTTGCGAGAAGAGCATCCATCGGATCGACGACGACCTTCACCGCTCCGTAGCCGAGGCGGGTGCGGTCGCCGGGGGTAAGGCCCAGGACAGTCTCGAGATGGCGAAGAGCTTCGCCGCATTCCTTCGCCTGCATCGCCATCGCTACTGGGCGAGAGAAGCGGATCGACCCGTCGGGGGCTAAGACCTCGACGTAGCACGAATCCATCGCCTGGAGTTGCTGGCTGGCATACTCCCACATGACATATGTCGTCGAGTAGCGGGTGATGACGTGCTCGTCACTCTCAGCCAGGGTGCCCATACCCTCGAGCCACGCGACAACCCGGCCGAAAATCTCCTGCGCTCGAGGCTTCAGCCACTCGGGCGCGGTGATCGGGGCAGCCGGGGCAGCGCCGAGTTCCTCGCGGTTCTTGGCGTGCTTGGAACCTCGCAGAGCGAGGATGTGTTTCGGCGTTGGCGGGCGGCCTTTCATAGCTACCAGCCTACAGATCGCGTATTACGCGGTGCAAACCGATGCGTGGATATCCTCGGGGGTTCCTCGGGGGTTCCTAGCGCGCCGATGGAGGCGGGACGGCGAACAGCCGTTCCGCAAATGAGCCAGTTTCGTCCGCGGCTGCTCCCCTTAGGACATGCGCT
>Ga0181362_1000018_pt1 | contig 31379 bp, 50 predicted proteins | sample Su13NDMM110SN_FD_130095 | JGI IMG/M metagenome (GOLD analysis project Ga0181362, IMG submission 130095) | Freshwater viral communities from Lake Michigan, USA - Su13.ND.MM110.S.N | ecosystem: Environmental > Aquatic > Freshwater > Lake | place: USA: Michigan | collected 2013-07-16 | reverse complement strand
GAGATAGAAGAATTGCGTATAAAAGATGAGCCTGCCAATCATTTATCGCTAATCTTCAAAGAAGGACATGACCAAGCAATAGACCAAGCACTCAACGCACTAAGAAAGGAACTGCGCCTAATTTTGCGCCGCCTTTTCTTTATACATATTTTGCGCCACTCGGTAAGCGTAACTAACCAAATCAGTTAAGTCTTTGCTCGCCGCCTCATCAATCGCTAATAAGGCTATACGACCAAATCGCTTAGTCATTTGTCCAATTCTGCCAATTTCTTGGCTGGACAATTGGCGCGTTTGTAGTTCAGATACATACCAAGCGGTAAGTGCGATACAACCGCCTAAATCGCTATTGTTATGTAACTTATCCCACTCATCTTCAACAAGCCGAGATAGATTCCATGCGTTAATGCCACTTACTCTAGCCTCGGCAAGTCTTTTAGAGATATTTTCTACGGCAAGTTTGGCGCTAGCCACTCTCGGCGCAGGAAGTTCTTTAGTTTTTATTTCTGTATTCTGTATTCTGTTCTCTGTATTCTGTATTCTGTATTCTGAAGGCGTTAATAACGCGTTATCCCAATCATCGCCGCCTTCAGATTCTGCGCTAGTTTTTTCTTGAGCCTTCTGGCGTTCTCTGTAACGTTTCTGGCGTTCGCGGGTAGTGGCACGTTTTTGTTCTACTTCGTTTTTAGATGTTTGATGTGCTAAGTAATCGTGAATACGAAAACCATTATTCTGCACATCTTCTATCCATAAACCAACTTGCGTCAAATCAACAACTGCCATCATGTCGTTATTTGCCAATCTAATTGCGATAGACATTGGCACGAATCCATCTGTTAAATAACGGCCTGCGTAACATAGCCCGCTAATATGAACACGAAATGCCAAGTCAGATAGCCCAACAATTTTTGGGTGGTCGTTGAAGCCATCATCTATTTTTATCCAAGTTGCCATTATTTCACCATCAATCGCATAGAAGAATCTCCTTGTTTAGTGGGAACGAATCCTAGGAGTTTTTTGACTTCTTGCTCATCAATGCTTTTGCGCCCAGCCACCTGATTCCAAGTTACTTTGACGCCATCGGGCGTAATGCCACTTACATTTTCAAGTGCTGTTTTAACGCCATCTTTTTGTGTAGTTAAGTCTTTTATTTGACTATCTAAATCCAAATAACGTTTTATGGCGCCAATTATTGTTACATCTTCAATAATTTCGCCAGTTAATTCTTTTCCCTTACCACCGCATTTATCGCCAAAATAAGAACAATAATGTTGGCAGAATTGTGCCGCGTAACGCTCAGGTTCAGGCGCTACATCACGCGATTCAACATCACGTAGCCACGCAACTGCTTCTAAGGCAATTGCTTCGCTGTATTCTTCGGTGTGTATCTTGATTTGCCTCTCATCGCCATCACGCGGTATGGCTACTAGAGTTACAGTTTTTGGCGTAGTGTTACGAACCTTCGTAATAAGCCACGCATATACATGAACTTGCCAACGTTGTTGCTTACTTGGAAAATAATCTAGGCTTTTTAACTTAGTTGTTTTCCAATCTACAATCGCGCCAACTTCGGGAATATACAAATCAACATGCCCTTTTATGCCATCGTGTTCCAATGCCACTTCAAGTTCGTATTCGCCCCATGATTCTTTTGTTATTGCTTCTTCAATCATTTTGTGAATAGCCGTTCCCATAAGGGCTGGCAGGCGTAACGTATTTTGATTTGTTTTTTCTGCCTTTTGTAGTTGGAGCCACACTTGTTTCCGACAACCGCCTAGTTGTGATACGCCAATTTGCTCTTGCTGTGAGCGTTCGCGATTGTTGTCGTAACTTGTAAGTGCTTTCATTAACATTTCATCAATTTTCATTAACGTTTTCCCTTCCGCCTAGTTTGTAGGCAAATGTGTATGCCATTTCCGTAAATGTTTCATCGGCAATTTGATTTACTGTCTTACTTCTATTAAAGCGTTGCGCGATAAATTGCCATTGCGATTCTGTTGCTGGCTTTAGATTCATTTCTTCTAAGATTTCATCTAGTTCATCTTTAGTAAAAATGACTAGACAGATTTCCTCAGAATCAGACATTGTGCTTAACATTGTTTTTAACTGCCCTACTTTCATGTGCGCCTTTCTATATCTCTAGTGAGGCTCTAACGGAAGTTCCGATAGAACGTGCTATATCCACTTGCGTTCTAATACGCGTGGCATTTGCGCGCGCCGCTTTGACGGTTGCCTCTGCCACGTTTAGTGCCTGATATTGCTCGGCACATAAAACAAGTGCTTGGTCATTAACATCTTGAACACGCAATTTATCGTTAATGTAAGACAAACGCGTTTTAGCCACCGCTATTTCGTAAGTGGCTTTTGCTTTGTGATAGCCATGTTCGGCTTGTTCTAAGTAGGCATGTGAATCATCTACTTCTTTAGATAATGTCGCCAGCCTATTTTCTATAGCCTGTGGTGTAACCATTTGGTTTATCCTTTCCTGTGTTACCACAAATTGAACATTGCGCCAACGGATTTGGTTTCCAGTTGGCGCAATACCAACAGCGATATGGCTCGTTAGTCTTTGTGTCCATCAACTATCACGCCAACAATGATTATTAGTGCTTCATCTTGCGAGAAGCCAGCGAGTATTAAATTGCCATATAGTTCAAACAATTTATCCACCGAAACAGCCAATTCAAAATCTTTGTTGTTTGTAATTGGCTTAACAGTTATTGATGTTTGTTTGGTTGTTGTTGTGCCATTCGCGTAAATTTGCTCAAAAAACTTGAGCGTTTCTTTATCTATTCCCATCTTAATTGCTCCTTATTTCTCTTAATTCAAACACTTTTTCCCATGTGGGATTATTGGCAATAATGAGCCGCGAATAATAAGGCGCATAATTGTTATTTATCTTGAAATCAGAATTAGGGTCATCAGTTTTCATATAATAGTTCCAGCGCAAAACCTCAAAAAGCATTTTTATGCCTATTTTATGCCTGCCCCGATTAACCATTTCTCTAGTCATTGATTCAAGTGCGTCATACACCTGCGGATTAAGTCTGTTAAATTCCTCAAACTTATCCGCAGGCGATATAACGCCAGTTAAATTCAATTCCATATTAAGGAATGAATTAGACATTAGGCGCCACTTCGCTAAGAATTAACTTGGCGCGTTTCATTAGTATTTCACTTTTAAGGGTTGTGAAATCGTCATTATCTGTGGGCTTAAATTTATATTCCAAATATGCCTTATGGCGTTCATATAACGCCCTAAGTGCTTCTACGGAATCACATTTATCTGCCTCGTCTAATATCTTGCGCAAATCAACAGTTAAATCATCATTGGCTACAAATTGCTGTGCAGGCAATTCAACTGTGGCGATAACTGGCGCTTGACTTGATACATCAGCCTGTTCCATTTCTTCTGCCGTATAGATACCCGACAAATCATTTGGAAACGCCTTACGTAACGCCAATGATTCGGCACATTTAGCCAACATAACATCAGCCATTTTGTTCCATAAGCCCATTGGCTTGTTGTCTTTGCCGAGTGGGCAATATGAATCAAATCGCGCCACAGCCCATAAGGGTTCTGTAAAGCCCTTACGATTGACGCCAACTTTAGACGCGATAGGCGGAGTTGATTCCAACCAAACATCTGTCCATTCGCCATCTGTTCCACACCAAAAGGGGCCAACTTGTCCAGCATATTCGCCACTTCGTTGTGCCACGATACGTAATCCATCAATACTTGCCTGAATTGTGTATCTGCCACCGCGATTTATCATATAGATTTGGCGAGCAAATGGGTCAAGCCCTGTCCGTTGTGCGAAGTGTAGAAAAACTGCCAAGTCGCCTTTTGGTGCGCCTTGTAGTCCTAATTGATTAAGAGCCGCGATTTGCTTATCGTGCCAAAACGCTTGCTCATTTGTAACGGCAAGTGCCGCGTTATTACTCATTTATTTCTCCCTTTGTTTTCTTTTCGCGTGATAAATTCAAGCGAATAACAGATGGATTTAGTTCTGCCAAAGTAAGCGCGTCAATAATTACGAAACTTGCGTGTTCGCGTAATTCTTCACGGCGTTCTTTTGGCGTTTGCTTTACTGTGCCTTCTTTTGGTTCAGGCATATCTACTGCGATTATTGCCTTTACTTTGATACGTGCCATTATTTTGCCTTCCATCTGCTTAAATCCGCCGCGCCTTGCGGCGGATTAAACAACTGCGCCTAATTCCATGCCATTTGGCATGTGCTTGTGCTTGCAGTTGGTCTTAAATCGCAATTTACATAGAAGTGCGTTGCGAATTGTGCGATAAAAAAGCCAGCCACTAACGCTAGAACAAAAACAAGGCGTCTGCCTCTCAGAGTTAATTTGCTGTCTATATTAAGGCGAATAAGAATCATTACGCCACTAGCGAAAACCATTGAGAATAAAATGGCTATTACATTACTTATCATTTGGGTTTGCCTCCAGTTGTAGATGATACTTGAAAAAACGATTTGGAACGTCATAGGCGCGTTAGCCATTTGTGTAGCGTGTCTTTACTACACTACATAAACGCCAACGCGCCTAATCAGTTAGTTTGGCTGGCTACTTAATTACAGTAGTGCCAATATCTTGTTCTTGAATCTATCGCCACTTCCATTAACAATACGCTCGGCACGTGCCACATCAACGTCTTTAGAGCGAACTGGCTTAGCCCAATCCGAATACTCCACAAACGTGTTGTAAGCCGCCCATTTTGTATTCTTAATGTTGGCTTGTGTTGGCGCGTTCCACAAACCCATTAGAGTGCCACGTGTTTGTGTAGCCATAGTAATGGCGCGTGGTGATTCTTCATCAACATCAAGTGGCACAATCTTCTCAACTAACTTGGCAAACTCTTTGTCTGCCATAGGCTGGTTAAGTAATGATTCTGCCTCTTTCTCAAATACGGCTGAATACTCAAAAGTAACTTTGAGTGCTTCGCGCGCCGCTTGAATCTTGCCGCTAGCGGAAGGCGTATGGCGTATTGAGTATTTAGATTTTGCCGCGCGTAGTGCCGCCGACAATGTGTTTTGGCATACAACGCGGATTGGAGTAACACAAACACTAAATGATGATGAGCCATCATGTGTGTTCCATGCCATCAAATACATATCAACGGCGTCTATGCCGCCAATAAGTAATCCTTTAGGCATTTTCATAGTCATAAACACTTTACGACCATTATTTATTGAGCCAGCCGTTTCAAAAACTGCGCCTGATTCATCAGCCACATAATTAAGAAACTCAAACGCTTCTGCGTTCTGGACAGGGTAGTAACGATTACCGACAACGCCAAGTGCCTGCGCCTCGCCAGTTTTAGGGTGATGGCGATAGGTAATAAATCTATCGCTGTGTGTTACTTCTTCCATTGAGCCTTGTTCCATTGCTGAATCACCAAACATTGGAATCATTGTTGAAACTGGATTGTCCGATTTGATTACGTTCCAGTTTAGATAAGCGGTTTTAAGTGCTTCTTCCGCCGTTAGCGCGCCTTCTGTAACTGTGCCAAGTTTGTGCCACGCTACTTCTCGCGCGGCGAAGAAGGCGGTTGTGCCATCTTCAAACTGTTCTAGTCTATGTGCCATTATTTCTGTCCTTGCCTTTCGTTTAGTTGTTGAAACAACTTTTCTGTTTGTAGTTGCTCCGCTAATTGGTTCAGTTCATCTCTTACTTTATTTGCTATTTCATAAGTGTCGCCACAGAAATCTGGGGCTGGCGGAACAATACGTGCGTTTGTAAAACGCGCGGCGTTATACCAATTAAGCCACTTAGAAAACTTAATTACTAACACTTGATTTTGTTTTGCCAAATTGAACCAAACACATGCCTCTGCGTAAGCCCCACTTGGCCCTGCCGTTACGTAACTATCTGTTGCTTCGGTCATTATTCTGCCTCCACATCTTCAACTTCAACACTTTCATCTTCCATGTTGTTATTGCGTAATTCGCCTAGCAATTGATATTGCAGATTATCGCGGACTAGATTTTCTGCGTCTTCCTCGGAGTCTGCCTCAATTCCAGTAACAGTAAATTCTATCTTTACTGTGGCGGAATAAGTGAAAGACAACTTATCGGCGTCAATTAAGTCCAGTAAATCATTAACTTCGTCAAGAGTAAATGAAACTGTGGCGTCTTTATCGCCATCAAATTCATCTTTGAAGAAGTTACGGACCGCTTCGCGTGCGTCAAAAAGTTGCTTTGTGCGAGCGGTTTCATTGCTGCGATAATTGGCGATTGTTTCATCTTTTCTGTCCAACCGATTTTGTAAATCATCAAATTCGGCTAGTAATGCCTCGCCTTGTAGAGTGTTTATGAGCCCTTCTATTTTTTGTCGTGCTGTTTCTGTTGTGCTTTCCATGTTTCTGTCCTTTGTTTGTGCTGATGAGCCTCATCAGTAGTGGCATTTACCACTAGACGCGCCAAATATGTGCGTTGCTTAAACAATTGCGCATATTTGGCACGTTTCGGCTTAATTGGTTAAATAGTTTTCTTCACTATTAATACATGTGGCGTCAGGACAAAAAGCCAAGTTAATCCATGTGCCAGTTACTACATGTTTGCCACAAGCGCCACAAGTAATATGTCCTGAGCGTTGTGATTTTTTATCTGTATCAGTAGCCATCATGCGCCTACTAACTCTTTTAACTTAACTTCTGCCTCTTCTAGTGCGGCATAGTAAGTGGCTTTAATGTTGGTAAGTGTTAAATTAGTTTCTTTACTATTGGCGATTTTGATAACGCGTTTTAGCCACTCATTAAGTGATTTATTGCTAACGTTTGACGATAAGCCCACGCGGCGGAATACATCTTCAAACGTTATGTAATAAGGCGCTATAAGAAGGTGCCCACAAACTCTTTCCCACACTTTGATTCGTGCATAGAAATCATTTACGTTGCTTACGTCAATCTCGCCTAAATCCACACCCATTGTTAGCCAAACAAGTGCGTTAGTAACTTGCCAGTTATCGTCTGTAATTAATTGTTCCCAATCGTTACAGTTTTCTATACTCCAATTTAGTGCCATGTTATTTGCCTGTCCTTTTCTTGTTAGTTAGTTAAGCGAACCAAACTTTTTGATTCGCTGTCTTGCGTCATGCTTTGCGTCCTTGATAGATGAGTTGTAAAACGTGTATTGCCCTAAATACAATTCGCCAAGAAATGCGTCAATTTGAACGGCGCGTGGCTCGGCTTCTGGTCGGATTACCCAGTATTTAACTTGTCGTAATGTTTTTGCGTCCATTGTTATACTCCCTTTTTTGTTTTGTTTGTCTGTATGTGCTTTATCGTATTTTGCCATTCTTTTTCTAGTGTTTCAGGACACCAGTTAATTTCAACTAGATGGCACTCACAATACAATTCGCCATCTAGTCTTGATTCTAGTTCTGTTATTAGTGTTTGCATTTTTACTAGATTGTTTTTTAACTCTTTTATTTGTTTTTGTAGTGCCTTTTTATTTACTTTACGTGCCATTTTATGCAACCTCTCTTTTGTTTAGTTCATCTGTGATTTCTTCTATGCGCTTCAAGTATTTTTGGCGCTTCTCTTCAGTTATGTTCCAGTTTGTTAGTCTTTGATAGTAGATATCAAGACTTTGCTGGAGCGTTTGAGTGCTGATTCCTTTCATTAGTATGTCTCTTCTATCATTTTGATTGCATATTTAATGCCATCAATTTGTCCTTGCAGCCACATGATATGTGAATCTGTTTGATTGTGATTATCGGCGTAATAATCCGCTTTATTATCTTCTAACTTTTGAATTTTTAGTTGAAGTGTTTGCCTAAGTGTTTGTATAAGTGTTTTTACGTTCATTGTTATGCCACCTTTTTTGTTTTGATTAACTTGCCAAATGTGTCGCGCTTGCCTTCTACGATTTCATCAATGAAATCTAAGAAGTAATTGTGGTCAAAGTTTGAATTGCTATTTTTTGCCACTTTACAAAACGCTATAACGGCGTCTGTGTAACCCATTAACATGTGGCTTGTTGCTACAAGTCCAAGACCACTATTTAGTATTGTTTTTCTTGTTTGTGCGAACTGTATTGCCATTGCTATGAAGTGCTTTTTACTCATGTGCTTGCCTTTCGGTTAGTGCGCCGCTTGAACAACTGCGCATATTTATTTGGCTGTCCTCGTCAGTAGTGGCTCGCCAATTAATGCCACTAGACAACGTGGCTTTTAGTGCCACGTTGTTTCGGATTTGTGTGCTGTCCTAGATAGTTATGTTCTAAGGCTAGTTCGCCATTGGGTCCTTCGCCGCTATCAAATAACTTCCAGTAAATATCACACGCTCGGCACATTTTGTGTGCGTCTTGGCGTTTTACTATCTGTTACAACTTTGCGGTGGGCCACAAACTTTCCAAAAGTATTACTTCGCCGCCGATTCGGACACGTGGCGAATACCAAACTGCGCCTGATTTTTTGAACTTAACGGCCTAGGCGTTAGAAGTTCTGAAATGTGCTGGCGATTTGGACTTTGGCAGTTTTGCTGGTTACATGTTGAAAAGTGGCGCTTTACTAACAACTGCGCCAATTTTCTTGCCTTCTCTATGTAGTTATCAAATGCGGCGTGGAATCTCTACTCACTAGAGGCGAAGTTGCGATTTATTAAATCGCGGCCATTTCTGGGTCTGAATCTAGTGGCGATATAGTCACGATTCGGTCACGGACTAATCTCGCTCTAGAACGCTTGAACTGTTTTTGAGATTCACTATTAAGTTATAAGGACAGCCTATCACATAAAGCCTGACGCTACTTTTAACGCGTTACCGAGAGAGTTACTACGTGCCAAATAAAGTGCTTAATATGGCATTAAGCGTGTGCTGGCGCTGTGGCGGCGCGGCGGATTGAACAACTGCGTGTCTTTACATGTGCGCCTATTGGCGTAACAGTGCGTAACGCACTTACAATGCGCGACATGGCACTTAAATCAAACTACACGCACATAGAAATACGTTGTGGCGGTCTAGTTGTGCAATTTGGCACAGAAATTGAATATCCTGATTTAGTAGATGATTTAGCAAATCGCGCCTTAAATGTATTTAAGGAAACAATGGCACATGCCAAAGAAAACGGCATAGATGTTTCAGATATGCGCCTAATTACCTCCGATTATGGAGATGATGAAGAAGAAGAATAATGTGCTTACAATGTGGCAATTGCGCCACAGAACATGGCTATTCTTTAGATGAGGCGATTGACGCAGTAGATTCTAGTCCAGCCAAATCTTATATTCGGCGGTAACTCTGCCTTTAATTGGGTCAATAAAATGTAGGCGCTGGCTTGGTATGGCACTCGCCGCTAATAAATCTCTGGCGTATCTATTATCTGATTCTGTGCTTCCAGTTTGATAAACCGAGCCTAAGCCGTTTGCCATGGGCCAGCAAGCATGTGTGTGGTAATGCCCGATATAAACATCTCTAAATTCCCACGGATATGCGCCGCTTCGCCAACGATTAGCGTGTTGCACAATAGCGGTTGGCGAGGCAAAGCCATTTCTTCCTACTTCGTCGCCATGTATCAATAAGGCGCGATAGTTGCCGACCTCTACACGTTGAACATCATCAGGACAATCTTGCCAAGATAATCTTTTTTCGCTAGATAATAACTGGCGCGCCAGTTCGTAACACATGCGGTCAATGTTATCGCTACGTGGAACGTCTGCGCGCTTACTGCCAATTCTTCCGTGATTACCCCACTCTGCTACCACTATTACATTTTCATAGATAGTTAATGCTCGCCGCACAGTATCTACAATTAAACGGCTTACATTTACATACTGTCCAAACAAACTGGAATCTATTTCGTGTAACTGTGCTGGATAGTTAAATAAACCCTCTACCATATCTCCGCCAAACATAATTACAACATCTTTAACTGGGTGGTCGGCGCGCTGTATGTCTGTAATTCTGTGCGCTTTATCTATAAACAAATTAACACGTTTGCGCATTACTTCGGTGTTATATGTGCTTGTCTTTTTACTGCCTTGCCAATCAGTTAAATGCCATAACGCGCACTCTGTATTTTTCTTACGCTTATCGGCTAATGGCGCCACTACGTCTGTTACTGGACCCATAGCAAGTGTCGCGTCATAAGCCGCCTGCTTTGTGGCTTCTACTAATTCATCTGTGCGGTTCTTGGAATCCTTTAATTGTTTTTGTGTGCGCACTAAGGCTTTACGTAATTCCACTACATCTTCGGAAGATATTTCGGCAGGAAGTTCCGATAAACGTTTGGCTAAAGTCATGTTTTTCTCTTTGCTATATCATAGAAGGCAGAACTTTGTGCATGTTGTGTATATCCAAATTTATCTAGCCAGTTATCTTCATGTTCTGGATTATTAAATGCTCTTACTGTCTTAAAAGAATCCATCATTAATGCCACTTTATATGGCTCAATAGGCTCAATGCCTAATAACGCGCCCCATATCTTGCCAATTGCTACAAAATTAAAATAGAAATCGCCATGATACATTTCTCTTTCTTCAAGGATTTCTTTTATTTTTTTATTGTGTGCAGACACCGACAAGTTCCTTTCCTGTGTCTAGCAATACTGTATTCGGCCACGCGCCAGCCTTCTTTACGTAAAGCAGAGGCAAGTGTTACGTCAGGCACTTTATTTTCAAGTGCTTGCAGTAATGTTTCTTTATCTTCCTTACTTAAACTATCTATTAACCGCACAAAAGCACATACGTCATTGGCTTTGTATCTTACTTCTTCAATAGCCTTCTCTAAAGACATGCCAGAAGAATACCGCAAAGACCGCCGAATAGAGCGCGTGGCTTAGCCTTTACTTAAACAAGTTAAGCAAATTCTTCCGCGTTGATTAGGCGAGCGTTTGGTGTTTGCTGGCGTGTATTCATGCCCATACTTACAATGCGTGCGAGCGCGCCGCCTTTTGGCATATAAAGAACGTTCAATGTTTTTTGATTGCGGTATGGCTTGTAAATGATTTGGATTTACGCAACTTGTATTACGGCAGATGTGGTCTATAACTAAGCCAATTGGTATCTCGCCTTTGAAGTGTCTGTAAGCCCATCTATGTGCTGTAACAGTTTTACGCCCATAGTCCGTAAAAACGCCGTAGCCGCTCTTTAACTTACTTGCCTGCCAAATCCAGCAACCGTTCTCATCTAGTCTGTATTTGGCTGTAAATCGCTCTAATAGGGTCATATTTGCCTCACCTAAGCCGATGGCGGGTTTCCCATTTCCGCCATCGGATTAGCGTTATTTAGTTGTAACGGACATGCCGTTTAGAACGAACCCTTGCCAAAAGCAGGGTCGTTTGGATTGACGGCACGAGCCGCTGGTCCAATTACAGCGATAAGTGCGCCAAGAAGAATCTTCTTAACGTCTGTTTCGCCTTGTGAAACCGCAAATGTTACTACTGCCGCAAGTGTGCGTAAATAGGAAGCAAGTGCCGCTTTTAATTGGTCGTTCATGTTTCTCCTTATGGTCGGGCTACTGCCATAACGAGAGAGTAGGCGCGTTTCTTACGAAAAACGCCATCTCCGTTACTTTGTGAGCCTTTATTATCTGCGGCAGTATTACCTTCAATACACCACAAATATTTGCCGTTATTTTTAACGACAATTCCCGTATGGTCGGGCTGTGCGTCATTATCAAATTGAAAGAAAGCAATATCGCCACGTTCTGCCTGCCCGATTGGAATAAGTTTATTGTGCTTTGAAAACCATTTTAAGCCTGCGTCGCAACTAGCAAAGCCTTTTTTACTAGAGGCGGCAACACTTTTAACAATTCCCGCCTGAAAAAAACACCATGAAACAAACATGGCACACCACGGCTGGTTTTTCATGCCATACCAATCGCCATACATTGTTTCGTTATTTGAGCCTTCTTGATAACCTTTTTGTGTTACGGCAATATCTGCCGCTAATTCTTTACTCATTTGCCAACTCTTTTCTTTATTAACAAGGCGTAAATTTCATCAACTCTTAACTCTAGTTTATCCACTTTGCCGTCAATGTCTTTGATTTTATCTTTAATACTTGTGCCGCCATTTGGTTTCAGTTCTGCCAAATAATACTTTACGAGATGGCGAACGCCTATAGCAAGCGCGCCAATAAGCGTTGTAAGGCTTACGGCTAATCCAGCCCATTCGTTTGTGCTCATATCACACCAATGTTATCACGCGCACGTTACCAAGGCCATCTACGATTTTTGCCTGATTTGTGGTCGTATTAAGCCAAGCGTCACCAATGCGCGGGTTTGTAGGGTCTGATGTTACCGCAGGAAATGTAAATCTTGTGGCAGTTTCTAGCAAACGCAAACGATTATTTAAATCGGCTAATAAGGAACGAAAGTCTGCTGGTTGATTAATAAATGCCATATTTGCCTCTAATTAGTTGTAGTGGTAAGTGTTAATGTAACGCGCTCTGGCCCATCTTCTCCAGGCGTAACTGTTATGCCAACAATCCGATATATTTCATCAAGTGTTGTTGGAAAGCGTTGGTCTGTTATACGTAGGCGCGCGTCATCGCCAATACTGTAAGAACCAAATAACGGTTGTTCAAAGGCTGGCACTATTATTTTAAAAATACCTATTGGCTCACTTATTGCCAACACTTGACCCTCTGCTAATTCCTCAAGATAGGCAGAACTTGTTACGTCTGAATAATTAGATTGTTCCTCTAGTAAAGCCCAGCCTTCGGCAAATTTTGCTGTATCTTGCTCGGTAATTATTAGTTTGCCTTCATTACTTCCTGCGCCTAAAGCATAAACAGTATTTGCCATATTAGACGCGTCTTCCGAAAAGTCATAAAAAACAATATTGCTGGCTGGTAATTCAAATACAGGAACAGTTATAGAACTAGATGTATATGCCGTTCCAATTCGTGGATAGCCAAGTTTTAGTGTTTTTATTATTGTGCCGCCACCGTCATAAGCGCACTCAATTAAAAAATCAAAACCATCTTCTTGACGCGCAATGTCTTGAATTGCTTGATATGTTTGTTTGTGTTCGTAGCCATAATACGTGCGCGATAAATTAATGCCAGACGTTTCTGTGCCAACTAATATGCCTATGTCGCCATATGCGGCTGATTGCGCTTGTGTAATTAAGTTACGCGCAATGGCCAGTTGGTCTTGGTTTGTAAAAGAGGTGGTAGTCGTAATCCGCCTACGCTCAAAATAACTTTCAAACTCTCGCGCATTAAATGATAAAGTTTGCTCATTAGAATTATATGACCGACCCCAAATAATCCCACCCCAAATAATAGTGCCATCTCTATCTACAAATAAAGTAGTGCGCCCCGGAATTGTTCCATTAATGGCGTTATATTTTTCGCTATCTATGCCTGTGAGTAAAATAGAGCCACTAAATGTGCCAGCCTGATTAAGTTGTTGCGTAAAAGAAACGTTAGTGAGTGGCAGTTCCGCAATAGTGTTATTACTTAAAAGGTCGGCGAAGATATAGCGATAAGTGGTAGTCATTACTGGCCTTTCTAAAGATTAAGAAATAAGCGTGGCGACTTCTTCTGCCGTGAGCCCTAGTTTATTTAGTTTAGCAAGGGCTGAGGCTTTGGCGGTTGCTTTGGCTTCTGTTTGCGCTACGCGTATGGCTTCCGCTTTTGCAAAGGCAACTGCGTCTGCCTCGCGCTGAGCAACTTCCTCGGCGGTTAGTTCTACCTCAGTAGTTACTCCAGTTGAGCAGTCTATGATTATTTTGGTTGGCATTGTTTTTTCCTTTCGTTATGAGTTCTTGATTCCGTATAGGGTGGCTGTTGAGTATTGAACAAAAGATAAAGAGAACATAGGTGTTAATTTTATTGAAGTGATAGCAGAAGTGTTAGACCATAATCCAGCAATTAAAGACATATAAATATCTGTTGTTGCATTTTTTTCTGTTACTCCATCTACACTCACAGATTTATTACTAGATGATGTGTAGTTAGGTATATAGTATTCAGAATTTGAAAAAGCACTAGCATTGCCTGATTGGCTTGTATTTTCATAAGTGCCAGCAATATAGGCTGCTCCAGATGAAGAAAAAGAAGCAACAGTAGGAGAATTTGAATATATGCCTTTAAGTGAATAACCAGAACCAGAATTGTTAAATGTTAGTAAAGTATCTGTAACGGGAGCATCTGTTCTATTATCTCTAAGCGATACTTTTACTACCAAATCAGTATAAGTTTGTGGAATAGAGGTAAATTCTATGTTCGCAGCCCCACCACTACCCACAGTTACTGTGGCTATTGCCGTATATGTGTTAGCCATTATGCCGCCTTAATTCCGTAAATTGTTATAGTTGAACCATTCCTGAAATAATTAGTTGCAGGGATAGTGATATCTATTCTATTTATTGCAGATGTGTTGCGCCATAAACCTACTGATGCATCAACGCCATTACTGGCATTATTAGTTCTAAATAGTAATGTTTTGTAAGTTGTAGTGTTTGCATAATTCATCAAATGCGCAAAATCCACAGTGCTAAACTCTGCCGTTGGAGTGGCGTAAGCACCCCAACGAAAATAGCCTGAGAAGTTAGATTCCCTATCGGCACTAACGGTTGTTCCATTACCGCGCAGAATTGTAAAAGAATAGTTGCTACCAGTATCATTATTTACTTTGAATTGAACATTAGTGCCGCCTGATTCTGTTCCGCCATAAAACACAACTACTAAATCCGTATAAGTTTGTGATATAGAAGAAAAAGTAACCGTTGCTGTGGTGGTGGTACTAACAGTTGTCGTTGCTATCGGTTCATAAGTTGTAGGCATTATGCGCTCCGTATTCCGTAGAGGGCGAAGTGGGAGTATTGGTCTAGAGGTCGTGAACCGTCTTTGGAGAAAATTGTAATTGAGGTAATGGCTGAAGTTGAGCGCCAAAGGGAAGAATCAAGAAACACTATACCCGCACCATTAGTATCCATACCATTGAGCGAACGAACGGTTTTATATTTATTGGTATTAGCATAATCTAAAATATCTACAACCATTCCATTGAAAACACTTGTCCCTGCTGTGTAGTAACCAACTGTTGCCTGAGTCGTAGATGTAGCCGCCTCTGACGCAACAGACGAACCATTTCCATACATGCGGTGGTAACTATAATTTGTTGAAGTATCGGAGTTAAATTGAAAGTCAAGTTCTCCGTTACCACCCGATAATCTTGCAATACCCCGCACCTGAAGATGAGTATATGTTCCAGAGATTGACGTAAAAGTAAGGCTAGTGCTTGTTCCAGATGTAACGCTTACAGTAGCAATAGACTCAAAGTCGCCAGCCTCTAAATTACCTGAAATAGAACTGGCGATGATTCCTAGAATTGGCATTAGGCAATATCTCCTACCACATACCAGACATCAGAGCCTTCGTGAATACAAGTAGCAGATGAGTATTGTGCGCGTAGTTTAGGGGCGGTTGCGGTTGCGCCTGTGCTACGAATAGTAACTCCAGAGCCTTGAGCAAAAGTAACTTGACCCGCGCCTTTCTGAACAATATTTAATTGTGCGCCTGTTGCATAGGCTACAGATGAAATAGGAGGGATAGTTACAGTAATCGCAGAAGCATTAGAAGCGGTAACTAACTTGCCATTATCAGTTAATACAAAAGTATAAGTGGTGCCAGTTTGTGCGTTTATTGATAAATTTATTTTTGCGTCTGTAAGAGTTTTATTTGTAAGAGTGTCTGTTGTTGCTTTGCCAACCAAGGTATCTGTGCCAGTTGGAACAGTAATCGTTCCGCTATTACTTATAGAAGCAATTATTGGAGTAGTTAAAGTTTTATTAGTGAGTGTTTGTGTGCCAGTTAAAGTTGTTACTGTTGAATCAATAGCAACAATAGGAATTGGGCCAGTTCCCGAAGTAACTGATATGCCTGCGCCGCCTTGAACTTCCGTTAAATCTCCAACAGGTAAATTGGTTGTAACAACTGTTCGTGTATCTGTAATGTTGCCTGAGTTTATTTGAGTTACCGCCGCGCCAACAACAACAGTAGCCAAAGAAATAGAATTGTCGGGAATTGCTGGCGCAACAGGAGAAGCCGCAGGTGTTCCAGCGACAACATTGAGAGCAATTTGGTTCAATGAGCCTGAGTAATAGGCGTCGCTAACTGTTAAACAAATACGGTCAATTCGGCCTTGACTTGGATTTGCCGTTGTAATTGTGCCAGTAATTGACGCGTCATTGTAACAAGTATAAACGCCCATATCTGATTGGAAAGTGCCTAGTATTGCCGCCCAACCTGATGAAACAAGAACAGACATGCCCGCAGGAGAGTTAGCCGTAACAAGTAAAGACGCGGTGTTAATAATTCCAGTAGAGGCAAATATTGCCTGCGTAACTAAGCGGTCATTTTCGGCTGGGTGTGAGCCGTTCTGTAACCAACTGGGCGGGTTTCTAAGCGTCATAATTTCTCCTATATGTAAGCATTGCGCCACGCAATAGTAGCGGCGGTAATGCCGATTGTCGTGGTATTACCCGTCATAAAAAATAGATTGGCTCCTGGGCTTGCCGAAAACCAATTGCCTGTGCTCAATAGATTTCTGGCTGGGTCGCCATTAAGTGTTATTAATTTATTATACAAATCTACCACTAAACTATCCGTATTTGTGTAAGTGCCTGTAAAAGTCAAAAATTCGCCTTGAGTGGTATTGCCAAGAATCGGGTTTGTGATTGGCCCATTTAACGTAATAGTTGGGTATGTGTTTGCCCAGCCGCTATTTGTAACAGTTGTTGTTATTGCGGTAGAGCCACCGCCGTAGAGTAAGTTGTAAATTCTGTTATATGTGCGACCAAGTGGGTTAGAAACGTTCATAGACGCCGTTTGTAATGTGCTATCAAAATACAATGGGTTAGGGCAAAAGAAATCCACTTGACTTGTTATGAAGCCATAAGTGTATTCGGGATTAACAGTTGTTCTTATAGAGCGCACACGTGCGCCAATAAACTGTTCGCCAGATGGCGGCAGAATAAAATAAAGAGGTGTTGTGCCTGTTGTTTGAGGCAATAATTTGGCTTGTATAGTATTAAAATTAGTTTGCGCCGAATTTACGCCATCTGAAAATGTGTTAAAAATAATACTTATGGTTCTGCCACCAAAGAAATCTTGACCTGAAAACATGCCGTCATTAAAGCCGCGATTATCGTCTTGATTGCGAACTAATGGAACGCCCTCTAATCCATCTACACTTACAATTTGATAAGGCGAACCTGCGCCGCCAAATGTAATGCCACTAAACGAAAAAGAATAACTAACAGTTAAAACAGGCACTATATCACCGACAATCCATATTTAGAAATACGCACAATTGCGTTACCAATATCTTCATTGCTGGTCGTGTTGTAATTCGTAACGGGCGCATTAACAACTACTGTTGGCTTATTGTCGTAATTTCTATCTGCCCCGCCGTAAATATTTGGCTTAGATGGAGTTGGTGTTGTTGTAGTTACAGACGCAGGCGGCACATACGCAGGCGGCACATACGCAGGCGGAATATAGGCTGGCGCTTGAAATGTTGATGTAACAACAGGGGTGGTTGCCATTGTGCTTACAGAAGCCATTGCAGTTTGTAAGGCTTTGATGGCGTTAATTGTTTTCTTGGTATAGTTTTCAATGTTACTTAATTTTTCTTTAAATTCTTCTTCAATATCTGCCAATGTATCAGCAAGTGCTTTTCTAGCCTCATTTTGTGCTTCTACCATATCTTTAAATGCTTCAGCCAAAGAATCAGCCAAGTCTTTATTAATATCTGCTAAAGATTCATTGTAGTTTTTTTGTAGTTCGGCTAGTGCCTCTATTAAACTTTTATTCAACTCCGCAATAGTTTCATCACGTTCTTTTTCGGCTTCACCCATTGCGCCATTAAATGTTTTAATGATTTCCGCTTGCGTTTCGGCAAAGTTTTTTACTTGTTCTTCTAGCGCCATCTTAGTTGCCTGTGTTGATTCATAATAAGCGTTAGCCAAATCAGCCGTAGCAAAACTGACGCCATCGTTAAATGTTGCGCCTAATCTATCTAATGCCGATTCACTGGTATCTTCTAGTGCGTTAAATGTGTTTTGTAACTGGCTTACAGTTTCAGGGGTGGCGTTTAGTAAAGACGCAGATAATTGATTGCCAATTTCTGGCCCTTGCGATACTACTTGCTCAATAAATGTCTGCGTGAAGCCAAGCGAAGCAAGCCTAGACGCGTTCTGTGCTAATAAACGAGCGGCGCCAAGTTTTGTTTGTAACATCTGTAACAAAGAAGTGGCACTTGTATCGCCACTTTCTACTAAACCTTTAAATAAATCGCCTACGCTAAACTGTGTGCCTTGTTTAAAAGCACTACGTAGGCGGTCTATGCCTTGTTGAATAATACTTTGTAATTTATCTTGACCTGCCTTTGTAATCTCGGCTACTTTGTTTTGATTGTCTAGCGCCGATTTTGCCAAGTCCTCGCCTTTCTTTTTATTCAGACTAGCCATAGTGTCGTTAAATTTAGTTTGCGCCGCCGTAATTTTCTTAGCGGTATCTTGTTCTAGTTTCAGTTTGTTTTCGCCAAAGTCTTTATCTAATTTAGCAATCTTTTCTGCCGCGTCAGAGCGTAACTTTGTTGTTTTTTCGTTATAGTCTTTTTCAATATCAAGCATTTTGTCGGCAAATTTTGACTTGGCTTCTTCTATTTTTTTATTTAAAGAGGCAACAAGTTTCATGGCCTCTTCGTTTTCTTTTTTAATTTCTTTTGCTTTTTCTTTGGCAGCCTTAATTTCTTCGGGTGTTAATGCGCCTTTTCCTTTTTTGCCTTTGCCTTCATTACCTAAATCGGGTATCCCTAAGCCTTTATCGCCACCAATTTTGATTGGCTTGTTAAGTTTATCTAAGTTGCCTGCTAATTCCGTTGCCTTTTTTGAAGCCTTATCAGCAAAATCTGAAATGCCATCTAAGCCTTTATTCATTATGTCTAGCCCTGCTTTGGCGTATTTGCCAACACCAGGCAATTTAGACAGAACGGTTAATAGCGCACGAAGTGGCCCAGTTACTACTTTCATTATGACTTCAAACACTTTTCCAACCATTGGAATAATAGAAGCAAATCCTGTTAGTGCCGCCTTCGCCGCCGTTATGACCATCTTACGAAACGCCTCAGATTTATTCCATAGCATTACAAGCCCGCCGATGAGTAAAACGACAGCAGAAACGACAAGGCCAATAGGGTTTAATTTCATAGCCCCATTAAGTGCTATTTGTTGTCCAGTTAATAATTTAGTTACTACGACTTGAATTCCAGTTATTATAGACCACGCCTTAGTTAAGCCCATTTGAATTTTAATTGCTGCGTTATATGACGCTAAAGCAACGGCTACTGTAAGAAATATGCCAGCCAATGTCTTAAACACTTCAGAATTTCTTTTAACAAACTCTATGCCTTTATTTAATTTTTCCAATAAGTCTTTAATCATTGGCAATAAAACCCCGCCCAATGATTCGGCTGTATCGTTAAATCTTTCTTTAACTATTTGTAATTGCACAGCAAATGTTTTTGTGGCGTTTTCTGCCTGTGTTCCAATTTTATCGTTTAATTCGGTCATTGCTTTTGCAACGGCTTCGGATTTAGGCAACGTAGTGTCTAGCGTTATGCCCATTTCTTTAAATGCTTTGGCATTTCCCATACTCGCTTTGCTCAAAATACCTGCCGCGTCTGATAAGCCAATATTCTTAGTTCGCGCTAAGTCTGCCGATAATGCCAAAAGTCTTTGTGATTCATCTACGTCGCCAGTTACACGTAATAATTTTTCAAAACCCGCCACAGCCGTGTCGCCCGAAAAACCTAAATCTACGTAACTGTTGGTAAGTTTTAAAATTTTATCTCTATTGGCTGTCGTATTCACGCCAACGGCGCTCATTGTTGAACCAAGTTTATTTAATGCCGTTTCCGCTTCCATCGCCTCTTTAATGCCAATGGCAGCAAAACCAGCAAATGCCGCACCTAGTCCAAGTAAAACGCCAGTAGCAATCTTTGAAGATTTTTCCATGCCGCTAATGCCTGCGCCCGCTTTGTCGGCCTCTTTTTCCATTTTTCCAAGTTCTTGATTTACTTCTTTGAACTCAGCAATGGCTTTATCTGCAAGTGCTTTTATTTCAATAATTGCTGGCGGTAAAAAGTTAGCCATTACTTACCGCCGATAGATAAATGTTTGCGAACAAGGCTAGGTAACAACGGCTTAAACTTGGCGTAAGCAGGCGCCATATACGGAAATCCTGCCATTGCTGAAGTTCCTTTCCATGAACGTGGCGCGTATGCGCCGCCTAATTCTACCGCTCTTCCGTATTCAATTGTTGGACCAACTATAACTTGATATTGCGAAAAACCCACTTTGCGTTTTTGTCCTGTTATAGAACGCCTCAAATTGCCAGTTCTATTCATTGGCGGTTGTCCAGCCGTTGCTTTTTGTCCAACAGGTCGTCTGCCTTGAATTTCAGCCTTGCTTAGTTGAATCATAATAGTCATGGCTTCATTGGCTAAGCCTTCTGCGCCAGCGTTTATTTTTTGTGCGCTCTTTTCTAACGAATCACGAACCAGTTTAAGATTGGTTTTTATCATTTTCTACCTGCTTTACTGTTCCGTGAATCGCTATTAACCAATCAATTAGGGCCGCAGGTTGTTCATCAACTTCCATTGGCGTCCAACCAAATTCTGTGGCGCAAACATAGTAAAACCATTCGTTATCGGGATACGAAAAGGCTTCATGTCGTTTGCCGCCTTCAAGTAACCATTTTAATCTTTGGACTCTCCGAAAGGGCTTTCGGCGTCCTTTTCTGTATCTTCAGTTTTTGCTAATTTTGGAAATAACGCTTCTTGTGCTTCTTTGGTTTGTTCTACCAAATAATCATAATCAGCCATCTCTAATTCATCAAGAATTGAGAGCCGAATAGACGGAAGTAGTAAGTCTAAAGTCCAAGATTCTACTAAAATGGCAATTAAGCCATCTGTGAAAGATAACGCTTGCATAATGCCTTCATCTTCTTTAGCGGCGGCGGCATATACTTTTTTGCGGTCTTTAACTCTTAGTTCTGAAGGGTCGCGTAAAACAACATCTGCGCCACTCTTTGGTAGTTTTAATTTCTTGCTTGCCATTTTGTTTCCTTCCAGTAGGGATATTTGCCTTCCAGTTTATCAATTAAAGGGTGCTAGAGAGTAGGAACAGGGAAGGCGACTGCTCAACCAACTCTCTAGCACATTTGTTCTGGCTTAGATATATGTGCCAGAAGCCTTTGCGTTTTGCAGAACCCACTTGATGGCAGAAAAACCGCCAGAAGCGCCTGCGTCTGATGTATTTCCTTGACCTGTAATCTCAACAGAGATAGTTACAAAATCATCACTACGTTCAATAACGGCGGCTGTGTATGCGCCTTTAGTAATCGTTGCTTGAATTTGAACTGCCGCCGCACTTACGCCGTATGCCCAGTTAAGAACAATGGCTGGTTGCGTATCAGTTAGGAAGCGTGTTAGTTCGGTGTTATCTTCCATCACAAATTTGAGCGACCCAGTTACTTCTAGTGCGCCAACAAATGTGCTAAAAGGACTTTGCGTTTGGCTTATGCCGTAGATTGGCGTTACTGCTCGCTTCATGGAAATATTACCTTCCATTGCGTTAGTAACTGGCGAACCACCAATAGATACAGTTCCTTGCCAAACAGGAGTTGGTAGAACTGTGCTAAATGTTGGCGTTGGCGCCGTTGTTGAACTTGAAAGATTGCCGTTACTCTTAGCGTCAAACTCTAGTAATCCATCTGCGCTAAACTTAAGATTAAATTCATTGAATTGCTGTGCGGTGTAAAAACGAACAGCCGCCGCATAAAAATCGGTGATTGTATATGAGAGTGGCTGAATATCTGTTGTTGCCGCTAGGCTGTTTTTCAAAGAGATTGTGTGTGTAAATGGTGCGCTTGCGCCAGTTGTTGCGCAGGCTCCAAGAAGTCCAGTAAGTGGATAGCCAATGCCATCTGCAAATACAGAACCGCCGAAACCAACTTCTGACCTCGTGCGACCAGGAATATAATTGTAACTATCTACTGCCGCGCCACGTAGTCCTTTATCAAATAAAGGGTCAATCATATCTACTGGCTTAAAGCCATCTTTGTTTAATAGTAGATAATCTGTTGCGGCTACTGCTGTTCCTTTTGTGACTTCTTTGGCGATACCCACATAAGAACGAACGGAATTTTGGACTGCCATTTACTCACTCTCCTAATTTCTTGTCTGTTACAGACGCTTGTTGTGCTACTGGTTTTATTTCTGTTTTTGTTCCGCTTGCCGCAGTAACATCAGCCGCGCTAAATCCATCTGGTGCGTCAAATTCATCGCCTGATTTTACAACAATTCCAAGCGAAGGAATCACGCGTGTATCTGTGCCGTTATATTTATATTTCATTTGTGCTCCTATGCTTGTATCATTTCTGTAACATCAAATTGTAATTCAGCAAATAATTCCGTAGCGCCTTCTTCATTAGTTGCTGGCTCACCATATGAGGCATTAATAATAGGCTCTGCGCCTTGCCATACTAAAGTGCCTGTGGTATCACCAAAGTTATGGTTGGAACGTAGTCTAGTCTTAATTGCGTCTATAAGTGTATCAAAGTCTGCCATCACATCTTCGGCATTTCGCTGTAATGAGTGTTGAAAAACTTGAACAATAACGCTGTAATCAACACGCTTCCAGCCGTTAGTGGCGCCGCCAATCGCAATACGGCTTTCGGTTTCTGATTGGATAAAAACAACGGCGGCTGAGCGCGATAATTGACCCGCCGTTGAATTAACTTGGAAATTTATGCGCTTGGGAAATGACGTAAAAACTTGATTAAGATTGGTTATGGCTGGCGTAAGGAGAAAGTTGTATAACGTAGTGCGAACGCCAACGCGACCTGCCATTAACGGATTCTCCGATATAGATTTAACATTTCTAGCGCCATTTTAATGTCGTTGCCGTAACGTTGGTCGCCGCCTACGTTTGCCTGTGGGAAAGTCGTAATGTTCATAGTCATAGAAGAATCGCCGCGAACGCGTAAGAAAGCCGTAGTTATTAAAATACAGGCTTCTTTAATTGTGTTAGGCAGATTGCCAAATGTAACGCCAGCCGCATGAGTATAAACTAAAGCCGACGTGAGTGGAACAGTTGTTGAGCCATATACGTAATTACTGGCAACTGTTACTGTTTCAGAACTTGCGCCGTCATAAATGCGGTATCTGCCTCCTGCCACAATTCCTGTGCCGTCTTGAACCGTCATAGACGTGGCTGTTGCTGTCGCTGTGGCTATTCCGTTATTTACATAGCCTGCCGTATATTCATATTTAGTAAAAATTGGATAAGTGCTACTGCCGCCACCGCCAAACGAAAGTGGCCCAGCACTAGAAAAAGTTAATGATAGTTGCGAAATAGGAATAATTATTTGTTCATTTTCAAACCAAGATACAGAGGGGTCTGGTAATGTTACAAGATTTGTGGGGTCTGCGCCGTAATAAAAACTCTGTAAAGAAATAATTGGCGTATTGCTTGGGTGTAACGATATAAAGCCACTAGGCGTAAAGCGCGTGCGCTGAGTTTCTGTAAGTGTTTGCGCTGTTATAGTTTGCCCTAAGTATTCGCCAATAAAAGATGAGGCACGTAATATAACGCGCGCTAATTCTGCGTCTTGTGCGCCTGAGTTTCCGCCTACTACTAGATTATCAAAATCAATAGATGTTGGCGCGTTCTTATATTCCGCTATCGTTAAAATTGGGTTTTCAGTAAAAGACGATTGCGCCGATATGCCAGTTGCCATCAATCACCATCTTTCATTATGCGTTCATTTTCATAACCGCAACGTGAGCATTTTTTGAACCAAGAACCAAATCCACAATTATTGCAAGTAAAGCCAACGTTATGAGTAGTTGAACCCATTAGTGAAGCCTCAAACATGCCTTCCGCCTTCATTTGCCTTAAATGTTTTTTGTCCTCTACGTTAATAAAGCCTTTTTTATCACGACTATATTGAGCAACGCCACGTGGCGTATTAACATCTATGCCTTGAACCCCTTGTGGTGCCACTAATCGCGTCATTTTTCCTTCTCTCTAATAAGACATGGCGCGCCTTCAGCGCCACATCTCATCAACTTAACTATGCGCTAACAATTCCTGAAACTGCGCCGTTCCATGCGGGAGCGGTGCAGAAGAAAGTGCCACGGAAGTAAGTGCTGAACTCATAAGCAAATTGAGTTACAGGCCATTGGATTCCCATGTAATCCTGAACCAAGAAGTTTGACCATACATCGGAAACTCCTGTATCAGGAATTGGCAAAGTGTAAGAAATAACTGGCGAAACACCTTGAACAAGCCAAGGGTGAACCGTTAGTGGCACCATTTTGCCAGTGATTTCATTGTTAAGCGCACCAATAACAGCGCCGCCTACGTAATCTCCAACCTCGTTCTGAGATAGATTAATACGATAGTTGGCGGTTGAGCCGTTCTTGATTGCGTCTGAAAGTTGCTTGCGGTCTGAGCCATTCAAGAAAATCTCATCTGGGTCGGCCTTAGAAGCGTCATAAAGGCTACTAAAGACAACTTGATATTCATTTCCTGGGTTTGATGTGCTAAATGTGCTGTTAATGGCATTATTTTTGCCAGTATTAGCGCCTAGAACAGTTGGCAGAATTCCGTCATAGCCAGTTGCGTAGGCAGAAGTATCTGATGAAGCACGTGAAGCGGCGGCGCCAGTTGTATTGAATGGTGCTGTATTTCCTGTAGTTACGATTGAAGCAGCACCTTGAATTGTGAAAGTGCCAGTTCCGCGTAGCGTTCCCTGATACTTAAGGTTTGCTGCGCCTGTTGCAGTTCCAACATAGATGTTGTAACCAAGTGCGCCTGTAACGGCCGTGCTAACAGCAATAGTTAGAACGTCGCCAGAGGCAACTGCGGTGTTTGCTTCTGTTCCGAGGATTGATTCTCCGAAACCTGAACCAGAAATACCTGCGTCTGCCGTGACATTTACATAGTAAGTGTTTGCGGCAAGAGCGGTCTGACCTGAAGCAACTGGTGAAGCCAGCGTAAATGTTGGTGCAGTTAGCGCGCCAGCATAACCCGAGGCAGTTCCGCGAGCCATCAACATCATGCGCTCTTCCATCAACATTGTTGCGTAGAGAGTGCTTGTGCTTGATAGTTGGCGTAAATCTTGATAACCAAGACCAGAGAAGTTCGCGTCAAATGAAACGGCGTCAGATAGTGAATAAGAGTTGTATGGCAACACTAAATCATCTGCGGCGTAAGAAATCTTTGGTCCGCGTTGAAATGAAATTGAACCGAAAGCAGTTGTTGTGCTTTCTGTAATTCCGGGAAATACATTACCAACTCCGCCAGTTCCAGTTCCAGTATAGCCAGTGATTCGCTTTACGCGATGGCTAGTGCCAACGCCCTTCTTACGTGGCATTTTATTGCGTAGTGGAGTTGGGCGTGGTGTTAGAAGTTTTGCTGGTGCCTCCAAATCAAATGCGGCGAACGCAGTTGAAAGTGGAGATGTTAATGTAATGTCTTTCTGAATATCTTGCATTGCAAGGCGCTGTGAAGCAAGTGCATTGTTGAGCGCGCTTACGGCGTCAGGTGTTAGCGACTTGTTTGCTACGGCGTTTTCAAGAACAGAAACTGCGTTTCCGCTTACTTGTCCAAATGTGGCGTTGCCAGACTTAATTGCCATAATAGCAGATGCGTCAGTAACGGCATTGCCCATGGATTTGTTTAATTCTGCAGAATATTCTTCTTGACGTAGTGCCGCGTCTTTAGCGGAACTTGCGTCAGAAAAAAGTTCGGCAGCCTTTGGGGCGTTGAGAGCCATTTTTTCCTTTCGTAAAGAGTTTTTACTTGTCGTTTGGTTTATTTTCTAGGGCTTTGGCTTCAAAATCTTGAGCCAATTCTTTATATCCTTGCGCCAATTTCTTGTCGCTAGTGTTTGCGGCTTTAGCGCGATACTCAACTGCTTTAACTAGAAACTCACTATAAGTTTCTATGTTGGCTTTGAGTGTTGTGCGCTTTGGGCCACCTTTTAGTGCTTTGCTGTTAGCCGTTGCCAATTCACCTTGTAACTTATTAAGTTCCTCTTTATAGGAATTAATCTCATTAGTTACGGATTCGGTAGCACTCTTTACGGCCTTTTTAATGATAGCGGCAATTGCCTTATCACTCAAATCTTCATCATCAAATACATCGGCTTCGTCGCCAGTTATTGTGCCAACATCTTCAATAGTTGATGGTGGAATAATTGTAGATTTAGGGGTTTCTGTTGGGGAAACAATGGTAGCGGTGCTCATGTGCGCGGTAATAGTGCCGTCAGGCAATTGTGTTGGACCGCCGCCATGATTTACTTCTGGCGAATTACAGCCGCACTCTAAGCATTTGCCAGTATCGGCAGACTTGCCTTCGGCTTCTTCAACTTCTTCGCGCGCAGCAGATGGCTTACTTCCTTCGGCGGTTTCTTCTTCAGCCGATTCGCCATATTGACGTTTTTCTTCCATTTCTTCTTCATCTTCGTCAATTTCTATTTCAATGCCAGCCTCTTTACACATGGCTTTGCACTCATCTAGTGCGACTTTACACTCAGCCATTGTTTCTTTGGCCATTGCGTATTCCATTTTGCAATCTTCGTATTGCTTTAGCATTTCCTCTTTAGACAGTTTCTCAGAAACCGCTTTATCATCTTCGTGTTCCATTTTTTCTCCTTTTACGGTTTCTGCCGTTTTGTCTTTTGGTTTTTTTCTGTAAGTTCCGCCACGTTCTTTGTATTCACGTGTAACCCAAGCATTTGCCACGGCAGACGGATACACGTTAAATTTTGCTTTGGCTTCGCGCTTTACGCGGTTGTAAAGTTCGCTATCGGCTGGCTCATCATTTTTTTTGCCGCCTTCGTTAATACTTTCGTAATCTGTTTCTTCTTCTTTTTCAATAAACTCTTCCACTCTTTCTAAAGTGCCGCCTTTATCAGACTTAGCAAGTGTAAGTTTGGCATTAGGATTGGCTGGTCTATCTACTAAAGATATTTCCACAATTTGTCCATCAACGATTCTGCCGTTAGCCGCTTTAGTATCGCGCACAATTCTTGGCGCGCGAATACCGATTGAGAATCCTTTTAATACGCCAGTTTCAACTTTCTTTACACTAACTGGGTCCACAACAAGTGCAGAAATGTAATGCCCATCATTTGTGCTATTTAATTCTTTGGCAACGCCAGCCGCAATATTGCTGTGTTGTTCTCTAATATTGCCGCCAGTTTTAAACCATTCGGGCATTGCTCTATCTAGCCATGCGCCGTCACAAATTTGTTGGTCAATATCAATGGAATCATCTGTTGCTTTTCCATAGACCATTAACGTGCCATCTTCAAGTTTTTCTTGCTTAATAATTCTAGCAAATGCGCTGGTTATATCTAGTGCCATTGATTTTTCCTTTTTCTTCTCTCGTTCGGCAATACTATCAACCCAAGTTTTTCCTGCGTCGCCACCCCACAACAGCCAAGCAATATAACCTTTAGACGGATTTGAGGCGTTACCCCAATTCTCGCCTTTCTTATCTACTTCGTGCCGCGCGAAATAACTTACCATACGATTGATGGTTTTTAACGGAAGCGACTTGCCGTTAGATAAATCTCTGGCTCTTGCCACGCCTACTGCTGTGCCGCCTCTGCCAAACTCGCGGCGCAATTCTAACCCACGTGCGGCATTTTGTTGAGCGCCTTTAGGCGGAACAAATCCATCTGCCATTTTATGCTGAGTATGTAATAACTATTGCGCCAGTAGCAGAACCAGAAGCAGAAATTCCATACACAATATCACCGCTATTTACATAGATTGTTTGCGTAGTTGTGGTTGCAATTGTGCGCCCGATTGTGGCGCCAGATGTCGTAATGGTTGAATCACCTATAAAGATTGCCGCAGAGTGCCCATTGTAAATACTTACAGGCGTATTTCGCTCTAATCCAGTTTTTGCTTGGAACAAAACCTGGGCCGTTGTAAAAGTTGTTGTGTTAATGTGTTGTGTTGCCATATTTATTCTCCATCTCCTAATATCATACTTAATGCGTCATCGCCTATGTTACGCGTATCCACCACATATGGCGAAATATCGCAAACACAATTTGGGTGTGCTGGCGGTTCCGTATCTCCACTTGGGAACGTTTCGTCAATACGAATAGGCGAAACATCTGCGTTCTCTTGGCATAAGTCGCAAGGGTCTGCAACTATCCACTCTACCAGTTCAACGCCACTTTCTTCGTATAATTGCCGACTTGCCGTTGTAACAGCGCGGCTAGTTTCTGTTTGAGCAATTGTTAGTGCGCGCTCGCTATCGGCGTCAATCAAATCGCCTACTTCGTCTTTAATTTCTGATGGCGACCAGCCTTTTTCTAAGGCTCTTGCCAATATTGTTCCCAATCGGTCAAGTGTTGTCTGATTAATGCCTTGTATCGTTATGCCCCGATTATCAAGCAGATTAGATAGCCCACGTGGCTTTCTAACTAACAATGCCGCTGATTTATTGCCTGCTCGCCAAGTAGCCCAGTTAATGTTAGTGGCGCGCCTTAATTGTTCTAATGTAGGCGCTTTGTTTATTTTAGCCTTAGAAATTGCGTTCATAGCCACATCTTCGCCTAACGCAAACCCTTCTAAGTAGATACGCCGTAACGCGGCACTTAGAGCGTCATTATTTGTGCGCACATTTGTTGTAGTCCATGAACGCGCCTGTTCTGGCGTAAGAGTTTGAAAATTCATAGCCACGAAATCATCTACGATTGTGCCAGTATTAAATGATTCTTTAATGGCTTCTCTGATTAGTTTTGCGTTACGCGCCGCTAATCTTACTTTTGCGCCATTACGTTGCTTCCATGCGCGATTCATTGTGCGCCTTATGCCAAGTAACGCTCGGCATACCAACGCGCGCTTTCGTAATCTTTAACAGATACGAATTTATTTAAGACTTCGGCGTAGATTGTAGGCACTTCTCTGAAGTTAAATGGGCGTTCTGGGTCTTGCCTCAAAAAGCGTAAGAACTTTTTTAATTCTTCTGCCGCTTTTTCGCCATCTGTAATAACGTCTTGCGTTACTACTTCTTCTTCAATTGGCGTTACAACATTTTCGCCTGAAAAACCTAAGCCGCCAACAGCGTCATCAAAAGGCTTTATGCCTGATTCGGTTATGAAATAAGAGCCAGTTCCAACGGAAAGAATTGGCATATCCGCTTCAGCCGCCTCTATAAGTGGCAAGCCTGAACGCGAGCGCGCCTCATTGATAGTTAATGAGCCTGATTTGATTTCTAAGTCACGTGTGCGCGCAATTGATTCTAAGTCTTGGCGCCCTGATTCCATAAACTTAAATTCAAGTTCGCGTGGCATGGCAAGAAACGTGTAAGACAGATTAGAAATCATTTTGCCAAGCCAAGTTGCTAACGGAATCGCGCCAATAACTTCAGATGATTCGGCTTGACCTAATTGAAAGCCTGCGCCGCCTAATCCACCTTTAGGGCTAAAGCCAATCTCTGACGGCAGAACGCCAAAATGACCGCAAATAGAATTAACTAAGTAATCATCTAATGTGTCTTTAAATCTTTCGCCGTAGCCATCAAATTGAATTGGCGTCATGCCTGCTGGCAATAATCTAACGCGTTTGCGTTGTTGCGTTTGTCCTGCCAAGTCATCATTAAAAATGTTTTCATAAGCGCGTAACAAATCAGGATTATTACCAAAGTTGGCGTCTGTTGCCATTAATAATTCTGGCGTAACGCCGTCTGTATATTCAGCGCGTAGCCATTGCTGACGGCGTAAATAAATATCGGCAACGGCAAGTGCGCGTTCTGTTGGCGAATAGCCATAAACGGTCATTGAACGGCGATTGCGTATCATGTAAGACAATTCATCACTTGTAAATTCGCCGTCTGCTGATTCGCCTTCGCTTGGCGCCGAAAATTCGCTACGTGGGAATCCGAAAAGAATTTGTTGATAGGCAGGATTTGGCGGCGTAGGGCGCATGCCGCGGTCATCAATAAGTGGCTTAATAGTTGAGCCATCTAGTATCTGTAAGCCGTGTAATTCGCCGCCTACTGTCGCTTGAGGCCATACGGCCCACGCGTCTAGGACAAGGATTTCTTCTAGCGCGATATTTAGCCAATCGTTAAACAATAAGCCGTTTGCTTTATCAGGCTGTTCCCAAAATTGGCGCGCGCGTGAAATTTCTTCTGTGTATCTTTCGCGCGCAACGGTCATGGCGCGTGTGTGATTTCCGCCTATCTCTGTGATAATCTTTTCGGCGCTATCTTCTGCCAAAACAATATCCCAATTTAAGCCAATAATTTTAGATTTTAATACTTCAATACAACGGCGTAGAATATCTATTTGGTCTGCTGCCGCACGTAATGTTTTAAAAGGCGTTAAACGTGTTTCAGTTACATTTATATTTTGTGCTACTTGATATTCATATTGGCGTGGGCTTGGTCTGCCACTATCGGGATTTGGCGGATTAATTGCGCCCGGAATAATCGGCATGCCTGGACTAAATGGAACTGTTGGCGTAATTGGATTACGTGGCAATGGGTCTGATTGTCCATAAGTTGTATTGTTATTTTGCGCTTGGCGCATTTGTTGTTCGGTCATTGCTACTGCGCCTACTGGAAGATTAGGTGCTTTAGTAATCTCTTTTGCTACTCTTTCAGCAAATCGGTCTATTAAACCCATTACATTAACCTCTCAAGTTATTGCCACACTTATTACAGTTTGTTGCCGTTTTTGGCGATGGCATGCCACAAACAGAACATAATAATGCCATACTCGCTAACGCAATCATACTACTGCCGCCACTATTTAATTCTGTTAATGCCCATACGAGTGCGTCAAGTCTATCAGGCGATTCTTTACTAAGTGGCGTCCATTCGCACATTTGAGTTTCTAATTGCTCAAAATAGCCTACGTGATGAACTCTGCCTTGTTCGTATAGTGATGAGATTGGCTCGGCGCGTAACTGTTTTCCGCGCGTTGCTGTTACTTTCTGAACTGGCACAGACATATCAACTTGCTTTAGAACGCCAATCACCATGTCGCCGCCATTGTTTGTTTCGGCAATTATCTTGTCGGCTTTATATTCGTGATACAGATTGACGGCTTGGCGCGCCCACGTATCAGGCGAGGCTCTTAGAGATTTATCGTCTAATACGTAGTAATGACCATCTGCTGTTAAGCCAGCCGCGATTATGCCAGTTTCGTCTGAATCGGCGTTACTTGTAACGGCAGGGTCAATAGCGACAACTATACGCGCAAGTGGCGGATTTTTAGTTACGCGCGCCTCTTCAATTATTTTGCGTGTCCATAATGCGCCATCTACGTCATCAAGTATTTCACCGAATAATTCTTGTCTGCCTAATCTAGT
>Ga0181362_1000015_pt1 | contig 32947 bp, 41 predicted proteins | sample Su13NDMM110SN_FD_130095 | JGI IMG/M metagenome (GOLD analysis project Ga0181362, IMG submission 130095) | Freshwater viral communities from Lake Michigan, USA - Su13.ND.MM110.S.N | ecosystem: Environmental > Aquatic > Freshwater > Lake | place: USA: Michigan | collected 2013-07-16 | reverse complement strand
GTAGCCTACTATTATTTTCTCGTCTATTTTTCATATCTGTTTATTTCTGAAAAGTTTGTTGATCTGATATCCGCTTATACGTTTCAGAAACGCTTGAATACTATATATAAATATACAATTATACAATAGGTTTCTGAAACACTTTAATACTATATAAACTTACAATTATACAATAGGTTTCTGAAACCATCTTAAATAACTATTGCATGTAATAGCATTTCACTTAATAGGTTGGAACAAGTATATACTTATTATGCACCTTACCTATTATGACAAATAAACATTTAGAACTTGCAAAGAAATATCTAGAAGAAGAACCTATTAAAGGGCATACTCTATTAAAGGAGGACATCATTAAAGATAAAATAGATTTGCAACAACTAATTGATGACTTAAAAGATCTGGTATTAGTATTAGAAAACGAGGATGAGCTAACTAGCTGGGAAGAATGTAATAAAGAATAAGTTAGCCTAATTAAGGTTGCATATAATATGTAGCCTTAATATATCTTCTTATTATATATCTTCTTATTATAACTTTCGGAAAGGTATAATGATCTAACTCCTATAATAATATTGCATATAATAATACTTCCGAAAGGTATAATGAGCTAACTCCTATAATAATATTGCATATAATAATACCTCCGAAAGGTATATTGATTTTGTTGCATATAATAAAGGATGCTTTATTTTATAGATGTTCCTTTGGCTGCATAAAAGGAACCGTTTCAGAAAAGATGGTAACTGTGTCGCAAATTAACTTTTTCAGCAACTGCCGGGGATTTGATGCGAAAAAAGGGTTGCATATAAAAAGGTTTCAGAAGATTGGGTAAAGGAGTTTTCACTTATTAGGGTAAGGAACTTTCATATAATGGGCCCCATGACCAAAATCCGCCGCAAAAGTCGCGGGAAATTCTAGATTTGCTATATAAGCTCGGAACTTTCGGAAATTCTCGCGACGCGCGCAGAAAAATAGAAACGCTATATAGGGCCCGGAACTTTCGGTAATATAGATAGTATTACGCCTTTCGGGAATTTTTAGGCGGCGTGAAATATAGAGAGAGTTTCCTTATAAATAACTACATGAAGTTTAGTCAATTGGTTTTATTATTAGAGGCTGATGAAGGTATTGAAGTTAAAAGAGAGTACTGGAATAAAGCTAAGAAAAAGCTTAAGGTTGAAGAGTGGTATAAAGATGGTAAATATCATCGCTTAGATGGTCCTGCTTATCAACGGTGGGATAAAAATGGTCAAAAAGAATCTGAAATGTATTTTAAAGATGGTAATATTCATCGTACAGATAGTCCTGCTTATCAACAGTGGTATAAAAATGGTCAAAAAGAATCTGATGTGTATTATAAAGATGGGAAGAAGCACCGCTTAGATGGTCCTGCTTATCAACGGTGGTATAAAAATGGTCAAAAAGATTGTCAAGTTTATTACTTATATGGTAAAGAAGTACAACCAAATGAGTTTAAACAACTACATAAGCAGTATAATAGTGACGACTTAGATATATTAGATGATTTAAATTCATAAATAACTACATGAAGTTTAGTCAATTGGTTTTATTATTAGAGGCTGATGAAGGTATTGAAGTTAGAAGAAAGTACTGGGATGAGGATAAGACAATACCTGCGGTTGAAACGTGGATTAAAGATGGGAAGAAGCACCGCTTAGATGGTCCTACTGTTCAATTGTGGTATAAAAATGGTAAAAAAGATTGTCAAGTTTATTATAAAGATGGTAGGCGTCATCGCTTAGATGGTCCTGCGTTCCAAAAGTGGTATACAGATGGTCAAAAAGAATCTGAAGTGTATTATAAAGATGGTAATATTCATCGTACAGATGGTCCTGCTTCTCAAGGGTGGTATAATTATGGTAAAAAAGAATCTGAAGTGTATTTTAAAGATGGTAATATTCATCGTACAGATGGACCGGCTTATCAAAAGTGGTATGTAAATGGCGAAAAAGAATCTGAAGAGTATTACTTATATGGTAAAGAAGTATCATCAAATGAGTTTAAACAACTAACTAAGCAGTATAATAGTGACGACTTAGATATATTAGATGATTTAAATTCATAAATATCTTATGACATTTGATCAATTAGTTTTATTATTAGAGGCTGATGAAGGTATTGAAGTTAAAAGAGAGTACTGGGATGATGCTAAGACAGAGCTTAAGTCTGAAATTTGGTATAATCCTGAACTTGAAATTGTTGAGGATGATCAACAATTTTTTTATTATCATCGCTTAGATGGTCCTGCAGTACAAACGTGGTATAAAAATAATCAAAAAAATACTGAAACTTGGATTAAAGATAATAGGTATCATCGCATAGATGGTCCTGCTTATCAATCGTGGTATGAAACTGGTCAAAAACGATATGAAGAGTGGTATAAAGATGGTAAATATCATCGCTTAGATGTTCCTGCAGTACAAACGTGGTATAAAAATGATCAAAAACGGTCTGAACATTGGTTTAAAGATGGTAAATATCATCGCTTAGATGGTCCTGCTAAACAAGAATGGGATAAAAATGGTAATAAAGTAACAGAAGATTACTATTTAAACGGTAAAGAACTAACACCAAATGAGTTTAAACAACTACATAAGCAGTATAATAGTGACGACTTAGATATATTAGATGATTTGAACACATAAATAACTACATGAAGTTTAGTCAATTAGTTTTATTATTAGAGGCTGATGAAGGTATTCATGTTACAAGGAACTACTGGGATGAAGCTAAGAAAAAGCTTAGGACTGAAGGTTATTATAAATTTAGTGATCTTCATCGTTTAGATGGTCCTGCTTATCAACAGTGGTATAGAGATGGTAATAAATTGAGGGAAGGATGGTATAAAGATGGTAAACACCATCGCATAGATGGTCCTACTACACAAAAGTGGTACGGAGATGGTCAAAAAGAATATGAATATTGGCTTAAAGATGGTAAGCTTGATCGTACAGATGGTCCTGCTTATCAAATATGGTTTATTGGTGGTCAGAAAAGTAAGGAAGAGTGGTATAAAGATGGTAAACTTCATCGCATGAATGGTCCTGCTTATCAAATATGGTTTCCAGATGGTAAGAGAATAAAAGAGGAGTATTATATAAATGGTAAAGAAGTACTACCAAATGAAGTTAAGCAATTATATAAGCAATATAATCAAGAAGAGTTAGATATATTAAATGACCTCAACACATAAATAATTACATATGAATTTCGATGCTCTTATAGTACTATTAAATGAAATGTCTGATACTGATAGTAATGCTTATACCTTAAACTGGGGTAATGGTAGTGTAGGTGTTAATGTTGTTCTTAAACCTGGTACTAAAGTGCTACATAATGAGAGTGGACCTGCTGTTGAATTATTCTATAAGAATGGTAAGCCTAAACTTATAACCTATTACAGAGATGGTCAATTACATAATTTAAAAGGACCTGCTGTGGAGGAATATTCACAAAATGGTTCTCTCATTGAAAAGAAATACTATATCAAAGGTAAAGAAGTATTACCTAATGAAGTATCACAAGCGGCTAAGGAATACACTGACCAAGACATCGACATTATTAATGATCTTAATTCATAATGTTCTCTTTTAAAGAATTTTATTTACAGGAAAGGCTTAAAAGTAAGCATCTTATACCTCCGACTGATGTAGAGAAAACTACTAATACTCACGTATCAACAACAGATAAATACAGTACAACATCATATGATGATGTATATACCAGAAAGACATGGAGAGATAAAGAAGAAAGGTTACATAGAGATGGTGGACCTGCTATGATATTAACTGATAATGAATGGTCTTTAGAATTAGATCCTGATGATATCATACGTGAATACCCCAAAATACATCATATAGAGGCTTGGTATACACACGGTATGTTAAATAGACAGGATGGACCTGCTAAAACTGTTATAAAAAATGGTAAGATAGAATCACAAGATTGGTTTAAAAATGATAAACTTCATCGCGTGGATGGACCTGCACATATATACAATTCACAAGGTAGTGGTAAGTTTACAATTGAAGATTTCTATATTGAAGGTGAATTAAAATATAAGAAACAAACCAGTATACTTATGGGTCGTAGAACAAATATACAGTATTATGATACTGAGAATAAGTTACATAGAGAGGATGATAAACCTGCATACATTATATTACCTGATGGCCTTCCTAAGATAAAGGAAAGTAGGTGGTATAAACACGGGCAGCGTCACCGCCTAACAGGTCCTGCTGTTATAATTAATAACTACGGTATACCAGATGCATCTGGTTTAGGTACACCGGATACTAAAGAGTACTATATTAATGATAAGCAAATATTACCTGGTGAGTTTAAGCAACTTACCAAGCAGTATAATACAAAAGATATAGAAATGTATAACGACTTAACGGGTCTTTGATTTTTCGCTAAGATAGCCGGAAGTACTTTCAATTTCACGTCTAAATTTTTGCACAAATGATGTTATAAACTTTCTAGCTATTTGTTCATCAGATAGCATTTTTTTAACAAAAACTGGATTTGTTTTATTATTGTTTAATAAAGCTACTATGAATCTACTCCAAACTGGTGTAGGTTCACCATTATTAAACAAACCCATATCATTTCTGATATTTTTAAGCATTTGTGACTTTTCAGGTGTTATTACATACTCATCTATACTAGGTGCACTTTTTTTAATAGGTTTAGACATTAAACTTGTTCTATGAGCTATTAAAGCTTTTTTATCAAAAGCTTCATTTATATATTGTGTAAGAAAAATATTTTTCATTTATTCTATATCCTTATATTTATCACCTCTAAATTCATCCATTTTATCTTCATACTCCATCATTATTTGCTTTACCTGATCTAAAGCTGTTATTATAGCTGATTTAGCTTTATCACCACCACCTAAAACATCAGCAATTTTATTTGTCTTTATCAATTGCATTACTGTTTGAGGTATATATTTTGAATCTTTGAAAGGTATAAGCTCAACAAACTTTGTATATAGTTCAGGACCTGTCATTAGCTCAACAGTTTCATCATCTAGTGTTCTTACGTCATGTTGTTCTTGATCGACAAGTGACATAGTTAAGTATGTCCATAATCCTTTAACTATCTCGTGTATTAGTACTGGAAAGAAAGGTGAGTTTGCATGCACTGTATAAACATCATCTTCTGGAATAACTTCAGAAGAACCCATTTCAGATTCTGATGAACGCATACTAAGAGGTATATCAGGCATTGCATAATATGCTACTTGTATTATTGATGCTAATGTACCGTATAATTTTATTAGGCTTGGATCTATTTTGTTTAGATCATCAGATACCATATTAAACAAATATGTTTTATTAAATGCATTTCCTTGTTTTAACATATTAGCAAACTTCCATTTCAACTTATTATCACTTGCATCTTCAAGATCTTTAGCTAAGTTTAATGTAATTTCTTCTGTTTTGGTTAACTCACCTTCTTCTATCTCTCCTCTATCTTGTAAATCTTCTTTTGTAATAGCATTACTTAGGTCTGCTGCACCAAGTGTAGCAACTATCTTAAGCTCACCTCGCTCAACCATATGCTTAAAGAAATCAAACTCAGGTAGATTTAAAACTGTATCAACTGCTAGTTTTTCGAGATTCTTTTTGTGTGTATGTTGAAGTTGCTGTATCTTAGGTATAACACCCATTACAGTTGATAATAATTGTGGTAGGCCAGTTCTACTTGGATTAAGACCAGTATAGTTTTTTAGTCTTTCAATTGCTTTTTTATATGACGCACTTGTAACTGTTTCAATATAGCTTGCTTCTTTTTGTGATAAAGAAGGCATTAATTTTTCTATATCTAAAGATGGTGTATACTTTCTCTCTTTATCACTATGAAAGAGATTAGGTGCTTCACCTTTATCTATAGCTTCTAATACTTTTTTATAGTTTTTCATTTTTTGCTACGGCGTGATAAAAATAACTTAACATCAGCATTTTCTTCGTCTTCTTGGTTAGTTTTTTTCTTTGCATCTGGACGAGGCTTTGTACCTGGCTTAGGTGCAAAAGGGTGTGTAGGTTTAGATGGCTTACTTGGTGTATTAGGTGTTGTACCAGGCTTCACGGTAGGCTTTTCAGGTGTAACGGTAGGTGCTGGTGATTCACTAAGTATGCGTTTAATTAAGTTATCGAATTTTGCCATGTTAATATTTATGTTACTCGTTTTCTTCTTTAATTTTTTCTAAGATTTTAGAAGTGTATTCTTTTCGTATAGGTAGATCACCACTTAAGTTATTAAAGTTTAACAAATATGTAATACCTTTACCTTTTTCTCTTTGCCCTTGTCTTGTAGCCATATCAATAACTTGTCTATATATTACAGAGTTATTTTTCCATATATCTGTAATCTGTTTTTCTTTATTTTGTTCTGGCTTTAGAGAATCTATTGCCCTTAACATCTTAGGTGTAAAAAATAAATACACTAAGTGTCTTAATGTTTTTCTACTATTAATATAGTTAATTTGTGATTTAACAGGTAGATTTACAAAATCAGAACTTGTTATAAAAATTTGAGGTAGTTCACAAAGTGTATACTTTACTGCATCTGTTAATGTTTTAAAATTTTTAACATTATATTCTGCTATAATGTTTGAAAGTAACTTACTCTTTAATGCAGGTAGATACTTCTCACATTGCTTAGAGAATGTTTGTATTACTTGAGGGAAATTCTTAAGCTCAGGTGATATATAAAGTAAAAGTTCTTTATAGATATTAAACCTCTCTCCTATAGATACATCACCAAGTAGACTGCTAAGTCGTTCTATAAACTTAGGAGATTGTATATCACCTTGAATTGAGTCGTCATTCTTAGATTTTGCAAATAGATTTTTGCTATATGTTTCGTATACCCCTATACCATATAGAGAAAAACCACCTCTATCAAATCTACCGTTTACATACATAGTTTGCAGCTCCTTATCCATGTTTATAAAATCTTTTATAAATACCGGCTTACCTATTTGACAATATATCATTTTTGGTCTATATTTTAATTTATCAAAATCTTCTGGTTTAGCTTTAGTAACTGCATATTCTTCTTCCTCCTTTACCGAAAGTGGTATAAATTTTATATACTTCTCTTTATTTTTTAATGCAGGTATAAGGTTTACTACCCTATTCCACTCCATAGTTGTATCATCTGCATTATTTTGAGAAGTTAAATAGTATTGACCATTATCAGATATCATTAATACTGCGTTTTGATATCTAGGTGATGGTGTAGGTACTTTACTATGTATAAGATAATGTGACCAAAATTGATCCGGCAAACCATCTCTTTTTTTAATTCTATAAGAGTAGTACATATTACCACCACCAGGTTTACCTATACACCATGTAGAACCTTTAAAAGGTGGTAATGTTGGTAGTATTGTATCGCGAATGTATATCCATTCTTCTGGATCTCTACCTAAAATTATCTTGATAGTATCATCTTCGTAAATTTCTTTATACATAGTACTATCTATTTTACTATTAGCACTTATCTGAATATCTCTTAAACTATCTATTACCTGTTCAAGTTGCTCCCATGTGAATAAAAATATATCCTTAGGGTTCTTAACTTCAGGATAAAATCTATTAACTGCATTAATAAACCTAGGAGTGTTTTTTAATTGTTCATATGCTTCTAAATATGCTGTTATAGCATCGTCAGTTAATTCTGGTCTCTCTTTTTTGTATTTTACGTTTAATGCTTTAAGCGTAACTTCAGTAAACTCACGAATAAGTGTATTAGTATACCTATTGTATATATGATAGTCTTCTAAAATAGTACTCATATTAAATTCCTGTTAGATCTGTATATAAATTAATATCAGTAGAATCGTAATCTTTAGCAAATGACTTAAACTCATTTTCCGTAAGCTCTTTACCACCTAAAAAGAATAGCTCTTGTGTTTCTACGTTAGAATCCTTATTCAATTTAAGGACTGCAGGTCCGGTTGAATTGTGTAATTCACCGTTTCTATAGTACTCAATCATATGATAGAAAGCAAAATCAACAACTGCAGGTCCATTTTCATTGTGTAAATCCCCTTTTGAATTATATGTTTTTAATTTGATACTGCCGCTATAATTTATACTAATTTCCAGCGTACCATAATCTGCTAACCAATACCGTCCAGGTCCAACTATAGGTTGATTAGGTTCTTTAAGCTTTAAGTTTTTAATAAATTTAATAGCATAGTGTCTATTATAATCAAACTCAGAATAAGCTTCATTATTAATAAAGAATATTTTTTTATTACCTTCTACATGATAAAATGCAGGCCCATTGAGATTATTTAGCTTATAATGTACGTTTTTGTAAGCGTACATAATTATACCGTTTTGATCACGTATCTTAAAAGAGGTAAAGTACCTACCTGAAGGTTCAATCTGGTTAAATTCCCAGCAGTCCTCTTTATTTGCTACAGCTCTACGTAAGTTTTCCCGTACAGCAGTAGCAATCTGACTTGTAGGTGTTACGTACATTAATCTATTCCAAGTAATTTATCTAGATTTTCTGCTGAATATTTATTGGCTGTTGGGTCTGTGATTGGCTTATCTTTTGGCTTATTACGTTTAAAATCACCGTCTGTAAAGTTCCTTAATATTCCAGATTGTTCTGCAGCTTCGGTTATACCTCTTGCAATATATTCAACATATGTTTTACCTACTTTTACATCACCTTTTGTCATTTCAGGTATTGCTCTTGCAACAATAGGCTTAACTACTTGATCTCTAAATTCAAGATTTGTACCCATAAATTTACCGTCTGTGTATTCAGCTAATTTATCAAGTATCTGTGTTAATATATTATTAGCAATTTTAACAGATGTTTCTGGTGACATCTCTTTAAATTTTGTTATGAATGCTAAATAAAAGCGCCATGAATGTTCTCCAGGTGTTGCACCTTGATATGCAACCCGTGGTCTTATTCCACCATCTGGTGTTTCTTCATGTGTGCTCTTTGCTAAGGCTAACATTTTTTCACGAGCAGTAGGATGTTCAGGTCCGTATTCCCCTGCTTCATAAGGTGGGAATGCTTCGTTTACTGCTCTTTGTCTATTTTCTGTAACAAGTATAGACTTACCTGATATTTTTGTTGCGTACAGATTATTCAATTCTTCGTGAAAGCTCATATAATTATTTATTAAATTGTGTAAATTTTGACAAGAAACAATAAATAATAATACATATGGCAAGCTTTACAGACGCAGTATACGATGTTACAAAAATGGGTAGTCCATCAATTTTGATCTACTCTTTGAGTGGTGTTAACAATACAATAGTACTTTCTAGTGCTGGCACCTTTAATGGTGTTGACGTAGAAGGTATATTATATAATTCTACAGAATTTACATCACCACTATCTAGTACACAGGTAGTAACAATTTCAAGCCCTGGAGATACATCTACAGTAGTAAGACTATTATCCGGATCTGCTACAGGTGTTACGCTTTGTCTTCAAGCGTCTAATAACTTTACAACCTCATTTATAGTACTAACTTCTACCTCAACTATAATTGCAAGAGTAAGTGCTGGTGGTTTTGATAACATTGGTCCAGATAATAGACGTCGTTGGAACCTTAATGGGTAACAAATAAAGAACTTAAAAAAGCTGGGTTGTTAACAACCCAGCTTTTTTTATGTAAATATTATTATGGATAAACTTAATGACATTAAGAAAATAGGTCTGCTATATGAAAGTGGACTTAATATGTGGGCTATTGCTGATAGTCAGCAAAAAAATCAAGCGCATAATAATATGCCGACATCTGATGTAAAGAATAGTTATGCTAACGTAAATAGTACTGGTAATTTACCAGGCAATTCAGCTAAGACAAACACTGCAGGTATTCCTGGTGCTACAGGCTCTTTTAGTGAAAATGAAGAGATTATGGTAAGAGGGTACGGTAAGATGACTAAAACTCAATTAAAGAATCTTGTAGATAAGACTGTTGACTCTATATCTGAAATGAAGAAGCTTAAAAAGTATAATCAAATTACAACTAAACTTGAAATGCTTGCCACTCTACTAAAGCATTTTAACTGATAAATAATATAAGGAGGTGCAAAATTAAATCAAAAACGTATTTTTTCGAGGTAAAGGATCTTATAACACAGTTTATTGCTGCGTTTGATGATACTGTGATTCAGCGTTTTAATAAAGAAAGAAAATCAGAACAGTCTGTCGAAGTAAGATATGTATATGCACCTAAACAACGTGTTATATATGATATAATAAATCAGGCTAAAAATTTAACATTACCAGTAGTATCTGTATCAATAACAAATATATCAAGAGATGTTAATAGAGTTTTTAATAAACTCGATGGTTTTTATTATGGTAAAAATGACGGAACACAAAATAGTGTATCTCATCTTTTATCACCGGTACCTATTAATATAAGTGTATCTATGTCTATCATAACAAAGTACCAAACAGACATGGATCAAATATTAAGTAATTTTATACCTTACGCAAATCCATATATTATAATAGGTTGGAAGGTACCAGAAGATTTAGGGTTATCGTTAAATCAAGAAATAAGAAGTGAAGTTCTCTGGGAGGGTGGTATCTCGTTATCATATCCTACAGACATCTCAAGTACTGATAAATATAGATGTACAGCTGATACCTCTTTTACTATAAAGGGTTGGTTGTTTAAATCTCAGGAAAATCCTAAAGGTTTGGTATATTATATCAACAACAACTTTAATATTGAGAGTAAGATAACAACTTATGACAGTCTTACAGGTAATACTTATACCTGGCCTGTATCTACAGGTATATTGAGTGAAACAGAGTTTATAGGAGTATCAGCAAATCCATGATAACTAGTATTACAGTTGAAGGTATTAAGCTTTTTGATACATTAACAATAAGCACAATCAATTTGAGTTCTGTAGGATTACAGGGTTATAATTTTGATAAGCTACTAAATGTTGTAATTTCAGGTTCTAATGTATTAGCATTACCATCTCTTACTACAATTGATATTTTTAAAAAACAACCACCTATAACCGGTGCTATAGTAAATTATACCGTTATTGATAAAAATACTTTATTAGTAGAGATACCACGTCTAATAAAACCTTGTCAGATAGAAATCATACCTTATAATATAGCAGGTTATTCAACAAGCTCCACAACATTATACTCTCAAACATTTTCAGCAAATAAAACAATATTGAATGTTTTTGTACCTGTTACAGGTACATATATACGTACTACTTCATCTTTCACATATAGAAGACCAGATAATAGATCTCTATATCTACATCTACGTGATAAATTTTAATATAGTAGATTGAGTTTCAAAATCTATTCATTAAATATTTAAAATGGCTGCAGACGATAAAAATACAGTATCTAATGGTTTCTTTAAGAACCTTGTAAATAAGTTACCATATCAAACTCTTGATTTAAATGGGTATTTAAACCAGATAAACCCTAAATATCAGATATTTCAAGATACGGGATCTAAACGTTCTGAAGCTTTAGCTCGTAATAGCGTATTTTTTGATAACGACTATAATAACACACCATCTGGCTCTATAGCAAAAGGCGGCATATACAACGATATGGTATATGCTAATATACAAGCTGATAAAGGTGCAAGAATAATGGATTATAGAGTAATGGCAGCGTTCTCTGAAATATCTGACTGCTTAGATGAGATATGTGATGAAACAATAAATAAAGACCAGTCTGGTGATATTATTAAATTGCAATTTAGAAACATCGATTTAAAGGATGTAGATAAAGAAAGTATTATTAAAGAGTTTCAAAAGTATACAGAATATTTTAATCTTGAAAGAAAGGGTTGGGAATATTTTAGACAATTGATAGTTGAAGGTGAAGTTTATTTTGAGCATGTAGTACATAAAAAGTTTCCTGAAGAAGGTATACTCGGTGTAGTTCAACTACCTACAGAATTAATTGATCCTATTTTTGATAATATTCAAAATATGATCATTAAAGGGTATATATTAAGAAAGCCTATTTTTGATCCTGCTAAGCCTAATAAGGTAGTCAAATTTGAATTTGTACCGATGGATAAAAATCAGGTTACATATATCAATTCTGGTATATGGAATCAAGATAAGTCCTTTAGACTACCATTTATTGAAAATTCAAGAAGAGCGTACAGACAATTATCTCTTGTTGAAGACTCTATAGTAATATATAGATTAGTAAGAGCTCCAGAGCGTTTAGTATTCAATGTCGATGTTGGTAATATGCCACCACCAAAAGCTGAAGCATATCTTCGTAAATTAATTCAAGAGTATTGGAGTAAGAAAACCTTTGACGTTAATCAATCAGGTGTAGTACAAAAGTTTAACCCACAATCAATGTTAGACTCTTTTTGGTTTGCAAAAAGACAAGGTAGTGAAGGTACATCAGTCACACAATTAGCTGGTGGTGCTAATCTTGGTGAATTAACTGACTTAATGTACTTTGTAAATAAACTTTATAAATCATTAAAAGTACCTACTAATAGACTTAACACAGAGAGTTCATTCAAAGATGGTGCAGAGATTCTAAGAGAAGAACTTAAGTTTGCTAAATTTATTATCCGCTTACAACAACAATTTGCAGGTGCAATAAAGAACGGATTTTTAACACATTTAAATCTTAAAGGTCTAGTAGAAAAATATGGTATTAAAGAGCAACATATATCGTTAGAGTTTAACGTACCTACTAATTTTTACGAGCTAAGAGAAAGTCAAAAGTTAGAACTTAAAACAAATAACTTTAACACACTAGCAGGTAATCCCACTATCTCTCCTACATATTTACAAAAGAAAATTCTTGGTTGGAGTGATATTGACATTAAGGCAAATCGTCAATTTCTCCGTAAGGATAAAGAACTTGAGTGGGAGCTTAATAACATTACAACCTCTGGTCCAAATTGGAGAGATCAGCTACAGACAATGAACCAGCAAAATCAAGCAGCAGTTGGCGGCGAAGCAGGTGGTGCAGGTGAGCAACAAGCACCAGCAGGCGCACCGCCTGAGTTTGGTGGAGGTCCCGCTGAAGTAGGTGGAGAGGCTCCAGCTGAAACCGGTGGAGCAGAAGCAGCACCAGCTGAAGCACCCGCACCGCAATAATGAAAACATTTAAATTATTTTTTGAATCAACAGAACAAAAATATACCTTAAAGCTAGGCAAATATAAACTTTTTACCGACGCGCAGGGTACTAAGATGAGCTATGAAGATGCTGTTAAAAATAAAGTTATTAGCACTCCTACTCGAAAAAATGCAGAGTTTTTGCAAACACAAGGATTTATACCGGAGGTAGTGTATAAGATACCTGTTGATGACCTTACAAAAAGAAGCTCTTTTTATATTACTTTTAAAAAGGATAATGAACAGTATGTATTAGCGAGAAAAGAAACCGCTACGGTTGGTGCAGGTAGTACTAAGTTTTATAGTAAAAATGAACATAAACCATTTTCACAGCTAAGTTTTAGAGAAAGTTATGATAATGATTATGATATTGAAAAATCAAATAGGATAATAACTTTTTACAAAAAAGGTACTGATATTATACATAGATTGTTTGGACCTGCAATAATTAGTGATAATTTTTTGTATTATTGGTATAATAACGGTAAACTTTATTATCAAACACAATCTGAAAACAAAGAAAAAATGAATTGTAGCTACGATAACAATGGTATATTGTCTACTGTCTATATATCATATAAAAACGGTAATAAGCAAAGTGAATCATTACTTGAAGACGGTGATTTATATACTAGTTCTTATTGGTATGAAGATGGTCAAAAACAACGTGAATATTGGTATAAAGATAATAATTATCATCGCTCAGATGGTCCTGCTTTTCAATATTGGTACCCAAATGGTCAAAAACAACGTGAAACTTGGAATAAAGATGGCGAACCTCATCGTTTAGATGGTCTTGCAGTACAAGTGTGGGATGAAAATGGTAATAAAACACAAGAAAAATACTATATAAATGGTAAAGAACTATTACCAAATGAGTTTAAGCATTTAACTAAGCAGTATGATAAAGAAGAATTAGATATATTAAATGATTTGAATTCATAAATAACTATATGTCACAGTGCGATATAACACCCATCTCTGCTTTTCAAAGTACTAATCTTTCTAATAGAATAACTTCTTTTAATAGATTATCAGAAAGAATACTAAGAAGCCTTGGCTATCCATTCATTAATGTTGAGGTTCATAGAGACCAGCTATATGAAAATATTAGTATAGCATGTGAAATGTTTACCAAATTTGCTGGTTATACTAGAGAGTACATTCTGTTTAATAGTAATCTTTATGAGAGAGATGTTGGTCTTAGATTAGATTCACTTGTCACACTAAAAGGCACAAGTGCGTTAGATCAAGCAAAAGGTAAGACTTCTAATCCTCAATACACTAACTACGTACCACAACAAACCGTTGCATATATAGTTAATACACCAACAACTTCAAATTATTTTAATACATCTACATCACTATCTGCATCATTAAGTGGTGGATTATTTGTAAATGAGATTCTTGACTCTACTGTATATAGTCAAATTACCTCTTTTAATACATCATTAACAGCTAATTTTACACAGACAGTTCAAAGACAAATAACACAACTAGGCTCATTAGTATCATCTACAAAATATAATAACTCTTTTGATTATGATATAATGGATTATCGTAAAGTAATCGCTATTATAGACTTTGAACAGGGATCTACATCAGGTATTAACACCCTCTTTACTATTGAACAAACATTAGCACAGCAAACTTATTTTAGCTATGCAATGGGTAATTACGGATTTGATTTAATAAGCTGGTATGTCTTAAAGGATTGGCTAAATAATAGAGAGAAACTACTAGCTATTAAACCTTCATATGACTTTAATGACAGAACTCAGCTAATGAGAATATATCCTCAACCAAAAGCTGGTGAGAGTACTTCACAATATTATGGTGTTATAAGCTGTTATGTTGAAAAGCCTTTAAGAGATGTAATACAAGAGCAGTGGATATATCAGTATTCTCTTGCACTAACTAAAATAGTACTTGCAAGAGTGCGTGGTAAATATCAAGGTACTACATTATTTGGTGGTGGTTCTGTAAATGCTGATATGTTATCAGAAGGTCTTGCAGAGAAAGAAAAACTTCAAGAACAATTGTATACCGGTGCTACACCCGGGCTTGGTGATAATGAACCTCCTCTATTCTTTGTCGGCTAGGGACTAGTCATAAAATTATGGCTAATAAATATAAACAAGGTATATATCGACCAACCAATATAGGAAAGTATTTAGGTAAAACAAACCCTGTATATCGTAGTGGTTGGGAATTAAAATTTTTTAGATGGGCTGATACAAATCCTAATATATTAGCCTGGGGTAGTGAAAATATAATTGTACCGTATATTAACCCACTAGATAAAAAGGTTCATAGATATTTTGTAGATAACTTTATTGTCTTTAAAGATAAAGATGGAAATAAGCAAAAACTTTTAATAGAAATTAAGCCTAGTACCCAGACAGTTCAACCAGTATCTACAAAAGGTAAACATAAAAAGACAATATTATACGAACAAACTACATGGATTACTAACCAAGCAAAATGGGCAGCTGCAAAAGAATGGGCTAAAAGAAAAAACATGGAGTTTGTTATATTAACTGAAAAAGAATTAAATATAAAAACTTAATGGATAAGATACATCATCTTATAAATAATATTAAATGAGTCTTAGACTAATAGTTGAAACACCTACGAACAACAACGACTTTACGTATGTCGTTGAAGAACGTAATGCTAATGAACCTAGAACACTCTATATAAAGGGACCATATATGATGGCAGAGGGTGTTAATAGAAATAAACGTCTATATCCTATTGATGAAATGGTACGTGAAGTTCAGCGCTATGAAGATGATATGATTAAGCCAGGTAGAGCAATGGGTGAGCTTAACCACCCAACTACAGCTGATGTAGACTTATCTAGAGTTTGTCATTTAGTTACAGAACTCAAAAGAGATGGTAATGTATTTTACGGTAAGAGTAAAGTATTATCTACACCTACAGGCCTCATAGTTCGCTCACTTATTAATGATGGTGTTAAGGTTGGTATGAGTTCTAGAGCTTTAGGACAACTAATACCTGAATCAAACGGTTGTAATAGAGTAAAAGATTTTAGACTAGTAGCAATCGATTGCGTTGCAGATCCAAGTTTCGGTAAAGCGTTTGTAAATGGTATTCTTGAATCTAAACAATATGTATTGAGAGAGAACGGACAGTATGAGGAGTTATATGATACTTTTGAGAAAAAGTTAATAACTCTACCGCGCTCTGATAAAGATCAATATCTACGTAGTGCGATTCTTAGTTTTATAAATAAATTATAATATGAATATGAGAAAAAAACATAAGACGAAAGAAAAAGAAAAGGTCAAAAAACACAGTAAGCGTTCTGTAGTTAAAGAATCCTTGCATAATTTTATTACTAATATATTGAATAGCAAACCTGAATCTGCTAAAACTTCAATAAAACTTGCCATCGAGCAAAAAATTAAGCAAAAAATAATAAATAATAACAACGCAAAACTTTTTTAACTTATGGAGAATATTAACGAACAATTAAAAGACCTATCACCTGAATCTCTAAAAACGATTCAAGAGGCAATTGAATCAAAGGTAAAGGCAAAAGTTGAACTCCATGTCGAGAAAGCTCTTGCCGAACAAGATGAACTTTATACCAAAAAGCTTGAGCAATTGCTCGAAGCTATTGATAAAGATCATACAACCAAATTAGAAAAGGTAGTAGAAGCTATTGAACTAGATAGAGCAACTAAACTTAAGAAGGTTGTTGCTAAGTATGAAAGAACACTAAATGAAGATGCTAAGAAGTTTAAAAACACTCTAGTTGAATCCATTAGTGATTATCTTGAAACTTATCTTGAAGAAATGGTACCTGCTGCTGATATTCAAGAAGCTGTTAAGAACAAAAAAGCAGCCAAACTACTTGAATCTCTAAGAAACACTTTAGCTATCACATCTGCACTTGAAAAAGATTCTATTAAAGAAGCAGTAATTGATGGTAAAAAACAAATAAATGAAGCTTCTAAAAAGCTTGAGTCTATCCAAAGCGAAAACGCTACGTTAAAGGAATCTTTACAGCAATTACAGGCTGGTCTGATCCTCGAACAAAAAACATCCACACTTAACGATAAAGAAAAATCTTATGTTAAGAAAGTGATGAAAGGTAAATCGCTGGAATTTATAAATGAAAATTTTGACTACACGGTCAAGATCTTCAGTAAGAAATTAACAGATAGACTCGAAGTCTTGAAAGAAGAAGCACTAAATGAGCGCCAAGATGTTGATCACGTTATCACTGAACAGTCAGAAGAAGTTATCACAGAAGGCACCAAACAACTTTCTCCTTACCTACAAGAGTTAGGTAAGTACTAAGAGAACAAATTAGGCTATTTTTTCCTGAGTTACCTGGTAAAACCCTGGGGTCGAACAAAAAAGGAATAAATAATTATCGATGAACACTATTCGTCCTACACAAGCATATATCAATGAATCAAGAGCAAAAGCGCTTCTTGAGAAGTGGGGTCCAGTTTTGGATTACACTTCTAAGAGCGTCGCTCCGATTGAAGACAACCACACCCGTTTAAATACAGCAATGCTCTTGGAAAACCAAGAACAGTGGTGTATGGTTAACGAAGCTGGTCCTAACTACAACCCTGCTGGCGGTTTCAATACTGCTGGTTTCGGTGGTGCAGTTGGTGGTACAGCAGGCATGAACTCATGGAACTCTACCGGTACCCCCGGTACAGATACATACGCGCCTGGTGATTACCGTCTTCCAAAGATCTTGATCCCCATGATCCGTCGCACTTTCCCAGAGCTTATCTCTAACGAAATTGTCGGCGTTCAACCAATGGCAGGTCCAGTAGGCCTCGCATTCGCTCTTCGTTATCGCTACACTGGTGCTACTTTAGGTTCCAATGGCAACTCTCCTACCGGTCAGAGTGGTGTTCTCACCTCTGCTGCCGGTAAGGAAGCTGGTTACCAATATCTAAACAGCGCTTACACCGGTACATCCGCAGCTTACCTCTCAGGTAGCGCTGCTCTTCCTGTTAACTTTATTGCTAACGGTGAGAACAACGGTGTAGCAGCTCTTCTATCAAGCTTTGAAATCTCGGAAAACATTCCGACATTCGAAGTTTCATTTGAAAAGACTGCAGTTGAAGCTGGTACAAGACGCTTAGGCGCCCGCTGGTCCGTAGAGCTTGAGCAAGACCTCAAGAACATGAACGGTATTGATATCGACACTGAATTAACAAACGCTATGAGCTATGAAATTCAGGCCGAAATCGACCGTGAAATGATTATTAGAATGATCCAAGTCGCCCTCAATGCAGGTGCCGGCGTTGGTTTTTCTATATGGTCTCCTGCTTCAGCTGATGGCCGTTGGTTAGTCGAACGTAACCGTGACTTCTATCAAAGACTAATTATCGAAGCTAACCGTATTGCTGTACGCAATCGTCGTGGCGCTGCAAACTTCATTGTTGCAACACCTCGCGTTTGTGCAATCCTTGAAATGCTACCTGAATTCCAATGGGTACCAGTTCAAGGCAATGTTAACACACAGCCAGTCGGTGTTGCTAAGGTAGGTAGCCTTGGTGGTCGTTTCCAGGTTTACAGAGACACCAGAACAGAAGGTCAATACGTTGATGTCGCAACTCGTCCAGAATATGCACTACTTGGCTACAAGGGTCCAGAATTCTACGATACCGGTATCATCTACTGCCCATACATACCTGTTATGGTACAACGCACAATCGGTCAGAACGATTTTGCACCACGTGTTGGTCTATTAACCCGTTACGGCGTTGTAGACAACATTTTCGGCGCAAACCTCTACTACCACGTTATTATAGTAAGCGGACTTGGTCAGGCATTTACGCCTGGCAATCAGTCAGTTTACTTCTAAGCTTAACGCAAGTACAACGAACCATAAAACTTCAGAGCTGCTCGAAAGAGCAGCTCTTTTTTTGTGGTTAATTTCATTTAGACATAAAAAAAGCTGCCTTTAAAAGCAGCTTCTTGATATATTATATTAAGTTTATTGGTTATCTAAAGAAGTCACCAGTACCAAATAATTTATCATTTGCTTTATATATAAACAAACTACCAAACTGAAGTGTACATCTATTTGAAAATGCACAAATCATTGGTGTTTGGGTAGATGATACATAAATTGTATTAGTACCTGTATTTGTTATTCTAAAATTAAAACCATTAGGTAGACTAGAAGGTAAACCAACACTTAAATTACCTGTTGATGTATCTAAATGATATACTCTGCTTTTATCTTCTGGATCAATAGCTATTATATTAGTGTTTGCTGTTAAAGGTATAAAGTTTGAAATAAGATTATTAAAAATACCAGTAGATGCATTTACATAAGTAACATTTATATTACCACCAGTATAGTTGGTAGCTGCTACGTTGGAGCTAAGTGAAATAGAATTTGCCCTAATTGCATCACTTGTTGCTATAGGTATACTAATATTACCAAGAAAATTACCAACACTTATTTTCTTGGACTCACCTGAACCTATATTTTGTAAACTTACAATATATAGTAAATCATTACTTTGTGTTGATGAAAGTGAATCTAAACCTGTTAATTTTGTATCTGCCATAATATTATTTATTACGTAATCTACTTATTATTGCTTGGGTGTTTTAATATGCGGTATGCAACAATGTTGTAAATTGGTTTGAAGTAACCTCTCACTGTTTGCTCTTTCAGGGTTGATATCAATACCACCTCTTCTTGCATATAAACATCTTACAGCAAGCTCATCAGGTGCTAGTTTATCATAAATACGTTTATAGATTGTCTCGCATATCTCTTCATGAAAATGGCATTCATCTCTAAATGAGATTATATACTTTAATAAGGAGATAGGATCAATAGTTTTACCTTTCTTTGTAATTGTAATATATACATCACCCCAATCTGGCTGTGAAGTTACTCTGCAATTACTCTTTAATAAAGCGCTATGATAGTGTACAGTATCATTTACACTATCTACTACCTCTAATAGTTCAGGTGTTTCCTTATAGGTTTCAAAGGTAACACCTTTAACATTATAATCGTCCTCTAACGTAGAATAACTTTTGTGATTCCATTCAGTATATGCAGTCTTTTCTTTTCTTAATACTTCAGCGTTTGAATGTACATAAACACGTACATCTGTTTCGAGTAGGTTTGAAAGATCTTCTGCAGCAATAATTGCTATTTTATCAAGAACTACCTTACTATTAACTCCTATCTTAGTCATATTAAATGAGTTAAAATAAAGTTTAATAGACTTTGACTCTACAATATACTTACTTGAAGCAGGGTAAACAATTTTAGCTACACCTGCAACAGGTAGACCACTATCCACTAATGCGCTTACTTCATACGCATTCCAGGTATCATACCCTATAAAAGGTAGATCATCATCTTTAATATTAAGATGTAATCTATTTGATGATCTTGGTTCTCTTACCAATAGAGAAGGATCATATGTTGATTTATATTTTGATACCTTACCAAGGTGTTTACTAATATTCTTATTATCTAGTTTTTTAAGTGCCATGTTTATATTGTATATTTATTTTTTAAGTTTTCAACAGCTGTATCTATCTGTTTAAGTCTTTCTTCTACTGTACCTGTCAACTTTACTATTTTAGTTTTATTTACGTTATTACACCGTAAAGCCTCATTTATTAAAGATGCTATAGTTGATCTGAATTTTTCATCTATACTTCTTACACCATCATCAACAATAGGAAATTCAGGCTCAATATGGAATATTATATCATATTTATCAACAATAAGATCAAACATATATTTTGCATGCAAAAATACATCTGTATGAATCTTATCTGTCATATATTGATATGTTGTATATACAAGCCCATCAACTATACATCTATCTAATATAGCATTATTATTTTTATGCTTTACTACATTTTCTAAATGTGAATTTAAAACAAATAATTGTGTTATTGAATCACCTGATTCATTTATATTCAGTCCAAATTTTTCTTTTAGACCACGCGTTATTTCTGGTTCGAACATCCAGTCCTTATATCTTTCATCTTTTTGAAGAGCTGAAAGTAAAGTACTTTTACCAACTGATTGAGTACCTGTAAATGTTATTATCATCTTTTTAGTATATTTTTAAACTGTCTTGTATTATAATTAATAATTTCCAATTCATCAGTTGTTACTTCATGATCAATTGAGTCAGCAAGTTTAACTGAAGGTTTATCATTTAACCCTAAATCTCCATTATATCTCATACCTTTAATACCTGCAACAACAGGGTTTGACGTATCGATTGATCTAATATTGTAAATGTTATTATTCACATAATAACTAAATTCTTTCGCTAATGAGCAACCTAAAAGATGATGCGGCTTATTCCAATCCCAAATACCATCATTTATTAGAGATTTAATAAAGCGCTTTCTACCATCACACCATCTATCTAACTTCGATAAACCAATACCTGTACCAATATAATAACTAAAATCAAAACTTATAGCGATATAATCAGCATTTTGTGACATATACTTATAACAATCAACTAGTTCATCATAACACTTACCTTGTACTGCACCTATTTTTAACCCGGGTAGATTTTTATATGTAGATGTAAACTTATTAAACGATTCTATAGTAGCATAACCATCTTCTAAAACGTCTGGTACTATATACCAATTAGGTTGCAATAATTCTACGTACTTAGCAAATTTAGAAGGTTCAAACGATGTACCTAATTCAAATATGCTATTATCTAGCAATATTTCACGATTAAGTGATTTACTTCTCTTAAAGAAATCAGCATATTCAGGTTTCTGCTCTAGAAGGTGTACTAAACAATAATCATAATCATTATACTGAAGTGATTCAGTTAGTATTGATATAGGTGATTCATGTGAAATTAAGATCTTATGATTCATAAAATGATTATATATGTAGATTTGAAAAATCAATATTATCTTTAAATATTGATATGTCGTGTAAAAATAAGTTATCTAACTTACCAATTTTATCTAATATAAATGAACAGTTCAAAAAGTTAGCACCAAGTAATTTAGAAGGTCTATCATCAAAATTAAAAGCACAAAAAATTGCTGAGGGTTTTGGTGATATGGCTGGTGATCTCACAAAACAAATAGGAACTCAAATAGGTAATTTTGCAAATGATGCTACCGGTAAGCTTTCTAATTTAGGTGGTTTGGTATCTGGATTAGGTGCTGATTTAAAGGCGGGTATACCTGAAGATTTAAAAGGTATTAAAACAAGTATTGCAAATAGTATTACATCTGCAAAAGATCAAATTTCCAAACAATATCAAAATATGAAATCAGCTTTTGATTGTGAAGATGGAGTTACATCAGAATCATTATCAAGCACACAAGAAACAACAAAATTAAAATCAGCAGTTATGGCTACAAGTGTTTCTAGCACTAAAGATTTATCAAACAAAGATATTAAAAATGTAACTGAAAATAATGATTATAAGAATCAAAAAACTCAAGAGGTTACTAATAATACTATAAGTAAAGGTCAATCTATAGCTTCTGATTCCCAGAGTAATAAAGGGGTGGTAACTACACAAACAAAATCTTTAAGTGCATTACAAACAGTATCGTCACCTCAAGACGATAAATTTGAAAAAGATACAGGTAAGTTGTATAAAGTAAGCACCTCACTACTTAAAGATGTACAGCGTGGGGGTTCTTATTTAATTATCGAATCAAAAGGTAAAGCATATACAGAGCTTGACGATATATATACTAAATCTAGAATTCTCGTAAGATCGTATAAATTATCAGAGGAAAACGTTAATATTTTAGATAAATTATATACTCAAAATGAATTAGATTTAGACAATGCAAAATTTAATCTTGAATTAAACAATCTACAGTTAACGTTAATTAAATTTGCAATTCAAAAAATAAACAACACATTACCATCAACATCAATTGCTATAGACAATGATGATAGTCTTGGTACAATGACATCAGAAGCATACATTAAGAACACTAATAAAATATTACAAGAAAGACTTACACTAATACAAAAAGGTGAATCTAAAACACCTCCAAATAAAATAGTAATTAATCTAATTAAAGGTTCAATATTATGAAAAAATATTACGGAAATCATGTAGGTATTGTTATACAAAATAACGACCCAGAAAAATCAGGTAAAGTTAAGGTATTTGTACCTTATATATCTCCCACTGTATATCAAAGATGGATACAACAAAAAAGTAATAAATCGTTTAAGTTTTTAGGTAATAATATTCAATCAGTATTAACACAAATAATAAAAGATCAGGCTACTACAGCTGGTGATTCTTCTGTTAGCTCGACAATAATAAGTGTTGCTGAAGAATTAAAACGTATATTACCTTGGGCTGAGTGTGCTTGTCCGCTAGTTGGTGAAAATTCTAGCGGTAGATATAATAACACAAGACAGGTAGGTACAACTTCAGATTCTAATTTTGCAGGAGATATATCTCCAGATATTGACTCAAAAACAATACCCGGCAAACCTGCTGCATTTTTTGAAGATCAAAATTATAGACTTCAGGATGCTTTCGATTCTGCTTCAAATAATGTTAATAGACCTAATCCATTATCTTACGAATATATACCATCATCCTACTCTAATAAAGCAAAAGGTTCTTTTTCTATACCAAGTGTAGGTTCGCATGTATGGGTATTTTTTAGGGATGGTAACCCTACTGCACCTATTTATTTTGCTACAACATTTGGTAATGTAGACTGGCAAGGAATTTTTAATTCTGAAAACGGTGGGTTGGACTATCCAAGTAGTTTTGAAAACAAGATACAGACAGAATATAATAATAATGTAGATACATATAGAAATAAATTTGTAATTAATCAAAAAGGTGGTACTATTGAAGTAGTTAATACCGACTTAAACGAGAAATTAAAATTTACACACTTTTCAGGTTCATTTAAAGAATTTAATAACCAGTCCAATATAGAGCTTGCTACTAAAAATAGTCAAAAATTAGTATTAAATGATCAATATGAGACGGTTAGAGGATTTAATAATACGTATACTGGTAAGAGTTTAGATGAAATAATAATGCGTGATAAGTACAAAAAAGTTGGCTCCTTAAATAGTGAACTATTTGAGCAGTGGAAAATAACCTACGCTATAATACAAGAAAATAAACAGCTATTTGAAATTAAGCGTACAGTTAATAATAACGTTTTAGATACTGATGGTAATGTAAGATTAAAGCGTAATAGCTTACTACAAACAAGATCCGGTAATTTTGCTAACCACCCAGTGACAGATGGTACGGTAAAATATAATACTATTACAGGTGATCAAACGTACACTACATATAATACTACTACAAATGCATCATCTGATGGTGCATATTCTATTAATAACCCGTTATATAATGTCATTAATAGATCGCTTCCGCCTACTTCAAGATATCTTGCAGAGTCAAATACAAAATGGGGACCAGATGGTATTGGTAAGAGTACATCTTCACAGGGTGGTAATTGGGATGTAGAAGATCAAAAAGAAATTTTAAATCAGTTAATGGAGCTTAATATACAGCAATTAACTGAAATAGAGAAGCAGTTAGGAGTTGGTGGTAGTGAAATAACACAAATTGCTAAACACAAAATAGAAACTATAGGGTTATCGTTTAATGATTATGGTAGTATACGCTATGATGGTATAGGTAAAATGTTAAGTAATGAAGTTCTTATAGATGATTTTGGTGTATATGTAAACAAAAAAGAAAGCCCGTTAGTAGAGCTAGTACATGTACAAGATTTACCCGGCGGTAACTATACAATAACTGCATGTAATAGAATGAATATTTTGGTAGGTGCAGGTGGTCTTAACATTAAATCCCTTGGTCAAACCAATATTACAGGTACAATTACTAATGTAGTAGGTGAACAAGTTAATATTGCATCTTCTAATGAAATAAATTTAGATGCTAAAACAATCAATATATCTGCAGAAATACTAAGATTAAGAAATAAAAATCAAAGACAAATATTAATAAATGATAGTCTTGGTGTTAATAATAATGTTATTATTGGAGGAGGTATACATATAGAGGGAGAGACCTATATACAACATATAACAGCACCTAAAGAATATCAAGTGACTGAACAGGTTACATTATTTGGTAAATTTGTTTCAGGTCAATCTGTAAGTGTTACAATAAACGGTAATGCTGCAACTTTAGAATTTGTAGGTACAGGTACTAATATAGTTGAATGTTATCCACATTCTCACGTATTCGCAAACTTACCTCTCACCTTACTAGAAACTAATGATGACGTTAGAATTGCTGCTAAAGAGTTAAATAACGGTGCACAACGTTCTATATCTGAAGGTATACACAATCAACGTAAATAATAATAAATAAATAATATATGTCATCTACAAAACCTACTCATGTAGCAGAGTTGTTTTCATTCGTTAATTTAGCTAAAATTTTAGGTACTTTTTTTATAGCAACATGTGTTGTATGGTTAAATAGTAACTATGTAGGACAAGATGATTTTAAGCTATTGACAAATAGAGTAGTCATAGTAGAATCAAAAACCTCTAATGTAGAGCGTCAAGTTAATGATATTACACCTGTTCTTAAAAATATAGAAAAAAGGTTGAGTAATATTATTACTGAAGATGGTAAGGTAATATACGATAATAAGATTATAAATATGGAAAGAGATATAGGATATATACAAAAAGATATTGAGTATATAAAAGAAAATATGAGTAAAGGTCAAAAATAAAAAAAGACATCCTTTAAAGGATGTCTTTTTTTTTATTAACTATTAGAAATAAATCTTACGACTGACAAGATTGACAATTTAATATATTTCTTGCTAACTCTTGTGAAGGATTTGCACTTCTTTGATAATAAAGTGCTTTAATACCTTCTCTCCACGCAAAGATCGTTAGTTCACTAACATCTTTAGGTTTGGTATCTGGTGGTACCATTATATTAAGGGATTGACCTTGATCGATATATTTTTGACGTGCAGCAGCTTGTATTATAATTTCCTTTTGAGATATTTCACCAAAGTTTTTAAATACGTTTTTCTCATCTTCTGTTAAGAACTCTAAATGCTGTACCGATCCACCCTTTACGAGAATAGATCTCCAAGTATCTTCTTTATTCTTATCTTTAGAATCTAATAGCTTTACTAAATGCGGGTTTCTAAATGTAAACTTACCTTTTGCTAAGTCTTTTACAAAGTAGTTTGAATTTAATGGTTCTATTGAAGGTGATACTTGACCTAAGATAAAAGAGCTTGACGTTGTAGGAGCAATAGCAAGTGTAGTAGTATTTCTACGACCATAACCCTTAAGCAGTTCTGGCTCTCCGAATAGTTCAGCTAATTTTTGTGATGCATTATCTGCATTAGTTCTTATATTTTTCCAAATCTGTACGTTTAATGACTTTGCTTGTAATGATTCAAATGCAATCATTTTAGATTGCAAATATGTATGCCAACCCAATACACCTATACCTAAGGCACGCTGATTAATAGCAAATTTACGTGCATGAGATAAAAATAAATCACCTTCTGTTTTATTAATAAACTCAGTCATTACAGCATCTAAAAAGAACGTAAGTACTTCTACAGCATCTGTATCCTTCCATTCATCCCATTTTTCAAGATTTAAAGATGATAAATCACATACAAATGATTCATCAACACCGTTAGCAAGCATAATTTCAGAGCATAAGTTAGAATGAGTTATTTTTAAACCTTTATCCTTATATACTTTAGGAGCTTGATCATTTGCATTATCTGTAAAGAATATGTATGGATAACCAGACTCAAATCTCTTTTTAATTACCTTACCCCAGCGTTGACGTTTCTCGGTGTTACCGGCAATCATATCTTCCATCCACTCATTTGTTATACATACACCTATTGACAGGTCTTGAATAGAATCACCATCAGATCTTATATTTATAAACTCGTCAAAATCTCCATGATCTATTGGTAGATATGCAGCAAACGATCCCCTACGTACGTTTCCTTGTGATATATAATTTGTTATTGCATTAAACACTGTTAATTGATGATGAACACCTGTGGATTCACCTCCGGACGAGATTTTAGAACCTCTTGATCTAACCTTACCAAAGTAACCAGAAGTACCACCACCTGATTTAGACATTGATCCAACTTCACCAATTTTAAATAAAATTTCATTTATATCGTCACTTACATACGAACCAAAACATGATATTGGTAATCCACGTTTTCTACCAAAATTACTCCAGATAGGGCTTGATAAGCTATAAAACCCTTTTTTCAAGTAATCTTCAAACTTATTAGCAAACCCTTGTCTTTGTAAAATACTTTCTGCAAAAACTGCAATGTCTCTAATACGATTCTCTGCAGTCTCTCCAGGTAATAAATAACCTCGCTGTAGATATGTTCTAGAGTCTTCGTTTAACCAATATATTGTTTCCATAAATTAAAATAAGTCAGATTCAGAGAATGATTGATTTTTTTTGCTATATTCTACCGGACGGGTATGAAAAAAGTCAGTCATATTATTACCTAGTAGCTCTTCATCGAACCAATTTGTTTTATTTAGAAGTTCCTGGTTAATATCAAATACACTTTTAAATCCTATATTTAGTAAAGATTGATTCATTCTATTTTTGATAAATTCTTTTAGTATTTCTGGCGATACGTTTTCTTCTCTTAAATCTCCAAGCATCCAGTCAATTATAATTGACTCAGCCTTTATTGACTCTTTAGCCTCACTAATTATTCTCTCTTCAAGCTCAGCATCAAATAACTCTGGATACTCTTCTCTTAAAGTGTTTATTATTTTAATACCAATAAGTGCGTGTATATTTTCTTCGTTACGTGTATATTTAACTTGCTGGTCTGTATCCTTTAGTACATTTTTAAATCTTGCAAACCAGTTAACTATATAGAATTGTGAAAATAATGAAACGTTTTCAACATATAATGTGAATAGAATTACAGCATATAGGTATTGTTTCTTGGAGTCTTTATAAAATCTATGATTATGTTTTTTTAGATATTTAACCCTACCTTGAATCCAGTCTAGCTTAAGGTTCTGTTGAAATATATCTTCTAATCCTAAGAGTGTTAGTAGTTTTTCATATGCGTTATTATGGATAACTTCAGTATTAGCCATAACAAAGCCAAGATCTTTAATAGATGGATGGGGTAGATTTTTACCAAGCTCACCCCAGAATGATTTAACCTCTACTTCTATCTGTCCGATAGCAGAGAGAACCTTGATTATCATATCTTGTTCTTGTTTTGTTAAATTTACTTTAAACTGCTGTACGTCAGATTTAAATGAAAATTCATCTTCTGTCCAAAACCCATTATGCATTACTTTAATAAAATCTTTAGTCCAGGGATACAGGTTAGGTTTGCGTGATATTTGTTCGTCGAATAACATAAGTTAGATTATTATTTATCCTCTATTATAGTTTTAGAATTAACAATTTCAATGATGCAAAACTTTGGAAATCAAAATGTTTTTCGTCTAATGATAGTAAGTGTTGAAAGATTTTTTTATCATCTTTAAACGTATCATTACAAACCGATTTTAAATTATGAAAATCGATAGGGAAAACTATGTCACTGAATAATGAATATGTATTATCGCAAGAAAAATTATGTTGTGAAATAATATTTTTATATGTACTCAATGATAGTTCGTCCACTCTTTCTTGTATCTTTAATGTGTTTATTAGATTTTTTATATTATCATTAGGTGTTAATAATAATCCATATAGTGGTATACAGCTAACTATTTGGTCATTTACTTTTTTAACATGTAAGAATTTATATGTATTAAAGTCCTCCGATAGCTTTAATCTTGTATTATCATATTCATTATGTATGATAAACCCTAGAAATAAAATATACCCATTTTCGTGTTGATTTAAAATCTTAAAATCATCTAAGTTAACAGGTGTCTCTACTAAAGAAATAGGTATCATTTTTGAATTATATACCTGTTGATAAACTCTTCAACATCTTTATCTGATTTATTATATGTAAATTCTGTAATTGTAGTAGATGCAGAGTTTTCAGTATTAATACTGCTATTAAATGTTGTTTCAAGAAAAATTATAGTTTCATTATCAGGTAATGGTATTTTATCATCTACTGATAATACCTTTCTAATATCCTTGATTTTATATCTTTTTTTGAGAAAACTTTTTACCTCCTTACAAACATATCTTTTTTCTAAAATTTCTTCTGAACCATATTCTTCGATCTTCTTATTAAGAAACTCTCCTGAATAGATAGTGTTGTTTCCTGTTATTACACAGGTTAGTGTTTTTGTCTTAGTCATTCTTGTATTATATAAATAATAATATGGGATTCAATAAATTAGTTAATTTTATTTTAGAGGGTGGTTTCACAGCACCTGTAGGTACTAAAAGACCTGTAAAAGCACCTAATATGCCTAATCATGGTACAATTAACCCATTATTTGGTAATAAATCATCACCTTCTGCATATAGTGGGTTCAAAGGAGATAGACTCAATCCATCTACTTCTGTAGTTACATTTAGATTACCTAAAAAGAAGAGAAAAAAGTAACTTTTATTTCTTATAATAGAATATATGATTTCCTATTATAATAGTCTTATAACCGCTTTTCTTTAGTTTTGGTCCCCACTTTGGCTTGACAGCTAGTGTATGGTAATACTCAGCACCTTTAGTATGATTTGTTAACTCATTAGATGCTATTTTTTTGGTTATTGCAAAGCCTTTAGGATCCTTTTTAGCGATAGAGCCTATAACGTCTTTCGTAGGCTTTACATCATTCCAACACGAAAATTGCTTTGGTTGTATACATATTTCAGATAAACTTTTACCTCTAATTTTGGATCTGTTATGTATAACTTCATTTACAGCTTCCATTCCTTTTTGACCTTCACCTCTGGCTTCTTTATATAGTGTAGCAGCAACTATATCTACATCATTTGCATATTTAGGTGTTGAGTAATTATCTTGGGATTGTATTGAAGCTGCGGGTAATTCAAACTTTACACTCATATCTGAAGCTTTAGCGTAAGGTGTTAAAGCAGCTAAACCAGCTAGACCTAATGCTTTTAGTTTAGTCTTAAAAGACTCATCCAAATTATAATATGCAGAAAACGTCATAATTATATTTATACAAATCTACTAAGGAAGTACTTAGGTAGATTACGGTTATTATTCTTAATAGCGTCATATATACATGCATCTAATACGTATGTTATACAATGATCCTCTTTACTTCTAACACCTCTACCACACGCTTGTACAAAATTACATAACATTTTATCTGTATACCATTGCTTATCTAGTTCAAATAGCTTTTTTATTCTTGCATCACCTAAAGGTGGAAATGCAGCCTTTACTATTATTTGAAATCTTGCTAGTTCATCTTTAAAGTCTACACCAAATGAAACAGATGGACTAACAACAACAGTAGGTTCTTTAGATTCTGCATGTTGTGTTATCAACATCTCGTTCTTTTGACCTTCTGATCTAAAAAGAAATCTATTACCTTTTATTGAATTCTGTAAATAACTAGTTATTGCCATAGAATGTGTATGTATAATACCTTTATCATTTTTATGTTTATCGCAGATAGCTTGTATTTGTTTAGCAATAGTTGGTAGATTATCTTTTAAGTTACTGTGGTTAAGCTTTAACTTAGTATTAACGAATATAGGAGCTTTAGATGGGTCGAATGTACTATCAACCTCAATATACTTGTAATCAGTTATACCTAAAGTCTTTGCAAATGTCTTATGATCGATTATTGTTGCAGACATTAATAATACTTTATCAGCATATTTAAATATATGCTTAGATAATGTATCGACTTTTAGTGGTGTAAGTTTTACTGTTTTATCTTCTTTTTGTATAACATACTCACACTCACTCCAGGTATCTAAAATCATCTTAACACTACTATGTATACTCCGTAGGTAGTTAAGTTTAATTTTATCAGATTGTGTAGTTTTATCGTTCTTTTTTGAGAGAAGATTAGCAAGTAGTAAATCAGCTTCCTCACACACCGTTATACATACATTACTGAGCCACTTTTCAACCTGAGTATAATCTGTATGGTTTATTAGAGGTTGAACTCTAACTCCTGCTATTTTTAGTTTTTCAGGGTCTATACTTACTGAAAACTGATTAACCAGTGTATCTTCTAATTCAGAAGCCTCGTCACATATGATAAACTGTTTTCTTTTTACATGTCCTGGTAATGACAGAAACATTTTATAATTTAAGATACCAAACTTACTAGTTAGTAATGTGTTTCTTGCATTATAATACGGGCATATATTTTGTTGCCAACACGTATCTTTTAATTTAGTTGTAAGTAAGCACGGTGCAGTGTCTACCGCAAATTGATCATCAACCTGACAGGTATAATTAGCTTTACCTTTTAAAGTAGCGTCTTCTTGAAATAATTTTTGATATTGATCTTGAAGAGATTTTGTTATAGTTAATACAAAAGAACCGAAAGGGTCTTCTAAAAGGCAATCAGCTTCATACTCATATGATCCATCATATGTTTGCTTATATGCATCATAACTTGTAATGAGTTCCTTAAATTCAGGTGAACACTCTGTTGAGTAGTTACCTAACGTTTTAGATAAAAAACTTTTACCAGAACCTGTAGGTGCATTACATACTACAAATTTATTATCCTTAAACGCATTATCTATTTTTTCTAAAAGCGTTTGTTGTTGATCACTAGGATTATAGTTTTCAGGAAAGAAAGAGACTAGATTTTTTACCACCCTTAATTATATTTCAATTGCAGATAAAACCACCACAGAATTGTATAATTTATTTTTCTTTTCTGGTTTGAAGAGCATTAATTTAAATTGCAACTCTTCATTCTCTGTAGCAAACTCTTCTATATTGTAGGAGAATTTTAGACAATTATCACCTTCTATTATTTTAAAAGGGTAAGGTAGTTCTATAGTTTTAGATATTGTATTGTGCTTAATGGTAAAATTAAAATAAAATTCTTTAAATTTAAAAATTAAAAATTTACCTTCCTTTATAGGTTTAGAACCCTCTATAAAGATGCTTACCTTTTTCTGTAAAAAGGAATTGATTTTATTTTCTATTAATGGGTCTATCATGTGTCCATGTAATTAATTTTTTCTTGCGCTGACATTGTATAAAGATTTTCATTGTAATATTCCCAAAATGTATCATCTGCTTTTTTTGTGTTTAAAAGATTACAAGCATCCATATTTACCATTCTCCAGTCTTGCATAAAGATATCCCATACCGGTAATAGATTTTTTGACTCTGCATTATAAGGTAGACCATTAACAGGTGGTTTATAATTTAGAGATATTCTACCGTTTGTTGAGTTTAAAAGATCATTACACAATGTGCACATCATTTTTCTCATTGAAGGACGACCTGCTTTAGATCGACGACGTAAAAATTCTATTTCACATACGTTGACCCTAAGCAGATTTTTTAATGATGTTAGAGCTATTTGCGGCATTATTCTTTTTTCTTACAAATACCAAAAAGTCTCTTTTCGTTTAAAAACATACCTTTCTTTAGTACTCCGTAACCTTCTATTTCGATATTAGATACTGCTACACCTTTATCATTTGGAAATATGACTATATCTCCTGGCTTTGCATAAAGTGATGCAGGTCCTGCTAGAATAACTTTAGCTTTTCTCCAAGCTTTAGTCATTGAGTTAGTAGGAATAAACAAACCACCTCTCATAATAGCATC